>OBLN01000984.1_pt1 | contig 10158 bp, 8 predicted proteins | sample 1519301 | NCBI WGS metagenome assembly OBLN01 (sample SAMEA2452533, study PRJEB22499) | sediment metagenome | reverse complement strand
GAAATTTGCTGTCCAGACTGTACTTGACAGGGCTGATGCGCGCCATGGGATCGGGTTTCTCCATCTTCCTGTTCTATATCCTTTCTTGAGTGATCGGGTTCCGGCCGTAACCGGACGATGTCGATACTGAAAATCATAAAATTTAGATAATAACAGATTCTCAAGGATTTTAACAGAGGTTAATCCAAGCCCCGGCACCGAAAAGGTCACCTCGCCGCGCGGGGCAGGCGTACCTCGAAGACACTGCCTTCGCCGGCGCTGCTTTTGACCGCGATCTCTCCTTTGTGCTGCCGGATAATATTGTAACAGGTAGACAGCCCGATGCCGATGCCTTTTCCAACCGGCTTGGTCGTGAAAAAAGGCTCGAAAAGTTTGTCCTGGTCCTGGGGTAGGATGCCGCAGCCCGTATCCTCGACACTGAGGGCAATCCATTCATCCCCCTTCTGGAATGTCCGGATCAGAATCGTCCCTTTTTCCTGCACCGCGTCCAGAGCGTTAAGGATCAGGTTGAGGACCACCTGCTTCAACTCCGCACCGACGCCGCAAACCGGCGGAAGCGTCGGGGACAGATCCAGGCAGATGGCTCGCGGAAGGGTCTTTTTCAGCTGATGCTCCAGGATTTTAATGATATCCACCGTAAGTTCGTTAAGGTCCACGGCCGTGTAGGAAACGCGACTCCGGGGGCTGAAAGTGAGAAGATTCTGAACGATATCACGGCAACGGTTGCACTCCGTCATGATGGTCTCGATATACTCTTCGAAATCTTTTTTGAGGCACCGGTCCGTGGGATGCTCTCCCAACCGCTTTTCAAGGATGGGCAGACGGCGCTTCAGTCCTTCGGCAAAACCGGAAACAGCCGCCAGAGGGTTGTTGATTTCATGCGCCACACCAGCGGCCAGGAGGCCGATGGTCGCCATTTTTTCTGTGTGATAATATTTGGCCTGGTAAGCCTTTTCAACAGTGACATCCCGTTTCAACAAAAGAATATGCCGCACATTCCCTATGTTGTCTCGAAGCAGGGACGCCGTGATTTCAAACTGTCGGTTTTCGCCGTTGAGGTTGTAGATATACATGCGTCGACAGGTATCGTTCTGTTTGACCGCCTCGATCATCGGGCAATCGTCGCATGGGCGCTCCCGCCCCCGAAAAACGCGAAAGCAGGTTTCCCCCCTCGGCGCCGGGTGTGAAAAAGTTGAGTAAAACACATGGTTGACCGAGTGGATCCGAAAATCGGGCGCGACTACCGCCATCACGTCGGTAATCCCGTCGATAATTGCCTGCACCTGCTGCCGCTTCTGCTCAAGCTTTATGTTGGTTTCCTGAAGCTCGCGGATCTTGATCTGAACTTCTTTGAAAAAGCCCAGCTTGGTATGGCCCAGACCTATCAGATCCTCCATTGTGGTTTCTCTCGTCATCACCAGGCATCCTCGCAGATCCGTAACATATCCTCCCAGGTCGCAGGACGGGGATTGGTCAACAGGCAGGAATCGTTGACCGCCATCCTGCAGAGCCGGGGCAGTTCCGATCGATCCGGAACGATATCCCGCAGCCGGGTGGAAACATTCAGTGCCTCACAGTATTCCGCCAACTTTTCAATACCGCCATGAGCGGTCTCATCGATATTTTTCAGACGGCGCCCCAGGACGATCTCGCCGATTTTCGCGATCTTCTCGCGACAGGCCGGGAGATTGTATCGCATGACATGGGGAAGAAGCACCGGATGAATCAGTCCATGAACCGCATCCAACATCCCGCCAAGGGAATGGGCCAAGGCATGATCCATGCCAAGACTCGCATTACTGAAGGCCATTCCCGCAGAAGTACTGGCGATGCACAGATTTTCCAGGGCATCGATGGATCCGGTTTCCACCGCACGGGGAAGATGCTTGAAAATCAGTTCGATCGCCTTGAGGGAATGGATCTCGGTGAACGGGGAAGCCAGCAGGGAAACATAGGATTCTACCGCATGGGCCATGGCGTCGATGGCTGCGGCAATAACGAGAGGACGACTCTTGGTGGTCAGGAGAAAGGGATCGATGATCGATATGTTGGGCACCAGCGTGCGGCTGATAATCGACATTTTGACCCGTCTTCGGACATCGTTCACGATGGTGAACTGCGAAACATCCGAGCCGCTGCCCCCCGTAGAGGGGATGAAGACCATCGGCGGCAGCGGTCGCTGAATACGGTTGGCACCTTCATATTCGTGCACCGTTCCACCGTTGCTTGCCACCAGCGCGATGCCCTTGGCCGCATCCATGGGGCTTCCGCCCCCGATAGCCATCACCACGTCGCATCCTTCTTCTATATAGAGGCGCGCACCTTCCTGAACCTGAAAATCCCTCGGGTTGGCGACAACGTCTGAGAAATAGAAACATTTCAGATGCTCATCCTCGATGAGCTCAAAAACCCGATCGACCCAACCCGATTTCTCCAACCCCTCGTCACTGACCAGAAAAATTTTTTCGGCACCGAGACGCTTGGCACACAATCCAGCGTATTTCAGGCTTCCCCGCCCGAAAAAAATCTCGGGGACGGAAAATTTTCGGACCGTTAACGTCATACCTTCTCACCCCTTGTCCATCCGGATTCCAAAGATCGATCCGAAAGCTTCCCGACGTTTTCATGCCGCATACAGACACACCTGCTCCCAAATTCTCCTTGAAACGATCACGGAGAGTTCTCATTCCGACTTCCGCCGATAGGCCGCGATCAACTCCCTGACCTTGTCTTTTTTGTAACCCACCACGACGTCGCCCTCGACCACCAACGTCGGGAAGGAGCAGCTGGGATTGATGGCCTTGAGCGCTTTCATGGCCCGGCTGCGTTCTTCGCCGACCAGCATATCGACATAGGTCCAATCAAACGCCACGCCGCTATCGATCAGAAAGTTTCTCAAGCTCTTGCAATGGGCGCATGAAGACAATCCATACAGTTTTATCGCTTTCTCCATGAGCGTCTCCTCCCATTCGTCGTCTCCGGAACCTGACGCCGGCCGGCAATACGTCGTCGCCTCAAGTCCTGGGCGCCGATCCGAATTTCCCTATCTTGTTAAATTTACCATCAGATCGATATCCGTCAACGGCGGCATTCAGCAACCCTCGCATCGGTTTTTACGCCGGCGTCTCTGCCCGCCGCCTGTTTCCTAATGACCGGAACATGTTCTCAGGACATGTCATTATGACCCAAAACTCCGGCTCAGCATTTCGTCGAAAAAGCGTAAAAGCGTTCCGATCATTTTTTTATGTTATTATTTCAAATAGGTTATTTCATGTATGCATCAATTTATTTTCACCGGAACAGAGATGGCCCTTTTCTTGCTGAATATAAGCTGTAAGAATTTGAGGCCTGTCTTTATTTAAGGCGGAAATGAATTTCACATTTCTGTCCAGATTCTAAATTTCATTCATCACAAGGAGGATATCCCCATGGCCGTCCAAGAACAAGTATTTGGTTTTTTTATTCCCACCGTTACGTTGATGGGCATCGGCGCCCATAAGGAGCTCGGAGCACAAATTCGAACGCTGGGTGCTGAGAAGCCCCTTATTGTCACCGACAAAGGCATCACCGGTGCAGGCATTACCGAAAAAATCGTCAATATGGTAAAGGAAGATATCGGCGTAACATGTGCGGTTTTCGATGAAACCATTCCGAATCCCACGGACAAAAACGTTCACGCCGGACTGGAGATTTTCAAGAGCAATGGATGCGATTCCATTATATCTCTGGGCGGCGGAAGCCCCCACGACTGCGGAAAAGGCATCGGCATCGTCGCCACCAACGGCGGGAAAATCAATGATTACGAAGGCGTGAACAAATCCGGCAAAAGCATGCCGCCGTTCATCGCCGTCAACACAACGGCCGGCACCGCCAGTGAGATGACCCGATTCTGTATCATCACGGATACCGGTCGCAAGGTGAAAATGGCCATCGTCGACTGGCGCGTCACCCCGACCGTTGCCATTAACGACCCCCTGCTCATGGCCGGCATGCCGCCATCATTGACGGCCGCCACGGGCATGGACGCCTTAACCCATGCGGTCGAGGCCTATGTATCCACTATTGCCACCCCGGTCACCGATGCCTGCGCACTCCAGGCCATCAGATTGGTCGCCGAAAACCTCAGAGCCGCCGTGGCCAACGGCGCCGATATGATCGCGAGGGATCAGATGGCCTACGCGGAATATCTCGCAGGCATGGCTTTCAACAACGCCAGCCTCGGACACGTTCATGCCATGGCCCATCAGCTTGGTGGATTCTATGACCTTCCCCATGGCGTCTGCAACGCCATTCTGCTGCCTCATGTCTCGAAATTCAACCTGATCGCCAAGATGGATCGCTTTGGAGACATCGCCAGGGCCATGGGTGAAAACACGGAAGGGATGTCCAAGCGTGCGGCGGCCGATGTGGCCCTCGAGGCCATCAAAACCCTTTCCGCCGATGTCGGTATCCCCAGCGGTCTGACCGAATTGGGCGTTAAGGAAGCGGATCTCAAGATCATGGCGGAAAACGCTCAGAAGGACGCCTGCGGCCTGACCAACCCCCGGTGCCCAACCCTGGATGACGTCATCCAGATCTACAAGAACGCACTGTAAACGCCTACGACATGTTGTCCGCTCGCCCCTGATACCTGACACCCGGCCGGCTGCCCGTCGGTCGGGGCTTCTTTTCAGTCCGGATCTTACCACCGACGAAGCCCCCCAAAAATTCTACGCGCCGATCTTCGACAGAGACTGTAATGAATTGAGCCTCATTTTTTCAGTCACCTGTCACGTCCGGCCTTTCTCAAAAACCGTCCTGCCGGCATTATTAACAACCTTCTAAAAGAATAATATAAAATCAAACCGCTTTTGGATCTTTCCGCCTTGGCATGAATTTTCTTGACAGCGCCTACCTGGCCTTGATAATGAATGAACATTCATTCATAATCATAACCCTACGTTTCAAGGAGGTATCCTATCAACACGAAAGCCAAAACAGGTGATAAATACCCACGCATCCTTGAAGCCGCCGTCAAAGTCTTTGCCGAAAAAGGATTTCATCTGTCGACCATTTCCCAGATCGCAAGGGAAGCCGGAGTTGCCGACGGGACGATATACCTCTATTTCAAAAACAAGGATGACATTCTGGTTCAATTTTTTCAATACAAAACCAAACAGGTCTTCAACGGTTTCAGGGAGGAGGTCAAAAAGGCCGACACCGCCGTCGGGAAACTGCGGAATCTGGTATATCGACATCTGACCGAATTTCAAAGCGACCGCAACATGGCCGTGGTTTATCAGTCCTTTGCCCACCATCGAAACGCGCTCGTCGAGGGGAATATTCGGGAAATGTCCAAGATGTACCTCGACATCGTCTCGGAGATCCTGGAACTCGGACAACAGGAAGGATCCATGCGAAAGGATATGTACGTTGGACTGGTCAAGCGTTTTATCCTGGGCGCCGTAGAATCGACAATCAACAACTGGCTCCTCTCGAGAAAAGAATATGATCTCGCCTCAATGGCCGAACCGTTGATCGATCTGTTCATTCGAGGCATCGGCGTGCCGGGAACGCCGCCACAAAACAAGGTGTGAGTTAAAAATTACCATAGATCAAGGAGCACAAAAAATGGCACAGGTTATCGCAGATCGAAGAGACGTGGATTTCGTCCTTCATGAACAGCTGGAAGTCGGCGAATTCAGCAAGACCGAAAAATTTACCGAGTTCACCCGGAAAACGGTAGATCTGATTATTAACGAGGCTCGCAATCTCGCCGTCAAGGAGATTCTGCCGACCCAGAAGATCGGCGATGAAAAAGGCTGCGCCTTCGATGGTGGAAAGGTCACCGTTCCGGAGGAATTCCACCGGATCTACAAGCTGTTCCGCGAGGGGGAATGGCTGGCCATGAACGAAGATCCCCAGTGGGGCGGCCAGGGCATGCCCCGAACCGTTGCGCTGGCCGCCAACGATTTTTTCAACGGGGCCAATTACGCCTTTATCATGTATCCCGGGTTGACCCACGGTGCCGCGAAACTGGTGGAGGTTTTCGGCTCGGATGAACAAAAGCGGATCTTCCTGAAAAAGATGTATTCCGGAGAATGGACCGGCACCATGCTGCTGACCGAACCCGAAGCCGGTACCGATGTCGGTGCACTCCAGACGACCGCGGTGAAGAATGAGGACGGCACCTACGCCATTACCGGCAACAAAATTTTTATCTCCTCCGGGGAGCACGATCTCACCGAAAACATCATTCATCCGGTTCTGGCACGCATTGAAGGCGCACCTGAGGGTACCAGAGGGATTTCTCTCTTCCTCGTTCCCAAATATCGTGTAAACCCGGACGGCAGCCTGGGCGAATTCAACGATGTGGTCTGCACCGGTATCGAACACAAAATGGGCATTCACGGCAACGCCACCTGCTCTCTGACCCTGGGCGGAAAGGGCAACTGTATCGGGACGCTTCTCGGAGAAGAGAACAAGGGGATGAAAGCCATGTTCCTGATGATGAACGAAGCTCGGGCGCTGGTGGGAATGCAGGGGTTTTGCTGTGCCTCGGCGGCTTATTTGAACGCCGTGAATTACGCCCGGGAACGCATCCAGGGAAAGCACCTGCTTCAGATGATGGATGCCAACGCCCCGGCGGTGCCGATTATACAGCACCCCGACATCCGTCGCATGCTGCTGAAAATGAAATCACTGGTGGAGGGCATGAGAAGCCTGCTCTATTATCACGGATACCTCGACGATCTGAAACACCTCTCGGACGATCCCGAGGAAATCGCCAAATTACAGGGAATGATCGAATTGCTGACCCCCATCGTCAAGGGCTATATCACCGACCGGGCCTTCGAGGTCTGCAGTGAAGGTGTTCAGGTTTTCGGCGGTTACGGCTTCATCAGCGACTATCCCCAGGAGCAACTCCTTCGTGACTGTCGCATTACACAAATCTATGAAGGCACCAACGGCATCCAGGCCATGGATCTTCTGGGCAGAAAACTGGGCATGAACCAGGGCAAGCCTGTGATGGACCTTTTGGCCGAGATGAACAGAACCATCGCTGCAGCCGGGGAAATCCCCGCACTTGAAGATTTCGTGGCCGACTTCAAAGCGGCCGTCAAGAAACTGGGCGAGGTCGGCATGCACATGGGAATGACGGCCATGTCTCCAAAGGTGCTCAACGCCTTTGCTTTCGCCCATCCCTTCATGGAAGTCACCGGTGACGTGGCCGTCGCATGGATGCTGCTCTGGCGGGCGAGCATTGCCGGCCGAAAGATGGACGGCGCGGGAAAGAAAGACAAGGTTTTTTATGAAGGACAGATCAGAAGTGCCGAGTATTTTATCAAATCCGTCCTGCCGATCACCCTGGGAAAGATGAACGCCATCCTCACCAACAATGGTGCGGCGATAGAGATCTCGGAAGACGCCTTCGGCGGCAGATAGACATTGGACACGGAACCGAATCGTCAGCGCGATCCGGTTCCGTGTCATCAAAGAGAACACCCTATAAAAGGCGCTCTGTTATCCAATTCGGCACTTATCAAACAACCATCCATCCTACTGTTTTCCGGCCGCCGCCTCAAGGCGCAAATTCTTTTTGAGTATTTTCCCCACATTCGTTTTAGGCAGGCTCTCCCGAATTTCAATCTCAATGGGCCATTTATATTTGGCCAGTTTGTCCCGGCAATATGACAGAAGTTTCGCTTCGGTCGCCGTTTCACCGGCCTTGAGGACAACATAGACCTTTACGGCCTCACCGCGGGTTTCATGGGGAATCCCCACGGCACAAGCTTCCTGAACCTTGGGATGCCCGTAATAAACCTCCTCGATATCCCTGGGATAGACATTGTATCCCCCCGAGATGATCATGTCCTTTTTACGGTCCACAATGTAGAAATAGCCGTCTTCATCCATTCTGGCGATGTCTCCGGTATGGAGCCACCCGTCCGCCGTCAGGACCGCCTCGGTCTCTTCCTGCATGTTCAGATACCCTTTCATCACCTGGGGGCCTTTGATGAGCAGTTCACCGGACTTCCCGACGGGAACGTCGTCCTCGCCGTTTTCGAGATCGACTATCCGGCAAAGGGTGTCGGAAATCGGAAGACCGATACTGCCGATCTTCCGTTTGTCTCTGTTATATGGATTGACGTGAGTGACAGGTGTCGTCTCCGTGAGGCCGTACCCTTCAACGATCACCGAGCCGGTTTTTTCCTCAAAGGCCCGGATGATCTCGACCGGCAAAGGCGCACTGCCGGAAAAACAGCCCTTGATGGAGGTCAGGTCCGCCTTATCGATATCGGGGTGGTTGAGAAGACCGATAAACATGGTCGGCACCAACGGCACGAAAGAGGGCTTGAACCGGGCGATGGCTTTCAAAAGCGGATCCGGCTGGGGTTTGGGCACCAGAATGTCGGTCCAACCCATATAAACGGCAAAATTCATGGCGGTGGAGAGCCCGAAAACGTGAAAAAAGGGCAGCGCCCCCAACATGATCTCCTCTCCTTTCCGAAAACCGGGAAACCACCCGGCAATCTGTTGAACCTGACGGCTCAGGTTTGCATGGGTCAGCATCACGCCCTTGGAGACGCCGGTGGTGCCGCCGGTGTACTGGTACATGGCCGTATCCTCGAAATCGACATCCACCTCAGGTGGGTTGGGCGCATATCGGGACAGGAGTTTCTTCCATCGATAGACATCCGATGCCGGCTTGACGTCGGCCGCCAGTTTTTTTCGCTTGCCGATCAGCGGAAAAAGAAGGTTCTTGGGAAAGGGCAGATAATCTCCGATGGAGGTAATGACAATATGGTGAAGACGGGTCCGGGGCCTGAGATCGATCATTCGATTTCCCAAAAGATCCAATGTGATCAGAATCTTTGCACCGGAATCCACGAACTGATGTTCCAGTTCCCGGTCCGAGTAGAGAGGATTGTTCATGACCGTTATGGCGCCGATTTTCATGGCGGCGTAATAACTGATGACGCACGGAAGGGTGTTGGGCAGCAATATGGCGACACGATCCCCTTTACGAACATCCATATCATGAAGGCAGGCGGCAAAACGATTCACCATTTCATTCAGCGTATTGAAATCCATGGTATACCCCTCGAAGATCAGCGCCGTCCTGTTCGGAAAATCTCTGGCGGATGCTTCCAGAAACCGGGGCAGCAGCGTGGCCTCGTAATCCAGACGCTGCTTGACATGAGGTCCATAACTTTTTTGCCACGGCCGATCCTGATAATGGATTTCCCTGTTCATTTTTGGCGTCTCCCTTTTCCTTTTCTTTTGTTGCTCCGCAAAACGATCGTTATCGCCTCAACCCCTCGCTTTCCAAATACTTCCCGGCATATAGCGCCCCGGCTCAACCCCCCCTTAAAGTCTTGACATCTTAAGGTTGATATGATAGGGCTTGATTGAGCGCTCGGTCGAATAATCTTTTTTGAATGATACCAAGCCTTCGCTTGGTCGAAAAAATACATAGGCATATTTTATTTCGGGCGACTCCTGGATTGAACAATCCATTATATTGTTGCAACAACAAAACCAATATGCCATAGTTTGTAAATTTTCTCAGATGTAGCGGCCGTTGAGAATTTTCGCAGGCAAAACTACGAGCGACAAAAATGAATGATTCTTCATTGGTAACACCCCGACCGCCATCCTCAGACTCGGGTATGTCAGGTCAACAAGCTTTTTCATAAAGCATATCCAATGCAGGACACCACGCAAACCGGCTCGCTTCTTTTTGCTTGACACGCTGAAAATGGGTCTGCTACAAAATGAATGAATGTTCATTCATTCTGTTCCAAACTTATACTATCATTGAAAGGAGAATGAAAGCAAAAAATGGAACCCGCGTTGATCCCCCCGGCCAATTTTTCAGTTATGGGCATTCCGACGGTAATTTTTTCCGTCCTGATTCCCGTTGCCGGAGTGGCGCTGTTCGCCTATATCATGGCAAAACGGGCCGCCCCCCTTGTTTTTTCCAACCCCGATTTTCGCTTCGACCGCATTCCGGAACGCATCAAAGGTGTTCTCAAACTCTGGCTGGCCCAGTGGAAACAACCCAGGTACATGATGGCGGGCGTGATTCATATCATGCTGTTTGCCGGATTCATTATTTTATCCATCCGGTCGTCTTCCCTCGTCATCATCGGCATACATGACGGTTTCGTCTTC
>OBLN01000983.1_pt1 | contig 10159 bp, 8 predicted proteins | sample 1519301 | NCBI WGS metagenome assembly OBLN01 (sample SAMEA2452533, study PRJEB22499) | sediment metagenome | reverse complement strand
CAGCTCCTTGGTCAATTCCGGCAGTTTCCGCAATTGGCAGCTCAGTACGATTTGGGTAAAATTGTGGGATGGGTGATGCAGCAAGGCGGCATTCGAAATCTCAAACAATTTAAAGTTGAGGCCCTTCCGCCGGAGGTGATAGCTGCGAAAGTAGCAGCCGGCGAGTTAGGTCCGATTGGAGGCTCAGGTGGGAATATGGAACGAGGAGGAACTCGAGAACCTCGACCCGCAGGAAGCGAGGAGGGAGTTAATCGAGCTGCGGCACAGGTTCCAAACCCTGGTCAATCAGGAGGTATGGGCCGAACTGTGTGAGATTGGGAGGGGGCAAATGGACAACCTGCGCAAGGAAGCGCGTTCCCTTCCCCCGACTCTCGATAATATGATTTATAAAGAGACGATCGAAGCGCAGGCGAGGGGAGTGGAACAAATCCTCAGGACCCCCGAAGCCTTTATCAAAGATTTGACGAATACCATCGACACACTGACTGAAGAGTCAGAGGAGACCAAAGAATGAAGTTCTTGAATGTGAATGGGCTTTGGGTATTACAGGCTCCAGAGGGAGCTGAAGATAGCGCTGCCAGTGGTGGCCCTGCCGGCGAGGATGCTGGCTCAGAAGGTGAATCCGAGTTTGAGGAGATGCACGAGGCATTTGAATCAGACTCTAATGACGAAGCCGAGGAAGAAAGCGAATCGGAATCTGATGTTGACTACTCAGACGAAGCCGCACAGGACAAAGATGAGCCTGATGCCGCGGAGGAAGAGTTGGATGCTGACGAGGAAGATGAGGCAGACGACGAAGGCGATGAAAAGGAAGAAGAGCCTGAAGATGATGAGGATGATGAGGGGGAAGAGCAGCCGCAGGAGATGACTTCGGAGCAGCTGCAAGAGGCCCGAAATCAATTCATGGAAGGGTTGGCTGAGCAGTTTGAGATTTCCGATGAGGAAGCCGATATGCTGCGGGTCGAACCCGAGAAAGCTCTGCCGAAGCTATTGGCGCGGGCGACTACGCAAGCTGTAGAGTACGCGGTCAATATCATGCGGCAGAATATGCCTACCCTCGTCGGAACGCAGGTTCAACAGCAGGCGCAAGCGCAAGAAGTGCAGAGTAAATTCTTTGGGAAGTTTCCTGAGCTGAACAATAAAAAGGCAGTGAAGGTGGCAACCCAGGTGGCGAAAACGTATCGGCAGCTAAATCCCGATGCGAGTGTTGACGAGGTTATGGATAACGTGGCCTATTTGACCTATAGGAAAATGGGTCTTCCGATGGATCAGCTGATGGAAAAGCTGAGCGATGAGCAGGAGGAATTCCGGCCGTCACAAGTCCAGAAGAAGCAGAAGCAGGGATTCAAACCGGCTAATGCTGGAAAGCAGAATGCTGCGGCTACGAGACAACATCGCCAGGATGATAATGAATTTGCTGAACTTGCGAATTTGCTGAATGATGATTCGTACTTTGATGAAGATTGATTAAGGAGTAATAGCCATGCCCGCTATTCTTGGACTTCGTGGTACAGGGGATTTTGGAACGGATGAGCGTCCAAAGTCGTTTCGTGAATTGATTTTGTGGAGGGAGCCTAACGGCGAAGCCCCGCTGACTGCTCTGATGAGTAAGATGCGGAAAGGTTCGCTGACCGACCCGGAACACAGCTGGTGGGAAGAGGACCTGGAGGTTACTCGCCTTCAGCTGAATGATGCGACTGGTATGGTGGCTGGTGATACCACTTTCACGGTTGACTCAGGGGCGTATAACCTCGTTCCTGGCGATCTGTTGATGGTGGAGAAGGAGGCGGCTGAGACTACCGGATATACCGCCGAGATCATTAAGGTCTCCTCCGTGACCTCCGACACAGAGTTTGCTGGTGAGCGGGGGTATGGCGGTACTACCGCTGTGGCAATTGCCGATGATACCTTCCTGCTGAAGATTGGTTCAGTCTTCCCTGAAGGTTCGAACAGCCCGAGCGCGTCCACCCGCAATCCGACAAAACTGCACAACTATGCGCAGATTTGGAAGACTTCCTACGAGCTGACCAACACAACCAAGAAAACCAAGTTCCGTACCGGTGACCCGCTGAAGAACGATAAGACTCGGAAGATGTTTGACCATTCCGTGTCTCTCGAACTGAGTGCGATCTTCGGTGTGCGGAACGAGACAACTGGTTCGAATGGTAAGCCGGAGCGTTCCATGGGCGGCTTGCTGTACATGCTGCAGCAATATAACGCGACGAATGGATTCAAGCGGTATACCTCCGCTGTCACCTATTCGAATTTGTTGGACGACATCTATAAGGTGTTCGACTACAACGTTCGTGGTGGCGGTTCAGGGAATGAGCGTCTCGTTCTGTGCGGTAACGGGGCGCTGAACGAGATGAACAAACTGCTCACAGCGAGTGGTCAGGTGAACTTCAAGGAAGTGGTGAAGGTTTACGGTATGGATCTGACGAAGATTGTGCTGCCGCAAGGTACGCTCTATCTGAAGACTCATCCGCTGATGAACCGGCACCCTGAATTCACCTACAGTGCGTTCATCATCAACCCACCTGGCCTGACATGGCGTCCGCTGCGTGAGACCAAGTCTCAGGATAATATCCAAGCGCCGGATGCGGATACCCATAAAGGACAGTGGTTGACCGAAGGTTTGATTGAGTTCAATCATCTGCAGACCTTCAAATACCTGGGGAACATTTCCGCGACGTAATAGTGCGGGATGAGATTATGGAGTGATTAAGAAAAGGGAGTCTCCGGATGGGGTCTCCCTTTTTCTTTACCCGAGAGGTAAGGGGGAGGTATGACCGGTGAGCGCGAAATTCGAGAACAGCTTCAAGTGGTGCTCGAAATGACAGAGGCGAATCAGGAGGGCCTACGGGCGCTCGAGGATATAACGCGTCAGCAGGCTGAGATGATTGATCGACAGTCAGGGATGATTGATAAAATGTGGGATCAGGTGCAACCAATTCTCATCCAGCATCGTAAACGGCAGCAGATAAGGGATGCGGTTGCGGAAAAGATGATTACTGGCGCGGCCTGGGGTGTGGCAACGGGATTGCTGTTTTTGCTGTGGAAAGGTGCAGTTTATTTCATTCATCAGGATAATGGAGGGACCTAAGAATGGGCCCGATTTCGATGATTGCTTTGGCAAGTTCGATCCTCAAAACGACTGGTCTTGGGGAGAAGGTGGGGAAGTGGATTGGGGGGAGTGATGGAGAAAAAGCGGCTCAAAAAATACTTGACGTGGCGCAGGAAGTTACAGGCGCAGAGACGCCGACGACAGCGGAAAGGATGATTGCCCAGGACCCTGCCCTAGCGGCGGACCTCAAGAAAGCGTTGATGATTCACGAAAAGGATATTTTGGAGCTGCATCTGGAAGATGTGCAGGATGCGCGGGAAATGCAGAAGGCGGCGATGGATAATGATGATAAATTTATTTCTCGTTATGTGCTGTACTTCGCAACTTTCTGGTCAGTTGTTGGGGCGCTTTATATTTTCGGGATTACGTTTTTTCCTGTACCGGAAGGCAGCCAACGTTTTGCAGATACTGCGCTAGGGTTTATACTTGGGACAATTATAGCACAGATCTTGAACTTCTTCTTCGGGAGTTCGAAAGGAAGTTCTGATAAAACAAGGGTGATGAAAGAACAGCTGATGAGGATGATTGGGAAATGAAACATATTGTTGCCATTTTAGCAATCATATAATTTAAAGGGGTAAGCGATGACGATCACGATTCCTTCCGGAAGGGTTATACCATTAGGGGAAGACCCGAATGGGTTCGCTTCCTTAACTATTGCTAGGGGAGCATCGGGCGAACCTATTGGGAATCTTTCTCTTATCGCCGAGTCTGGCTTTACCGTTACCGGAACCGTGGCGGATCTGGCGGAAGTGACCATCAGCGGTCAGAATTTCGGCACGAAAGCGCCGCAGCGGCATTTTGACCGTATCGACCGTTACTGGAAGAACGGCACCGAGGTTGTTGATCCCTACGGGACGGTGGCAGACGGCGACCCCCTGCCGACGGATTACTACAATCCGGCCTCGCCCTTCCTCGCAGGCGGCAACTCGACACAAATGGCTGCATGGAGGTTCCGTGCAGCAGCAGCTCGTCAGGGCCGGACGCTTGGGTATCAGATGGAGGCCGGACCAGACGGGGACATGGAGTATTACGGACACGGCACGACCAACGGTGGGTTCGCAGGTTGGCCGCAGTACCAGAAGGACGCCGAAGAAATATATCTCCGGTTCTGGCATTACCAGGAATATTTCAGTGACGAAAGCGACGATACCTACTCAACTGTCGATATGCGGTTGGCGGCTTCGCTTCCGGCCGGGGCTACGCAAGCAACTGTCTATAGCGGGTTCTCGGCTATGGCTGATGAAAATGCTGCTGGACTGCAAGCGTTTTATATCACGCTAGACAACGGGGATCTGCATTACTGTCAGCAGGTAGACCCCAAAGTTGCCGGTGGCGATACGTTCTATTTTACGCCAGCCTTGCCCTCTCCGGCATCAATCAATAACCAGGTTTACATGCGCAAAGACGCGAGCATGAAGCTCTTGCGTATGCGGGATGCCCACACCGACCCTTATGATCCGAACCAGTATAACTGCTACAGCCTGTCGGGATTCAGGTCGGAAATTTCCAACGACCGGATGATTGTGGAGCCCGGCTATACGGATAAGGCTGCGTGGGCGCCAGGGCAGTGGCAGCATCACGAAATCTATATCCGCGCGCCCAAGACTGAGGCTGAGGCAGAAACTCTGTTTACCAAGTTCGCCCGGATAGACAACCTTGTTCGTATGAATCTCGTAGGACTAGCTTCCATGCAGGGGTACCCAGGCGGTGTTGGGGGTTACGACGAAACACCAAGCCTTGGCTGGCCATCTTCTGGCATCGCCATTACCAACTTCGGCTTTGAACAGGACCGTCTGCATTCAATTCCAGGCAACTTCGTCCGCTACTCCGATATTTATGTGGATAACACACGCCAGCGGGTTGAGATCGGCATCGGCAACGACGACCTGTACCAGTGCTCCAACCGGGAGCCTTGCCCGATCAAGGTCTGGAACAACTCGATTACCGTCTACCTGAACGCCCTGCCTTTCACCGAGGCCGAACTGGCGCAGGCACGATTGTTCGTGGTGGATGAAAACGACACGCCGACACTGGTCGGGAGGATTCAGGAATGACAATTTTACTAGGCGATAATACCGACGCTGGTACCACGGTCAGCCTGTCTTCTAATGGCGATGTGAATCTGGTTGAAATGACGGCCTTGGCCAGTGGCACTATAGGCTCGGTATCGTTCAAGCTAAACTCCTACGGCAGTGCCTCCAGAATCTGTATCTATGAAAGTAACGGTGCATCTCCCACTAACTTGCTTGGGTGGGCTGAGATTCCATCGGGTGTTGCCACAGGCGAGGTCGTCACTATCCCGTTCCCTGCCGTAGCTATTACCGCAGGGACGGATTACTGGATCGGCGGGCAAGTGGAGACAACAGCCTCCGTCATTCATCGGGGCACCACGCCTGCATCAGTAGACATAAATTGGGACAACACCTCTGGCTGGAGTGCGTCACCACCAGACCCGTTTGTTAAGGCTAGTGGTACCTCGTCAACACCGCGCCTGCTCTACTTCGAGGACGCGGCTGCAACAACGCCCGAACTTCGCAAGGGCAAGCAGTTCACCGTCGAGACCACGTTGACCGGCACTGTCACCAGCGCCACGCTCAATGGCAATGCGATCACAGTTGATAGCCACGTAGGCACCACCGTGACCCTGACGGACTCGGACGGCTCGATCACCACCAGCGGCGAATACGACCTCGTGCTGACGGACGACGTGCCAGCGAACGAGACCATCACGGTGCAGGTGAATGTAATAGGGATTTCTAGCCATATCTTCGCGAAAGATGGAGCTGGTCTGGCAAGTCTTTCTGACGTTGAGATCATTGTTCACAATAGTGCCGGAACTGAGATCGTTTCGCAGTTGGTAACTACGACTGACATTAATGCCTTAATTCCGAAACAGGATTTTTCTAGTGTGTCAGAAGCTGTTGGGGATACGGTGAAAGTGAGTGTGTATAGCCCCTCGGCTCAGGTCGGGATTACTTATGAACAGGCATTGGAGCTGATCTAATGATTCTCAACGGCGGCTATAAATCAGGTAATACTCTGGTCGGCGGGTACACAGGGACGTATACCGGAGGATCAGGTCTTTCAATTCCTGCAACGATGTATCCAGGCCAATCAATTACTATTACTTGGTCGGGATTGGGGACTACGCAGGGTACTGGTGGTGTTACTATTGGCGGAGTTGCTCAGACGATCACTAGCTGGTCGGACGTGCAAATTGTCTTTACTGTCGTTCAAGGTGGAATGAACTTCGGCCCGAATAAGGCAGTTGTAATTACCACCGATGGGGGGACTTCATACAGCGGCGAGACTGAACTGATTGCAGATGCTGGCTCGCGGAAGGCGTATGTCAATATGACAGCGCCAGTTATAGATGATTCTTCCAGTGTTGCCTATCAGACCACTGCAGTAGTTGCTGTTGGCGATCAGTTTGAGTATCAAGATAACAACTTCATTGGGTCGGAGACGCATCCCCTTATCGTAGATGGGCGAGGGTATATTACTAGTCTCAATGAAGAGGGGACTTTTCTCGGCCGATTTTGGGATGCAACAGATAGCACTTGGGGGCCTTGGGAAACCTTTACAGCGGCGCTGGTTAGCGGGCAAGTGCAAAGTGTTGATGTACCGGTCTCTGGAACTTATGTTGCAGGAGATTCGCTTAGCTTCACTGTAAACTATGACACCGCGCAGACTGTGACAGGGACTCCCATCATACCCCTTACCTCCGGGACGGGGACATTTTCAGCAAGTTATGTATCAGGAAGTGGTACGACTGCGTTAGTGTTCACTGCGGTTATTCCGTCAGGCACCGCGTATACCGGCACCTTGAGTGTAGGTAGTGCAATTGAGTTGAATGGTGGGATAATTCAGAATAGTAATGATGTAGCGGCTAATTTGACGCTGGCAAATGTAGGTTCTACTACAGGAGTACTGCTGGATACTACCAACCCGAGCGTGGTTTCTGTAGCAGTTCCCGCAGCGGCTACATATTCGATTGGGGAGAATCTAGATTTTACTGTCACTTTCTCCGAGACGGTGACGATTACAGGGGTACCGAGGCTTCGTCTGAGTATAGGGGGCGTGACGAAGTATGCTAGTTTTGTTAATGCTCCGTCTAGTACGACTGCGTTATTCCGCTACACTGTAGTTGCGGGAGATTCAGATTCCAACGGGATTGATGTTAATGCGCTGGAATTAAATGGTGGTTCGATCCAAGACGCCGCAGGGAACAGCCTTAATGTAACTCTGAATGGAGTTGGTGCAACCTCCGGGGTGTTGATAAATACCAGCGGACCGCAAATTACCAGCGTCAGTGTTCCCGCCGATGGGATTTATAACGAAGCGGAAGTGCTATCCTTTACGGTTAACTATAGCGCCGCAGTGACAGTGACTGGAACTCCAAGGCTGCCTATTGTCGCGGCGGGTACGACTGTCTATGCGGATTATACTTCAGGAACCGGAACAGCAGCGCTCGTCTTTTCATACACAGTCCCAGCGGGAGTGGAGACTTCCGGCGGTATCTTGCTGCAGGATTTAATTCTGAACGGCGGAACTTTGAAAGATGCCTCAGGGCTAAACGCGAGTTTAGTTTTAGCCGGAGTGCCTGATACCGCAGGAATTGAGATTGACTCTCAAGCCCCTGTAGGTACGGTAGATAGTATTACTACCAGCTTTCTACAGCCTGCTCTAACTGGCACTGTGGACGATCCTAACGCGACGATTGTGGTGAGCCCTGGTTCTGTTTCCGCTAACAATGTAGGGAACGGTACGTGGACTCTCGCGGCTGGGCTTATTGGTCCACTGAGTTCTGGACTGAATACAGTTACCGCAGTCTTTACGGATACTGAAGGGCACCAAAGCTCTGCTTCAGGTATTGTAAATGTTGAGACGACTCAGATAGTTGTAGTCGCGAACGACCTCACTACGGAGGATGATACTCCGGTAGTGACGGGTACAGTATCAGTGACTCCGGCCAACGTGACAGTTACCGCGCAGGGGAATACGTATCCAGCAGTGCTGAGTGGGAGTAACTGGTCAGCGCAGATCACTTCGCCATTGCCGCTCGGGACTACCGAGATTACGGTTGATGCAATTGCGGCTAATGGGACTACGGACCAGACTACAGCGCAGATAACTATTGCTGACACTACAGCACCTGTTATTGACTCTGTTACAGCCCCAGCAGCTGGGGTGTATGTTCAGGGGGACGTGCTCCGCTTCGAGGTTACGTTCAATAAAAATGTGCAGGTTACTGGTACGCCGAGACTACCTGTACCTATCGGGGTGAATACTCGGAACTTCAGTTATGTTGACGGAGCGGGCAGTAAGACTCTCGGTTTCGAATACACTGTAGTTGTTGGGGACAATGAGCATTCAGAAATTACTGCCTCCACGCTTGAACTGAATGGTGGAACCATTAGGGATGAGGCGGGGAATGACGCAATTCTTGCATTCCCGAATACGGAAAGCTCGGGCGTAATTATTGATACAGAAGCTGCGGTACTGACTGTTGATGCGCAGACCACGATTAATACTGCGCCGGAAATTACAGGTACTAGTAGCGAGCCTAGTGCGTCGCATACGCTGACTGTGGCGGGAATTGATTATCAGGTTGCTGTGCGCAGTGACGGAACATGGAGGCAACAGCTCGGAAGTCTGAACGCCGGCTCCTACACTGTGCGGTTTAATGCAGTTGATCTCGCGGGTAACGTATCAACCGAAGCTACTGCTATACTGACCATACAGCTTCCTGAGGAAGTTAGTGATCCAAATGAGCCGGACAGGCTTACACTGGCAATGACTCTGTTGAAGCGTCGCCTCGGTCGGTATACAGATAATCCATCGAATCTTGACGAGCATATTCTCGCTGAATTAAAGGCGGCACAAGAGCGCCTCGAGAATAAGACTGCCTTGCCATGGTTCCTCAAGGCTCGACGTGAAGGGATTACTACAACTCCAGGGGTCGATAAGATTACACTGCCGCTTGATTTTATCCGTTTGCGGGAGGATTGGGAATATCCAGTCCAGCTGAAATACGATGGAAAATGGCGACGGCTGGGGGTTTACAGCTACGATCAGTTTTGGGATAACACCTCAGAAGAAGGTGATGTGCCGACCTCTGCTGCGCAGGATGGTCCGACCATTATCCTCGGGCCTACGCCGACAGGGCTATACCCCATTCGTCTTGGATATTATAAGAAGGAATTCGTGTTGAATCCTGGGAAAGTTGTCAGCAACGCGTGGCTGAAATATGCTTTTGATTTGATTATTTCGGAAGCAGGTTTCATCCTCGCAAATAACTACCTCAAGAATCAAGAGGCAGCTGCACAATTCCAGGCGGAGATTGTACGGGCGGAGCGCGATCTGCGTATGACTACGATTGCGTATGAGACAGCTGCGATGGAAAGTTGGGAGTTGAACAATGACCGTTGAAAATGCGAGCTATCCAGAAGAGCTTGACGCGAGTCTGCCGCTCGGTACGGATTTCAAAAGTGAAGGGGATAACCATATCCGCCTGTTGAAGCAGGTTCTGAAGAATGCACTCGGAACTACGCAGGGGATTGCGTCCGGGGCAGAGGCGGGTGCGATTACTGGTGTCAGTAATGTTAAGCTCGCCACTTTGCTGCGGGTGTGGGAGCAGGTTACAGCGAGGATTGCAACGCAGATTATTGCCGAGGGTGGTACGGATGATTCGCGGTTAATGACCTCGCTCAAAACAAACCAGTATGTCAGTGCGAGGCTGGCGACGCAGGCTCTTGCGGAAGGGAATACTGATAATACGAAGTTGATGACTTCGCTGCGGGTATTCCAACAGGTTACTGCACGACTAGCGGATGAAGCTACAGCCGAGGCACGAACTGATAATACGAAATTACTGACCCCGCTCAGCGGCGCGCAAATGGCGAATGCGCTTATTGATGCGCTAAAAGCAAATCAAGCAACTGCGGAGGCCGGCGCCTCAACAACCACGCTGATGACTCCGCTCGCCTCTCGTCAGCATGGTGATGTGAGGTATTTGCGGCTTGCCCAAAC
>OBLN01000982.1_pt1 | contig 10179 bp, 8 predicted proteins | sample 1519301 | NCBI WGS metagenome assembly OBLN01 (sample SAMEA2452533, study PRJEB22499) | sediment metagenome | reverse complement strand
CCTCTTCATAACCGTTCTCTTTCTCCCGCCGTTAACCGAAAACCTTCAATATCAATGGGTTATCAAAGATCAGGCCGTTCCCGATGAGGCGGAAGCGGCGTTGAATCATATTTCCCCGGCACTCTGGGCTGCTTCACTCCACCCGTCGCGCCACAAAGAACTCATAGGCGTAGCAGTCTGAATACTTCTGGTGCATCTCGGGCTCCTGCGCGAGTTGATCCAACACGGCCAGCGCTTCGTCGTCATCCTCATATTTACCACGCAGCGCCTCGATGCGAATCTCCATCGGTGTATAGAAATCTTCCCACCAGGCCTCGTCCGGCAGGGTGAAGTGGCCGATGAGCGAAAAGCCGCCTTTTTCGATTGCAGCCAGGACATCCGGAACCCGGCCCATGGCCGGATAGTCATTCTCGAAGCTCGCTTTGACCTCGCGGGGCGGGTTCTCCCTGCGCCAGACCGCGTCGGTGAAGGTGAGGTAGCCGCCGGGCCGCAGCAGTTCGCGGCATACACGCAGGGCATTCTCGATACCGATGTTGTAGAGCGCCCCCTCGGACCAGACGAGGTCGAAGCTCGCTGGCGGCAGCCCGGGTTCGGCCATGTCGCCGACCGTAGGCTGAATCCGCTCGGTCAGCCCTCGCGCTGCGGCCGTTTCGCGCAGCCGATCGATGCTCGGAGCATGGCTGTCCAGGGCCACGATGGAACCTGATATGAGATCGGCGAGATGAAGTGTCTGCCCTCCGACGCCGCAGCCCAGATCGAGCACCGCCGGGGCGGATGGCAGATCGCGACAAAGAGCAAGTGCCCTGGCGGCGCAGGCGCGGTTGCCCGGACCCTGCCGGGGGAGCGACTCGTAGAGCTCGAAAAAGATCGGCCAGAAGCGTGGCGGGGGTTCGTTCATGTCATATCCCATAATCTATATTCCGTTCGTCGATACCAAATAACCCAAGACCGCTGCTATCAATAGAGAGTCACCTGTCTGCACACCGGTTCAGATAATGCTTGCCTTTGGTTTCCTCTTGACCACTAAAAGCGAAAAGGCGTCTTTCAGAGCGCTCTCACTGTCGATTGTAAGAAGCAACCATTTCCCATCATGATATGTCGCAGCCTTGTCGTATTCCTTTCTGGTGCATGGCGTCAGGCTGTCCCTCATGCCTTCCACTTTCGTCCGTTCTTCCGCTCCAAAAACGATGAGCAATGCAAAACGGTTTTTCTCGGGAATCAACGTACAGAAGGATTTCGATTTCTTGTATCTGAGGGACCAGCCGTGTTTCTTTCCACTGAAAAGCCATTCCGGGCAAAAGACGTTTGGGTAGAGTTGTTCGATCCACTCCACCGTACGTTTCCAGTGTCGATAGGCTTCTTTGCCGATCCAAACCGCGATTTCCGAATCGCTCGGCGGATCATTGGGGGCTGTCATGCGACTACTGTATTCGCCCATCATACCATCTCCTTAAAAACTGATAACATGTGCAGCAGCGCCCGGAAGCGCGTGAGTTCGTTCATGTCATACCCCTCCATCGGTGACAGACCGCAGCCCGAGGAACACCTCGTGTCCGGTATCGCTGTACGAGCTGTGCTCAAAGGGGACCGCGAGGGACTCGAAGCCAGCGGCTGAGATCAGCTCCAACCACACGGTTCTCGGGAACAGACCCATGAAGTGACGGTCGTGAATGACCTTGGCTGCTCCGTTCACGTCTCTCAAGAGGTACGCCATGTCGGTCACGTACATGTCGGTTTTTGAGTCGGGAATCCACCGCCATTCGAGGTAGCGCAGGCCGCGCCCGTTCCCGTCGCTGCCGCCTGTCTCGGTTCCCGGCTCGAAGGTCTCCGAGACGAAATCCGGCTGGAACATCGCGACCCCGCCGGGGGAGGTGTGTGCGAAGGCCGTGGCAATGGCGCTGGCAAGATCGCTGCGCGAGGTCATGTAGCTGACCGCGTCGTGCAGCAGAACGCAATCAAAGACGCGCCCGAGTCGGACTGAGCGCATGTCGCCCTGAATGTGCTCGCACTCCGGGTTCAATCTGCGGCTCAACGCGAGCATGGCGGGTTCCAGGTCGACGAGCGTACAGTCCAGCGTCGCCTTCAGATGGAAGGCATTGTGTCCACCGCCGCTGCCAAGATCAAGCAGTGTCCGAGGTGGCCGCTGACAATGGGCTTTGAATAAGCGCCGGTAGAAGGCGGTTTCCTCGGCGTAATCGCCCACTGGCGTCAACAGCGGATACCAGTCCGCCAGGACACGATACAGAGCAGGGACCTGGCTGGAATTCGTTTCGTGTTTCCTTGGTTCGCCCAAATCTATAATTCCTCAATCATTCACAATTAGCCGCTCCGCCAGTTCCAAAGCATCCACCGGCCAGAAGCACTCCGGACGAGGACGGCGTACATTCGGTTGTCCGGCCGCAGGGCGGCAATTCAGCACGCATTCGGTCCATTGGTCGGGAATCGCGGTCCGGCCCCACACAGCGCCAAGAAGCGCGCCACAGATGGCGGCGTTGGTGTCGGTGTCTCCCCCGCGCATGATGGTGTCCACAACGGCCTCCTCCAGATTCGTGGCATGCAGAAGCTGCCACAGGGCGTTGCGGAATGCCGTCAGCACCCACCCCTGCTGGCGGACATAATCCGCTGGCGGTGATTCGGCGGCACCTCGGACCGCTTCCAGGAGGCTCCCATCCACCTTCATGTCTTCCGCCCAGGTCACGATCTGCTCGTACAGACCTCGGCCATCGCACCCCTGGCGGATGGCATAGGCAATCGCCATCGTGAACAATGCGTTGGCTTGCTGACAGACCGGATGGGGATGGGTGATCGCCGCGTCCTGCCGTGCCCACTCGGTAACCAACTCAGCGTCATGGTTGGCTCCGAAGATGCCCAGCGGGCTGATCCTCATCATCGCGCCGTTGGCCTGGCTGTCCGGATTGGGACGGCCCCGCAGACCACCGGCGACGGTCATACCGCAATCGAAGGGACCGGATTCCAGCCAGAACATGTAGGCCTTCCTCGCTTCTTCGGGATCGTACCTTCCCTGGTCCGCCAGCATGCGGGCCAGCAACAGCGCCATCTCGGAATCGTCGGTCGGTTGGCCGGCAATCGTGTTCCAAGTGCCTCCGTCGGCAAGTTCACGGACGCCTTTCGGGTATTCCCGCCGGATGTCATCCGGAGCCCGAAACTCGACCAGGCTGCCAAGGGAATCTCCTGCGAGCTGGCCAAGTAGACACCCCTGGGCGCGTTCCCGCATCTCTGCGGTAGGTTCATTGCTTGTTGTTTCGCAGAAATGTCGCAAGTTCCTTAATCCTCAATCATCGCGCTCCCGGTGGGCCGTGACACCTTCGGGCTTCATGCCCTTTTCAAGCATGCCCTGGCGGTATTCAATCTGTTCGAGGTCTTGGATCATCGTTCCACCCCTGCATCCGGGTGCGTCGCGACCATTGTACACGTCCTGTCAGACCAGCACGAAAGACTGAATGTAAGCGCGCGAGCCAGTTCGCTTGGCAGCGGGAGTCTGCATGCAATGGCTTCAGAGGTTGCCTCGTCAAACTCAAACTTCTGGCCCATCACAATCTGAAACCAGCGTTCCCGGTCCCGCAGGACCCGGAACATCTTCTCGTCCGCGCTCCCTGCGAGAAACGGTTCGAATACCTCAATTGACCGAGAACACACCTCCGCCTTGCAGCGAACACGGTCAAGACGCCCGGTTCGTTGCTCCAGAGTGCTCGGATTCCAGCAGAGATCATGGTGAATAATATGACGGCAGAACCGATGCAGGTCCACGCCTTCGCCCATGACCGAACTGCTCACAAGAATCTCTGGGAACAAGGGGCTGTTGAATGCCAGCATCAGGCGGTCCCTGATTACCGTCTTCGTCTCACCATAGACCATGCGGACCAAAGGCATCACGCGGTAACTGCCGTCGTCCGTTTCATCCTCAACGCCGTCATCATCGGCACGGTCCAAGCGCCTTGGTTTGGAGTAGATACTGACGGCATCGAGATACTCCAACAAAGGGTTTTCCGATTCGTCCGATTCTTCATGTTCCTTCAGTGCCAAACGGCGTTCGGCGCGTTCCGCGAGTTCACTTGCGAAATCGAGGAATTGGCCGATCCGCCCCAGGTAGGTCTGGTTGGATGAATCTTTTTCCTCGAGGATAGCGTGCCGCAGAGCATCTATTCCCCTGGCAATGATGTTGCGACGGGTCTCGCGTTCGCCCAAAGCATCACGGACAAGCGGATCGTTGAGGGGCAGGTAGCGGGCAACAAACGCCGGCGACCGGAAATACGCCATCAGGACTCCGAGAAGTTGTTCCCGATAGCCCCGGAGGATTGCGTAGTGCGGCTTGTCCATCGCGGCCTCCAACAGCGAAATAATCTCTCGATTGAAGGGGCTTTCAACGTCGGAGAGACGACGGACAATCCGGGCAAGCCAGCTCTGAACGTCTGAAGACTGCCGCCGGGTATCCAGACCGAGCTTCTCGCCAGCGATGTCTATGATCCTCTGGTTGACCTCCTCGCGCAGGTGCTCCGCGAGAGCGCGCGCCGTCTGAATGTAGAAGCAGAAAACCAGGACCTTCTCGCCTGCAAGCCATAGGTCAACGGCGCGCCCCACGGTAGCCTGGATTTTTGGATGTGCCATTCGCAATTCCCTGGACGCCTCGCGGGAAGGAATAAGCCGCGCGATCTGCTCTTCATACCACTGCGTCGGAACCAACCACGACGAGTCTTCCATCTTGGCGGCCAGTCCGTCGTCAAAGTCTTTCGTTGCGCTACGCCCGTCCCTCGTGTGGTGAAACGCTTCGTAGGAACTGGCCAAGCCTTCCGCAAAGAACGCCCTCGTGCCGGCGGATTGCGCGAGTTGGCCCTGTGCCCTCGCTGTGATGAGGAAAGGAAGCAATGCTCGCTCATGAATGGGGAGCCCTTCAACCATCTGGCGCGAGTCACCGGCACCAGAGTTTCCAATGGCCTTGCCAACCAGCACATTGCGGCGAGGGATAGCGGCCGTGCCAGGTAGGAGCGGCAAGCGATTGTGTCGGATCAGCCATGGTTTCAGCAGTTGCTCGGCACGCTCTTTTGTCGTGGTACAATCCTGGTAGGCCTGAACCATCTGCTGTTCCCAGGCGTCTGTCTGTAACGCCTCGACACGGCTCCACCACTGGAGAATTCGTTTCTCTTCATCCCCCTCCTGCTCGCCACTGCTGAGCATGTCGGCACGTAGCTTCCCCCAGTACCGGTCAAATCGTCTTCCTGCCAGACGGTTGCGGTCGAGCGCCTGCTCCAGTTTGATCATTGCTGCCATGAATTCTTCGCGGCTTCCTACCGGCGCGTCCTTTGACGACCATCGCACGGCGGAAAAACTGCGCAGAACACGGATGAGTTCCTGATGCCCCAGTTGGAAAGGCGTTGCCGTGAGAAACACCATTCGGTCGAACTTGTCTTTCAGCAATGCAACGTCATCTTCACTTCCCTGACGGAAGAGTTGTGCCAGGCGCGTCGAGTCGTTCTTGGCGTGATGAGCCTCGTCAAGTATCAGGAGGGGGGATCGCCATCGGACGAGGTCGAGCCATTGCTTATAAGCATTATGGCATGCGTCGCTGAATCTCCGCCGCACCTGCTTACGGAGGGACGTTTTGACGGATTCTGGCCGCCATCCAGGGAGTTCACGCAAAATGCTACACAGAGCCGTCCAGTCGATACGATGGGCGTCTCTCGCCAATCGGTTAGGAATCGGATCATCGTCTTCCTCGGTAAGAATGTTCTCCTCTACGAGGATGCGCTTCCAAACGAGAACGTCGGAATGCATCAAACGACGAGTGACCTCTTCCGTGAGCCGATAGTTTGAGAATTGACGGACCAAGTCGGCCGCCCAGCGATAGAGTCGGCGCTTCTGCGTATCGCTGAGTCTCGTCATTCCACGGGCAAGACGGATCATCGCCAGCTTCACCCAGGGGTCGTTGAGCCCCCGCGAAAAACAGCCCGTCGTAATGAACACAAGGTGGGTACGCCGATCCGCCCGGTCATCCAGGAGCTTGAAAAACTCCGTCGGCGTGTGTGCGTACTCGTCGCGCACCCAATCCAGAGCATGATTCCGCACGCAGTGCGTCTTGAATTGTTCCCAGTCACGTTGCCATTTCTGGCGCAATCCCGCCGGCACCATCACCACGACGGGGCAGTGTGTCCGCCGCGTTGACGCAACGACCGAGGCAACAACCGCCATTGCCACATAGGTCTTACCCATGCCGACCTCGTCGGCCAGCAACACGCCGGGTTGCACAAGGAGCCGTTCCAGAATCACTCTGGCCGTCTCGGCTTGACGCTGAGCATCAGCGGGATTGATTTGGGCCTTGCCCACACCCTCCAATTCGATGATGTCGCCCGCTATGGACCACTCGACCGGCACTGGCTATTCCTCCTCCGCTACGTTCAGGAGCCTCGCGTTTTCCGAAAGGGACGCCTCAAGATAGCGGGACAAGTCCTCGGGTAAGGGGCCCGACTGCTCGCAAATCCGCAGAATCACCGCCCTGATCCTTTCACGGGCTTCATGGAACAACGGCATGGCCCACTTGCCATCTCGTCCACAGGAGCGGCGCACCTGTTTGCCGACATGACCAACCGACAGAAGCATCTCGGCCAGGGCATAAAGCTGATAGCCGGTTTCCGCCCCAGAGGGGTGCCCACCTTCATGACCGTTCCCGCTGCCGGACAAGGTCTCGGCCAGATGAACCGGACCGAGCGGATCACGCAGGAGTCTGTAACGAATTGCATCCGGCGTTGGCGAAGTCCGAGCAATGCGGTCAGCCATGGCGGCAAGGGCTCGCCCAAACCGACGCACTCGATACAAGACATAATTGGTCGTGTCCACAGCACGCAGCGATTCGATGGCCGCATCGGTGCTGGTATTTCGTTTGCGCAATGCGTCCTGCTTCTCTATCCACTCGGCGGGGGTTCGGCCACTCAGCAGACACTCAATAATACCGTCCACGGAAAGGCCACGGAACTCCTCGGGAGGAAGCAGGTCGGTGTCCCTGTCCTCGACGGCCACCGCCAGAAACGCCTCCTGGCGCTTGGCATCCTTGTCTGTCCAACTCACTCGTAAGGCAGTGAGATGAACTCCGCGCGATCTCTCGTCCAACGTAAGTAATAGTGTGGTTCCGCCAGGCACGCATGACTCCCGTGAGAACAGCGAAACCGACTGCTCGGCAGATTGTCCAGCGAGACTGATGCTCCAGTCCGCTGGTTCCGGCTGGGTGCGGTCAATGCCAACGCAGACTTCGCCCGTTGTCTGCGAGTAACTTGCGCACGCGAAGAACGCGGGCAGATGCGGTTTGGCCGAGGGAGCGTCTTCGGGAGCCTCTTTAGGGTCCTGCCAGACGATGTCGTCCACGCTGACCGGGTCATCCCATGAGATCGGAATCCCCAGTCTGTCGTCAAACGTCTGACCCTCTCGTTTCTCGTCTGCTTTGTCCTCAAAGACAAGATTGGCTTCGCAGTTGAACACGCCAATCCCCATTCCGTGGGGCGTGAAGTTGCTCGATCCAGCCATCAACAGGTCATGGGAGTCGCCCTCGATGAGAATCGCCTTGGCATGCAAGTCGCGTGGCCTTTCATCTACTTCGTCAACGCACATCGGCACAAGGAGTACGCGAGCATTCTTGCCGAATCGTTTCTTCCAGCACTGACCGAAGTGCTGGGGTAGAGGAACGATACGACGTTTTGCGCCCTCTGGCGCTGGTGCCTCCGGGACGATCAACCACCCCTCGGCATCTCGCGCCATGGGCAGTTCTCGCATGCTGTGCAGCACGGTATCCTCACTATTAGTCTGCTGTCCCACAAAGGGGGTCATGACAGTCAACCCAACGACTCGGCGCGGTAACCACATCTGCATCAACTGCTTCAACGCAGATTGCGCGGAACCCGACGCAGGCGTGGGGTGGCTGACAACGAGGCCGACCCGTGGTCTTTCCCTTGGGCTAAAATCCTGCAGAGCGCTCGACCAACGCCGCACTCGCGCCCGTATCTGCCCGGTCGTATCGCGGATACGCTGGGTTGCAGCGGGCAGCGTCCGCGACCAAACGCAGAGAGTATCGATGAAAGCAAGCGCATCGCGCAGGACACTCAGCGGAGCCGAAATGGGGACGTCGAAGAAATCCAGTGCCGCAAACAACTCTCGATTCCGGCGGTAGCCCTGGCGCGTCAGATTTGCCGATCCCACGATGAGACGAACGAGACGTTCCCACACCAAAACCGTCACTTTTGCATGCTGAATGCCCCCCGGCACTTGAATCGGCAATTGATCCCACTGAAGCGTTGTCTGGCGCGGATCGAACTTGGACGCGTCCACGAGAACGCCAACGTGGGTGGTTGCGAGTGATTCTTCCCGCTCGATGATAAAAGTCCGTTCGTTCTCGGTGTGATCGAAGCGCAGACCGAGGAAGCGAGGAAGGAGCTCAGCCTCGAAGAAGCTGGCATCAAACTCAAACGTGGTCGCTACGCAAAAGACAGGTTCACCTACCCCGCCCTTCAGACCGTTATCGGCCGGAGGTCTCCAATAATCCGCCAGAGGCGGTTCCTCGACCGTTTTACGCCTCCCCATCTGGTACCTCGACTCCTGATTGGCCAAGCTCGGCAAGGAAACTGTAAGCATTCGGCACGCGGAAGGTGTGCAGGTACCTCACCTCTGACTGCGGTGGTACGTCGCTCGCCAGACCGAACCCTGGCATGAGCGTCCACCGCTCGCCAGGCTCAATCCACATGCCTTTTCCCTTCGATGTCTGAACATCTCGATGCCGGGCCATGATGATTTCGATTAGACGGGTCAGGCTTTCCCCGCCGGTCGTTGCTTGCGATGCGATGACATCCAGAGGCTCAAGGGGATTTCGGTCAGCAATCTGTGGAGCGGCAGGGACTTTCTCTATGAGATCGCGCAGTCGCCGTGAGGCTCCCGGCAACTGTCGGCACAAGGAACGAAAGACTGGGAGCAACTGCTTGTCTGCCTCGATCTCGAAAGGCTTTGCCTGGCCACCTCGCCGTGTCAGCCCCCAAAGCAGACAATTGAAGGCCGTCTCAAAATGGCTGGCGACTTCCTCGTAAGCATCCGCCAATCGAATGGTCAGATCTATAACCCTGTCAGTCTCGCGCTCATTTACCAATAGCGCGGGAAGCAAGGCTTCAAGCAACACCTTGCGGTCTTGTTCACCGCGTCCGCCATCGCTGGCCCCACGGTACACTGCGATGGCGTTCGGTTCGCATAACAGTTCAATGCATCTGCCACGGATGGGATCGCCACCGAGAAGACTATGAAGTATGTTGCGTTCCCGTTTACCGACATTATCAGGTCGCAATGGTTCTGCCAGTTCTTGCCACCCGGACCAGCCCGGGCTTCTCCACTGTTGCTCAACAAGATGGGCCACCGTGGCCTGCGTGAATCGGTCGAGCCACTGCTTACCGGCCGAACCGCTGTTGTCCTCATCGAGCAGTCCCGGCAGTTCTTTGTCAGCAGACCACGCCAGAAGCAGTTCTTCTCCGTTACGACCGAGGACATCGTCCTCATCGATCACTCCGAGATGCCTGGCCAGCCGCGCAACGACTCCGTACGGGCCGTTGACCGCTTGGCCTTTCAGGAAGTTTGTCCTTCCCAAAAGGGTGTCGCCGGAGAGAAGAGCCCTCCTCGCGAGCAAACTACCCGGAAGCCTCCGGGTTGCTCTCTGCCAATTATCAGGTTCCCGCACGTGCTGACGCACCACAGCAGAGACAAAAAGCCGCTCAAAGCTCAAGCGGGCCGCTAGGCTGCCATCTTCCGGACTGCTCAGTTTGCTCTTTGCTCGTTCCGCCACCAATGCGGCCACGGCCACAAATGTCAGCAGCCGGGGCCGCCACATTCGCGCCGTGAAGCCGGGAAACAGGACCTCCGCGATGCGCTCAGCAGGTCCGAGGGTGCCCAGAGGATCAACACTGCCCGGCGGGTCCTCCGCTGGGTCCAAGGGTGTGGCGCGGGGCAAGTATTTTACTGATAGTGCCATTCAAGACCCCTGAACATAATCCGCAGTCGAAAGACATGTTTTTTTACTCATCATAGTGTGTATCACTTGTATTTCCTGTCTTTCAAATCACGACTGGCCGGTCCTATGCACCTGACCCATTCGATTTGCCTGAAGGAACCGTTGCATATCCGTAAACATGCTAAAAAACACTG
>OBLN01000981.1_pt1 | contig 10179 bp, 10 predicted proteins | sample 1519301 | NCBI WGS metagenome assembly OBLN01 (sample SAMEA2452533, study PRJEB22499) | sediment metagenome | reverse complement strand
GACATCTTTCTATTTTGCCTATGTGTTTCTGATATGTTTTGATGCAAATGGTCTACATGGTGCAGATGTGATAAGCCATATTCATAACGTCTCTGTAACGATTGACTTAACAAAAGCATACGTTGAACGTAACAATTGAATGTTACATCATAATAATTTCATGGCTCTTCTGATCGATAGTCTAATCCACAGAAACAGAAGTTATTGCACTTTTCTGGTGGTTCAAATGGAGCTCTTTGCGATGATGTAAAGAAAAAAAAGAAAGTTGTTCAGACGCCTAACAATTGTTTTTTCTTTGCGTCGAACTCTTCCTCTGTAAGAATGCCCTGCTCTTTAAGTGCAGCGAGTTTTTGGATCTGGTCGGCTACATCCACAACCTGGTCACCATTGTTTTTAGGTTCTGGTTTCTGTCCGCCGCCTGCCATTTGCATTTTAACATTTTTTACAAACTCCACCGGATTTTGATCTGTTAGGCCACATTTCATTATTAAATCATTTCCACTTGCAACCACTTTGATTGTTCCACCCATCAGACCGGAATCAAGATTAATAGTACTAATTCTCGACAGTAGATAGTCCTCTGTGACATGGCCGAACACTAGACCATGTTGATAGAATATAAGACGTGTTGGTGTGAGTATAAGCACTCCACTGAGCTTTTTGTCTTTTGAACCGACGCTTTTCCCATCAACTGTACCGGAGATGGCGTCAAGTACATCTTCCCCACCCAATACACGTTCTGCTCCTTTGAGCCTTCTATCCATCTTATTAGGTATCATTATTGGTAGCCTTCTATTTTCATACACAAAATAATTGTTCAATATCTGATAGTACATTTTAAATTATTTCTAGCTTGGATATTTATTAGAATATTAAGGATTTCTACATAGCCCAGAATTTATCAACAACGATGAATTATCTCAAGCTCTCATCGGGGGTTTTACAGAGAAAAATTAAAAGGGATTAATGATAACGTTGGTCACTTGTGCTGAAAAATGTAGGATGAGATATCATCCACTTTTAAAAGCGTCCTTTCCTTCTTCGTGGACTACTAATACACCTTCGCTGTTCCTGCAATCAAAACACATATTCTCTTTGTTACAACCTGTCATTTTTCCACAAGACATGCATTCTAGTGTGTTTCCTATTAAATCACAACCAAAAAAAGACTCTTTATCTCCAAACTGTATTGGTGATGGAATCCATAGTCCGCAGTGCTCACATTTAATTTCACATCTTATTTTTGTAGTCATACAAACTTAGATGCAACTTCCACAGAAAAAGGTTTGGGTGTATACAAATCATGTTCTGTGGAAGTTGCATTGAAATCTATTATACTTTTGTCAGAATTCTGACAGTTGTTGTTACATTATGATAGAATTTAATAACGGTTCTATAAGCACGCTGTCACGTTCCGGAATCTCAGGAGCTCCTCCATGTGTAGTCCACAGGTTGTGATGGATGAATTCTTCTAATCCGTTCTCAATGTCTTGGATCTCCAGTAGACGGCTTGATATGGTTTTCTTAAATTCCTGGTGTTGCTTATCTGCTTCATCTGGTGGCAATATCTCATCCATCGCATAGGCAGCATAAAGCAGCGAGTTGATTTTCCATTCTTCAATTGTAATACTTCGTTGAAACAGCTTAATTTGAAGTTCTCCAATTGCTCTTACTAATGTATTCTCGCTCTCTCTGTGGAGTGCTTTCATATATTCAAAATGAGCAGCACCGGAGAGAGTGTTAACATGTTTTTTTACAAATATGTCAGCCTCTCTGTCTATCTCCTCTTTTGTTATTTCGGTTTCTTGAGCTACTTGAGCCCAATTAAGAAAGCGACCATTGACATATCTAGCGAGCTCTTCCGGAGTCATCCTACTGATTATTTTATCAGTGTTCTTATCAAGACTAGCAATGCTCATTCTCTCTCCAACATAGAGCTCTCAATAAGCTCCAGTCGCTTCTTAATATCTTCCAAATCCTCATCTTTTAGGATGGCATTATGTGCCTGAACGGCCTGGATAAAGACTCTAAAGTATTGAAGCCTCACTGGATCGCTGTCCAGAACTATAAAGCGAGGCTTGGAGAGCCGGCCTTGGAGGCTATCGACTAACCAAGACGATATATTAAGTAATTCAGATCTATTGATTTTTTTGGCGTTCTGAGGTATATTATCGTTCATTTCAGTCATTAAAGCTCTCTCCTACCTCTGAATATTGAATAGATGCATCTTATTTCTTGTTGTCGGACTCAGTTTTTGTGCTATCTGCTCTTGCTTAAGAGATGTCTATCTCTTCAGGTATAACCACAGGAGGAGGAGAGGAGTATCTCCGGTGGCATTCATCACATCTCCGGCCTTCTCCGTCTGTGGTATTTGGTGCTTCATCGCTGCCACAGTCCACACAGCGAGATCGTGAGAGTTTCTCAATAGCACCATCAACAAAACTGTGTTCGCTTTCGTGGAGGCGGTTGGCTTTAATTATCTCCTGATATGCTCTTTTTGCTGTTTTCTTAAAGATCTTCTCTCCAGTGGTCTCCTGCCAGTTAGTACAAAACGTTTCAATGTTCGCAGGTATTGGAGCTCTTTGGATGTCCACAGGTTGAGTGGAGGAGTTTTCACTAAAATTCACTTCATTCACCAAATTCACTGCATTCACTGATTCACTACCATATTGCATGAGGATTCCGCGCTCTTGTGTCTGTTTTTCACCCTCTCTGTGGCTACTGCTATCAAATTCACCATTTTCACCGCGTTTTTTCAAGCTTGGTGAATGAGTGAATCCGGTGAATTTAGTGAATTTGGTGAATTTTGGTGCTTGAGTGGTGGTTAGTATGTAAAAAATCTTTTTTGAATTCTCTTCTTTCTTACATTGTATTGTCTCGGACTCTTGGAGAGTTCTGATACATTCCATAAAATCTCTACTTTTCAATTTAGAATTGTGTAATGCTGTAGAGTGGTCTACTGCTCCTCCGAGTCTCCGTATAGTGTGGATGACTTTCTCTATCTGGTTGGTTTTGATATCTTCCTGGAGCCTGTCTACAATATCCGTGTAGGTTGGTAAGAAATATTCAATAACCAGTTCAATAGACGCTTTCATGGTATCCATCTGAATTACATAGCTAGGTGTAGACTTGCCGAATTCCAGCAACATTGCTATTTTGAGGATATGGACTTGAGCTCTTTGAAATGCAGTGCTTAGGATATCGTTATCCATTTCGGCTATTTCATCTTCCAGCTTAAACATTACTTCATTATAGTACTCCATCACTCCTGGAGCGGCCGTAATTGGAGTTTCTTTTAATGATGTACACAGAGCGTGGAGTTGCTTGATGCTAACCATTAATTCTCCCCATGCGTCTATATCCTCGCTGCTTTCGAATTCCAGCGGCTTTCTTTCTCTTGCGTATCGTGGATATGCAAACATAAATCTAGGAGCGTATCCGCTTGTAACTCCGTCATAATCAAGAGTGGACACTAGCTTGTCTGGAGTAGTCGCGTAAAAATGCGTAACGCATGGATCTTTAACCGATACTACTTTTGGCTTCTTGTCTCGGCCAGATGATAATGTTTTTCTAGTGCTCTTGCCATCGTAAATACTGCACTCCATGCTATAGATGCCATCGTTGTGCTTGCGATTATACTTAGCAAGTAAGCTTGCAGCTTCGTCTCTGATAAAGTTAGATCTTGGATTCTCCTGGAGAATTTCCAAATAGCCTTCTGCACTGTAATCATCGTTGTAGACATCCTCTCCAGTCACTACCTCATACATCTGGCTGATTTTATCCATTGTTGTTGTCTTTCTGCTTATACTCGATAATCCAAGAACAAAGATCCACAGGTTGGTTAGGAGAGTTTGTTGCTTTAACCTCATTACCAGCTTGTCTCCTGCTAGTGCAGACAACAACCAAAGAGCGCCGGATATTTGATACTCTACATATGTGTCGCTTAAGCTGCTAATGTACCTGACAACCTTGTTTACAATATGCGATTCATCTAAACTCAACAACTTCTCTGTGTTCATCCTACGATCCTTTTCTTGATCTCGCAGTTGGTGGATCTCCTCAAGAGTGGCTATCTCGATTCCGTCTTCCTCATCTGTGGCTTGCTTTTTGGTTTCCGGCTCATAAGATGCAGTGAGTGTATTGAGAGCTCTTGCAATAGTGGCCTCTCTATAGTCTTCTCTATTCCATTTTTCACGATACAGAGCAGATCTTTTAAAAATTCGGTTGATCTGTTTTCTATCTTGAGTGTAGAATGCGATTAATGAACACAGTGCAAGATCTGCACTGCTATCATCTTCTTCTCCGTCTTCGTTGGTATACTCGGATTTATCGCCATCGAATAGTCTTTCGAACTTGTCAGCATTCTTAGCAGCCATTGCAAAAGCGATAATCTCTTCGTCTGTGTATCTGGTCTTGCTTGACTTGGTCTCCGTTCCTGGAGCGACTTCCGCAGGAGATTTGTTCTTTTTTGGTGTGGCCTGCTCTGAAACGATTTTATCGTGTACCGCTTTGATTTTGTCCACAGGAGGAGAGGTTATGGCTTTAGGTGTTCCTGCTAAGTGGTTACCTGTAACAGTGAAGTAGCGGCCAGTTTCATACATTTCACGACAGCCTGCTCTACATTCTTTACCTGGTTTAGTGCCTCGTAGGATTACATGCAGGCCTGTTCCACTTGGAGACGCCTCCGTATAACTTGATAGAGCGCGTACTTCTTCCAATATGGTTGGATCAATTTCTCCTGTCTCATCGTCTCTCACACTGTCATAATCAATTCCAAAAATGTTGTCTGATGGATCGAAGACAAAACCAATTCCATCATAAGCGGCCAGCTTTTCTATGCACTCTTCGTATGTGCTCCATGTGGTGGAATCTGTTGTATCTGCTTTTTTGCCATCCACAGAATATGGAACTTTTTTTGGTTTTGGTTTTCCTGGAACAAAGACCAGTTTCCACAATATCCATCTTGGCAAGTCTTTCATTTCTTGAGGTATATTCGAGTCAGTAACAGACATCAGAATAACCTCCGATTGCAAAAAGACGCTCTAAAATGCTGTTATCGCTGGTTTTAAGTAGAATAAGAGCGTTCATACTACTGTTCTTATACAATCCACACAAAGAGAGGTCTTGCGGCCTCTCGCTTACAATTTTGCTATTTTTCATGTTAACATTCTCCAGTTACGAAGAATGCCGTAAAAGCAAAACCAGAACAGTTCAGATCGAAGAGTATATATTTCAGCGTTCTAAACTAAGTATTGTTTCTACTACCTACCTGTGGAAACCAACTTGCTGGTTTTGCTGTGTGGATTCGTTGACTCTGGACAAGTATATCGAATCCATACGGCCTAAATAAACTAAATTCTGCACAGCATATATTGATTGCGCTGTATATCGATTTAGAGCGTCTCTTTTTGACTCTCCTATACTGAACTATGGCTTATATCGAGATCTCATCACTATGAGCCTCTAAATCAATCTTTATAGACAGTTTAAGTAATAATGGTTTCTATACTAACATTGTTATCAAATTCGGTTTTCAGAAGCGAAATAGGCAGCTAATATTTCATTTATAGCAGCCGATCTGCTCATATTGAATGGTTTGGTCTTAGCATATGCTTCCACTTTTTCAACAATCTCTTCATTGAGATCTAGATATATCCTCATTGTATCACCATTTCCGACATATAGTATTACGGAATAGGTATTAAGCTGATGGATGTGGAGTGAAGGTATTATCACACTGGAAATGCTATTTTTCGATTCGAATATTGCCTCGAATATGATTTAGTCATTGTGTATCAAATATATTCAGGATTATTTGGATTATCACGTGCACAAAATGGAGAAGTTGCCATGTATATTTTTTCCGCTCTCTCTCACACTCAAACCGAATATGAAATTCGCGTTTAATGACATGTTTCATTTTGCTTACTTCAATTTGATGGCCGCGCTTAATGTTCTGTTCAGTTTTACTATCTTCGGCTTTATACTCAATATATATATTTATCTCCTGTGAGCGGGTAACAAAAACATTTGCTCACAGTAGATATATATTTTTATATAACGAAGGTGATATATAAATATATTGTATATTTTTTTCAGATGAGCATATACACTCAACTATATAAGAACATCACGAATCCAATGTTATAAAATCGTTATCTATAGACATCTTTCTATTTTGCCTATGTGTTTCTGATATGTTTTGATGCAAATGGTCTATAGGTTGCGGGTAGCATACCTCATATTCATAACGTCTCTGTAACGATCGACTTAACAAAAGCATACGATAAACGTAACAATAGAATGTTACATCATAATGAATTCGCGACATTTTCTATGCTTGTTGCTAATTTCATCATAAATTCAGTGCTTGCACGCATATCTCTATTTTCCTCGTGCATATACCGCCACTCAACGAATGTTGCCGTATGGTTTGTAAGCATTGATTCGAATGTTATTTGATCATAATTAGTTGCCTTAATTATGGCTTCTTTTGTTGGATCATCAAGCAACTTAAATAATTTAAACAGTTCATGTCCTTTATGTGATTTTCCTTTTTTAATAAGTATAAACTTAAGATAAAGTTCAACAGAAAATGCTAAATTTACAACCGCAGGGACTGCAAAAAATTCATAGCCGCCGCCTGGCTGTTTTTTTGGTTCTAGACATCTTTCAGCCGACTTCTTAAATGCCAATGCATTATTTTTTAGCAAGTCCAAATCCATCTTTTCACATCTTGTTAACAAAAATATTCAAGTGGTGTGAAGAAAAGTTAAAACACACCATCATTCCAGATTTATTATTGCCACATTAGAACCAAATGCTCCAAATGAGAACTGCAGCTGTAGTCCCTGTGCATCAGTGGGTACCATAAAAGGCAGTTCTCCTCTGCGCTTGCTGCCAGGAACAACATTGCTTCCATCAAATGGCTTAGATAATGCAAGATCGGCTGTGAAATCATAATTATAAGAGTAACCAGATGAATCGTATACATTGAAGTTAATCATATGCGAGTATGACATAGTATCAGAGCCAACATTCTCAATAGTCACATCAAGGATTATATATTCATATCCTGATTGTGCCTCAGCTACCATATATTCGTTGTTCTTTTCGTCTATCCTTGTCGAGATCCTGACATTATTAACAACGATATTAGTTTTGCCATCGGTGACTACCTCTCCTACTTTATATGTAGTGGGTGCTGCCGCATTGGTTGTTTCCGGTGTTGTTGTTGCCTGTGTTTCAGTTGCAGTCTCCTTTACAACTTGCTGTTGTGTAGGTGTCGTTTTTACCGAAGTATCATCTACTTTTGTGACCTTGTCATTGTCCGATCCTATCAGTGCGCCGAGTAGTACCACGGCAACAAAAAGAACTAATATTACTTTCAAAGCTGTCTTTATTAACCCCATTTTAAAAACTCCTAATAAAAAAACAAAGATAGTATCCTATATAAATATATTACTTTATGAACATACCACCCAATCTAAAAAGGCCTTGGTGGAAAGTGTTGTTACTTCATAATATAATTTAACATCTCTTTTAATAAAACGCTTTTACGTTCTGGTATCTCTGGAGCTCCTCCGTATGTAGTCCACAGGTCTTTGTGTGTGTACTCCTCTATTGTCTCCTCGATGTCTCGAATGTCTTTGATACATCCTGTTATGATTTCTTTTAGGTGGTGGAGTTGCTTATCAGCTTCATCTTCTGGCAGGACATCAAGCACATGATGGATGGCATAACAACATGTATTTATTGTCCATTCATTGATTGTAATGCTTTTTTGAAATGACTTAATCTCAATGCCTGCAATGACTCTCATTAGTACTTTATCACTCTCTCTATGGAGTGCTTTCATGTATTCGTAGTGTTCAGCATTGGAAAGAGTATTGATATGCTTCTTTATAAAAACATCAATTTCTCTTTCTACATCCTCAGTTACCTCATTTAATCTGCCATCTTGTAACGGATACACATAGCGACAGTTGACGTATTTTGCTAACTCTTCTGGAGTCATCCGGTCAATTATCTTGTCGGTGCTCTTGTCTAACGTGGATGTATTCATTTTCTCTCCACTATTGTGCTCTCAATAAGCTCCAGTCGCTTCTTAATATCTTCAAGATCCTCATCTTTTAGGATAGCATTATGAGCTTGAACAGCTTGTATGAAGACTCTAAAGTATTGCAATTTTACAGCATCGCTGTCCTGAACTATAAAGCGAGGCTTGGAGAGTCTGCCTTGCAGACTTTCAACCAGCCATGAAGACAAGTTTAGTAATTCAGATCTATTAATTTTTTTGGCGTTCTGAGGTATATTACCGTTTATTTCAGTCATTAAGGCTCTCTCCTGCCTCTAAATATTGAATGGATGCATCTTATTTCTTTGTCCTGGAAGAAAAGAATGAGATGCTTATAGTTGCACCTCATCAGACAATTCAATCTTAGCATACTTGCAGACAACCTCAATAACCTGCTCTAAGTCAGCCTTATACTTATTAGCGTATTCTGTCGCTGCATCGTGGTAATTTGTAGAATTGATACTTTTCTGTTGGGGGGTGTGGTTGTTGTGGTTTCTCAGGTAGTTTGCTCATAATCCTATTCTTATCCGCTTCCGTCATCTGATATTGATAATATTTTTTTGGTTTCTTGGAGTTCTCCGTATCTACATATTCTATTATCTGATCTCTGTCATACAATGTCCTGATAACCTCATCAAGTTCTCTAGAACTACATCCAACAGCAATTATTAACTCACTCCTGGAAACTCTACCTTTCTTCCGGAGTGTTCGAAGAGCAAGTTTAATAAATTGATTAAATTGATTAAATTCGGTCGTTTCTATAACTTCTAGATAATACGGTACAAAAATACGGTCTACTAAATATATAGCACAGTAAACGCTGTCTAAAGTAATAATAACTGAATTTATTAAATTTATTTTACTTATTAAACTTAAAGAACTATCCTCATTTTTCATTAGTTTACCAAGTTCATACAGCATTGCAAGTTTTAAAGCATATATGCTATATCTTCCAAAGACTGTAGCTTCCTCCTCCTCCTGTGAACAAGATAGTTCTTCATTCCGTTTTTCTATCCAGTCGTTCCAATACTCAAGTGCCTGGTCTTCTATATCAACGTCTATGACTTGATCTCCTAATGCTTCATTCAGGTTCTTCAAAAAGTCTGATAGGTTGTTTCTTTTTATGACGTGTTCTTCTTTCAGCTTAGAGACTCTCATACTCTTTTTCTTATAGGTTGGATTAACAATTAGATGTCTTGGAAGCCATCCGCTACCAATATCTTTTGAGTCCATTACTTTACTAAATGCTTTTAGCGTAGTGTTTCCAAAAACAGGCAAGTAGATGTTTTCAAGATACCAATGTCTTTGTCTAAGCGCTCTATCATATTCAGGCGGACAATTGTAGAAATAACACAGCATTTCTTTCATGCTATGATTATAGCTTTTGTTCATCGCTGCCATGAACGTGCTGTATTCGTCTTGGTGGATGCCTCTTTTAGAGTTTAGTTCTCCGTTTCGGTTGGTCTCTACGACCATCTCTGGACCGTTCTTGGTTGTCTTCTCATACTCTGTTCTAACTGCCATTTCAGAGACTAACGCTTCTGGAGTAAAGTCTTCTGGTAAAAGCAGGTTACTGAGTCTGGCACCACTTAACACATCTTTTGCATTATCTGATACTGTGCTTTTCTTTGAAACCGTTGACAGTCCAAAACAGATAGTCCAAATTACTGGAAATATACGTTCTGTCGTTAGATCCAGCTTTAACCGTCTTTGAACTATCAGTGACAACAAGAATACAGCGCTTTGGTGTCCATATTCTGGATATCCTTCGGTTTTAGATGCTGCATACTCCATAAACTGACAGACAAAATTATCATTACCAATATGTTCTTTTAGAAAATTAATGTCCATTTTTTCTATCTGATACACATCTGGAGCTTTAGCGGACTTGATGTCTTCTATAATATGTTCGATCTCTTTAGAAAATTCATTTTCTATGGCTCGGTCAATGGTTCTTTTACGGTAGTCCGCTCTATCTGTCCATTTTGATCTTGATAAATCAGATCTTCTAAAGATTCGGTCTATCTGTTCTGGATCGTCTGTATAAAATGCAAGAAGATTACATAGAGCCTGATCTGCTCCGCTGTGGTCTCCGTTGTATT
>OBLN01000980.1_pt1 | contig 10191 bp, 6 predicted proteins | sample 1519301 | NCBI WGS metagenome assembly OBLN01 (sample SAMEA2452533, study PRJEB22499) | sediment metagenome | reverse complement strand
CTGATGATGAAATAGCGACTATAGGCAGTGGTGGATCCTATGCCCTCTCAGCGGCACGTGCCATGGTCAAACATGCACCTGAACTATCCTCTAAACAAATTGTAGAGGATGCCCTTCATATTGCCGCTGATATTGATATCTACACGAATCATAATCTTACCATTTTAGAAATTGACGACTAGTATGTTAACTATTGAAGAAAAGAACTTAACGCCACAGCAGATCGTATCTGAGCTGAATAAGTACATTGTTGGACAGCAATCTGCCAAAAGATCAGTAGCCATTGCACTTCGGAACCGATGGAGACGATTAAATGCTGAGGAAGAGATCCGCGAAGAGATCGTACCAAACAACATCCTGCTGATTGGCCCAACCGGTGTCGGTAAAACGGAAATTGCCAGACGACTGGCCAAACTGGCTCATGCCCCATTCATGAAAGTGGAAGCTTCCAAATTTACGGAAGTTGGATATGTGGGACGTGATGTTGAATCTATGATCCGCGACCTGACCGATGTTGCCATCAATATGGTGAAGCAGGAAATGCAGGAGCGTGTAAAAGGAAAAGCGGCTCAAAGAGCTGAAGAAAGAATTTTAGATATCCTCATCCCTCCTGTCAAGAAAACAGGAGTTGGCTTTAACAGTCCTTCTGCCGGCAACGAAGACTTCGACCCTAAAAAAGCCAGCGATTCTGAACTCAACGAGCGTACCCGCGAGCGTTTCAGAGAAAAACTTAAAAACGGTGAACTGGAAGATCGGGAAATCGAAGTTGAAGTTAAATCCACGAAAGGTAGCCCCATGATGCAGGTATTTGGTCCACAGGGTATGGAAGAAATGGGGATCAATCTTCAGGATATGCTGGGGAACCTTGGTAAAGGCAATAAAAAGTCGAAGCGAAAGCTGCCGATCAGTGAAGCCCGTGAGTTGCTGACGGAAGAAGAAGCTGAAAAGCTGATCGACCATGAGTCAGCCGTACAAGAAGCTCTGGAGAGGGTTCAAAAACAAGGAATCGTCTTTATTGATGAGATCGACAAGATTGCAGAATCATCAAGCGGTGGCGGCAAAGGCGGACCCGATGTAAGCCGACAAGGTGTACAGCGTGACTTGCTTCCGGTTGTGGAAGGCAGTGCGGTAAACACCAAGCACGGTATCGTCAAGACCGATCATATTCTATTCATTGGTTCCGGTGCCTTTCATGTATCCAAACCTTCTGACCTGATCCCGGAACTTCAGGGTAGATTCCCGATCCGTGTGGAGCTGAATTCACTGACTGAAGATGATTTCGTTGATATTTTATCGAAACCCAAAAATGCTTTGACCAAGCAATATATTGCCATGTTGCAATCAGAGGGTGTCGAAATTGAATTTAAAGAAGACGCGATCAGAGAGATCGCACGTATTGCCGCTGAGGTGAACTCCTCTGTGGAGAACATTGGAGCCAGACGTTTGCACACCATCATGTCTTCCCTGTTCGATGAACTGCTGTTTGCCGTTCCGGACGATATTAACTCAGGTAAGATCACCATCGACAAGGCATACGTGGATAAACAACTGACCGATATTGTTAAAGACAAAGATCTGAGCCACTACATTCTATAAGTGTTTGTAAAGGGTTATTAAATGAACCAAACGCCACAATTGTGGTATACTTAATTATTTAGTACACTCGTTCTGAATGAAACTTTATACACCAGAATTGGTTATGATCAATAAGTAATGACGTAATATGATCTACATGCATTTAAAAAAGATATTGTACCCAAACATACTCATTCTGTTGCTGCTTGCAGCACTCCGGTTTACCGGGGTCGATCCGGTGATACAGTCAGAAAACAACGACACAGAAAATCTGACCAAATACCATCAGGCACAACGAAGTATCATAACCAATTACTTCAGTGAACCTGATATCGATCAGATGTACAAGTCCAGTATCAAATATATGGTCAAAGCCATCAAGGACAGTACGCTGGAGATCAACAACTCCCCCATCGATACAACCTTTAAAGGGGTTAACATTGAGTCGATCAGAGATTCATTCAGAAACTTTGAACGCGCCTACCTTTATGTAGCTAACAATAGCCCTGAGGAAAACATGGGAAAGCTAACTGAGGCTGCCATTAGAGGCATGTTTTCAACCCTTGACCCTCACTCCGTATACATTGAAGCCGAAGATAACGAGCAGATCCAGGCTGAATTTGCCGGAAAATTTCAGGGTATTGGTGTCCAGTTCCAAATCATACAGGATACCATTACCGTTATTACGGCTATTTCGGGTGGGCCCAGTGAACAACTGGGAATTCGTTCAGGTGACCGCATTATTGAGATAGAAGATTCATCTGCTGTCGGTTTCACTAATGAAATGGTTCTGAGAAGGCTGCGCGGTGAAAAAGGCACCAAAGTTGATGTGACCATCAAACGCCCCAATGTAAGCGACCCGATCGATTTTACCATCACTCGTGATGATATCCCATTGTATACCGTTGATGCTTCATATATGCTGGATGAGCGAACCGGATACATCAAGATCAATCGGTTTGCTGCCACAACCCACGATGAATTTATGCAAGCCACCCGGGAACTACGCGAGGAAGGCATGGACCGATTGGTACTTGACCTGAGAGGAAATCCCGGGGGATATTTGAGTCAAGCTATCGCCATTGCAGAAGAATTTTTCCCGCGCGGAACCGAGCTGGTATCCACCAAAAGTAAGCATAAACGTTTTGATGGTGAATATTTCTCGAGAAAAGACGGAACTTATATTGACAAACCCGTAATCATACTTGTTGATGAAGGAGCCGCTTCAGCGAGTGAGATCGTAAGTGGGGCTATTCAGGACCATGATCGGGGATTGATCGTCGGTAAACGTACTTTCGGCAAGGGGCTTGTTCAGCAACAATATGAACTGGTTGATAAAAGCAGTGTGAGAGTCACCATCTCTCGTTATTACACCCCCTCAGGCAGACTCATACAAAAACCATTTGTAGAGGGTGGTGAAGAGTACGCTTATGAGATCTACCGCCGTGATGATGCCATGGAAGATGCTTCAGAATTCATTAACCATATTCCTGATTCTCTGAAGTATAAGACTGATAATGGTAGAACCGTTTATGGCGGTGGAGGTATTGTGCCTGATTATATCGTGCCGGCAGATACTTCTATGTCAGCTTATGTGTTCAATTTTGCCATTCGTGAGCAAGCATCCTTTGATTATGTTAGAAACTATCTGGACGATAACGGGGATGCATTCCGAGCAGAATGGGAATCTGATTTTGAAAACTATCGCGAAAATTTTGAATGGGATGATTCTGATGTGGAAGGATTGAGATCGCTGCTGGTTGAACGCGGTATGTTCATTTCTGATACGGTTAAAACCCCTGATTTCAGAAACGATACCTTATTTGTGCCGCAGGGACATTTTGAAGATATCTCATGGCTGCTTGAAGGCCGCATGAAGGCTGAGCTGGCCCGACAAGTTTGGGGTATGGAGTACTTCTACCCGATCATTAATGATGTGTTTGATACCACTCTCAAAAAAGCCATGACCTTGTGGGATGCTGTTGCCAGGCTGGAAGAACTTGCCAGTGGAGATTCCAAAGCCTCTGCCATTGGTAATCTATCGAGTGACCATAACGAGTAAATCCTACATTCTTTGATGATACAAAAAAGGCCTCGTGTGAGGCCTTTTTTGTATTTCAGATTTTATACAGAGAATGATGAAGTCGGATTGGATCAATCATCATCCTTAAAGATGTCTTCGATCAGGTGACCGTATTTATCTGCGATCACCCTGCGTTTCACTTTTAAGGTAGGAGTGATCTCTCCGGTTTCTACCGTAAACTCATTGGCAACCAATCTGAAGTCTCTAACCTTCTCATGCGATGCGAGTTCTTTAGAGAAGGCCCTTAGCTCCTTCTTGTAGATATCTTTGACTTCCTCAAGCTCAATAAGTTCTTCGTTACCCTTGAACGATAAGCCTTGTTCTTTGGCCCATTTACCTACCACTTCAAAATCAGGGACAATGATCGCGGCCATGTAATTTTGGGCTTCTCCAACTACCACGATCTGATCGATCCACTTACTTGTTTTAAACAGGTCTTCAATCGGCCCCGGATAAATATTCTTACCACCGGCATTTACGATCATATGTTTGATACGATCTGTGATCTTCAGGAAACCATCCTCAAACTTTCCAACGTCACCGGTGTGAAGCCAGTCATCATCGTCGATCATTTCCTTGGTGGCCTTTTCGTTATTCCAATATCCTTTCATCACATTTGGTCCCTTACAAAGTATCTCACCTTCCTCAGAACTCAGGTCGGTAGGATAATCCTCACCGCTGATGGTGGCCAGTATTTCCCCATTTTCAAGGCTTTGAATACCGACTGTTACGCCGGGAATGATGGTTCCAACCGCACCGACCTTTTCCTTACCCGGCTGATTGGCAGCCATTACGGGCGAGGTTTCTGTGAGTCCGTAACCCTGCAGAATATTCATACCGGCACACTGGAAGAATGTATCGATCTCAGGGGGCAAAGCAGCTCCACCTGATACAAAAAGCCGGACATGTCCACCTGTTCGTTCTTTCAGTTTATCAAATACCAGTTTGTCAGCAATTTTTTTCTGGACGGTCACCAGTCCGCGTTTGCCTTCCGCATACTTCTGCCCGGTCTCAACCGCCCAATCAAAGATCTTCTTCTTGGTATCACTCCCCTCCTCAACACTTTTTACAATCAGAGTATACATTTTCTCGAATAAACGCGGCACACTGATCATAATGGTCGGCTTTACCTCAGGCATATTCCGGGAAACCGTATCCACACTTTCAGCATAATAGATCTCAACTCCACTGGAAATCATGGCATAATACCCGGCTGTTCGCTCAAAAGAATGACACAGCGGAAGGAAGGAAAGCAGTCGGTCAGTATCATCCCAGTAAATGTGCTGGATTGCGGCTTTGACATTAGATACAATGTTATTGTGAGTCAGCATAGCGCCTTTGGGCTGACCTGTGGTTCCTGAGGTGTAGATCAGGGTTGCCACATCTGAAGGCTCTACTTCTTTGCTGCGTTGTTTTATAGCGTCCTTATGCTTCTCTATGTGCTTGCCGCCTTCAATAAGCATATCGTCATACATTTGCACGAAGTCATTATCCATCAAATGCTTCAGTGTCGGTTCATCGAAGGCTACAACCTGCTCGAGCTCATCACAATTCTCAAAAACCTCAACAGCTTTCTTAAGCTGAAGTCCCGTGGAAACAAAGAAGATCTTAGTTCCGGAATCCTTCAGAATATATTCGCACTGATGTGCCGGAAGTGTGGTATAAAGCGATACATTTATACCTCCCACTAACTGTATAGCCAGGTCAACGGCCGCCCATTCGTACCGGTTCTCACTGAGAATACCGACCCGGTCTCCTTTTTGAATACCTCTTTCCATCAGATAAGTAGCGATGGAATACACGTCGTCTGTAACCTGATCCCATAATATGGGCTCGTAAGGTTTATCGGGTGCAGGCTTAAAGTGAAATGGGGTTTTATCTGACTCACTGTACTTGTGAGACAGATTTAAAAACAGTTCCGTCAGTGTTTCGAAAGGGACTACTGTAGGCATTGTTCGCTAATTAATTCCTGATCTAACTCCGCTGAAATATAATACTCTTAAAATCAAAAGCCCGAGTTTCATATGCATGTTTACAAGTTGTATATTTAGGCAAATCAAAAGAGTATTATGGCACATCCAGCACACGAAGATACGGTAAATCTTGTAAAGGAGATATTTCGATCCTATTTAAAAGAAAGAAATCAGCGCCAAACCCCTGAGCGGTTCATGGTTCTGGAAGAGATATACACGGCCGACGGACATTTTGATGCCGACGATATATTTTTCAGGATGAAAGAAAGCGGTACCCGGGTTTCAAGAGCCACAGTTTACAACACTCTTGATCTGCTTGTAGAATGCGGACTGGTTCAGCGCCAGCAGTTTGGGAAAAGTCAGTATTACTACGAACGTGCCTATGCCTACCAGCAGCATGATCATATCATTTGCCGGGAATGCGGGCATGTGCTTGAATTTTGTGATCCGCGAATTGGTGAGATACAGCGCATGTTATCAGAGATCCACGATATGGATATTGATGGCCACTCCCTTCACTTCTTTGGTACTTGCACCGATAAGGAAGCGTGTGAGCAACGCAAGAAAGCCAATAACAACAAACTGGCTTCTGTGAAGGAGTAATAAACGTATTTCCTTCATAGTCATTGTAGCCGCTTAATAAGCTCCTTAATCGTTCATTCAGAAATATAGGTTTCCTTGATGAACCGGCGAGCAGCCCAGCGGCTTCCCCACCATCCCATCATCATTGAGAGAAGCAACATGGCTCCGGCCAGAAAGTACCACCTTCCGAAAGGCCACTCCAGTATCCCAAGGTCGGGCAGATAGTATGGCATGGCTAATTCAAAAATGAAAAATATACTCAATACAGCCAAAGATCCTGCAATTAAACCTTGCAAGATCCCCTCTACGATAAATGGGCTTCGGATAAATTTGTGAGTGGCTCCTACCAGTTTCATAGCCCTGATCAGATCTCTTTTTGCGTAAATAGTGAGCCGGATGGTGTTGTAAACCAACACAAGGGCAGCTAGTAAGATGAGGATCCCTATACTGCCTCCCACCATTGAAAAGGTATTCAGATTCGACTCCATCACACGAAGCAAGGCGGCATTATATTCTACCTCGTCCACTCCCCGAATATTTTTAAGCCTGGAAACCATGGTCTCAATGCTCTCTGCCCCGGCATCCGTATTTACACTAAGACGGTACGAAGCCGGGAGAAAATTCAGTTCAGCCAGTTCTTCCACCCCTGCCCCGAATTCTTCTCTCATAATGGCTGAGGCACTGTCTTTGGAGATGTAGGTTGCATCGATCACCAATTCCTCTGATTCGATCTGTTGACGGATCTGATCCATGGTTCGCTCATCCACATCCAGAAGGAATACCTCAACCTCAACCAATTCCTTGATCGACATTGCCTGACTATACACGTTGAAACCGATGCGCGTGAGAATTCCCAATAACAAAACCGCAACAAATAATGAAAAAATGGAAGTGGTAGCGGCCAGCTTTGTCCGCTTGATTCCTGAAATACCTTCCCTAACAATATATTTTATACTCATATTCTAATTTCTGAATTGTGCTCTGATTCCAACTAATAACCGTCGTGGTGGCATCGGATAACCGGCCGCCTCAAAGTAGCCTGCCTGACCAAAGCCGTCAAGGGCATTTTCCCATCGCATGACAAGCATGATACCTCTTATCCGGGCAGAAAGTTCAGCATCCATTCTGAAAAATGGAGGAAGATCTTGTTCAAGGCTGTTACCCTGCCAGATGCCTAACTCTGTGTTATATGTCCGCGAGCCGTAGGCAAAGGGAGAAAGCAGGGTTTTAAAACCCATCTTCAGATAGGCTGCCCGGTCAAATACATACCCTTTTACAAAAGCTGAGTTTCGAACCCATAAGATTTGATCTTGCCGGTTTATGGGTGTATCTAACGGATCGGGATCCAGATAGGTATAATTCTGCAATGTCGCTGAACTGCTGAATTCGAATAACCGATTCTCAAACTGACCATAGACCGTACCGTACAGCTGTCCGACCTCAGAGCTGTTCGTGAAGGTACTGTCTGAAGTGATCCACACCGCACCGTCTGAATTTTTGTACCTCCCTTTCAAACCAAATGTCAGGTTTGGATGAAAATCCAGCTCAAGTTGGACATTGGCTGCATATCCGGTTTCATTATCCAGCTCCGAATTTCCTTCATAGCCGCTTCCATCCCAATACAATGCCTGAATGGATGGTGAATGACTGAACAATGCCCCACTGACTTTAAGATTTAACCAATTCAGTGGCTGAAGCCCCATTCCCAGGACGGATTCATAGGCTGATTTTTCATTCGAATCATACTGAATACCAGCTGAACCAAAGGCTATTATATCATCTGAAAGACTAAATTCCGCCGAAAGATCTCCACTGTAAACTGACCAGTTATTGATCGAAAGTGAGGTATTCTCGTCCACATTGTGCAGTGAGGCCTTCCCTTCTACCCCCAGTTTCAGTTTACCAATGCCGGCCTTATAAAAAGCCCGGGGACTGAAACTACGAATGTTTTGAGTTAGGGTATCGATCACAAACGATAGTTCCTTACTGCTTTTGCTATATGAAAAATCGATCCCAGCATTTTCAGCCGATGAGGTATCGCTTCTATGATAGATCCCGGTGATCAGATCCCATCGGCTTAACTCTGAACTCGCACTGCTGTTCCGGGGCTGGGACTGAAATTCATTGAATGGGAATTCAGCAGGATTACCGATCACATATCCAAACGGTTCACCCCTGTCGTACTGATTTCGCAGATACAATGCCCTCACCAAATACTTATCATTCAAGTGATGGTACAATCGCCCGGTTATCTGATTACCCTGCACATTACTGTTTGGGAAATAATCACCGCCGCGACGGTCCCAGTACGAAAGTTCCAGATTGGTAGATTGGGAAAAATTACGAGACACCAAAAACTCCAGGTTGCGGTAAGCCCCACCGGCTTCATCATAGATCAAATAACTTCTGGGTTTCAGCAAATAAAAATCTCTTATCCTGATATCAGACCGATATGTGCCTCCATAAAATTCCACAGCTTTTTGAATTTTCCGGTGAGGGATGAGGTTATAATTGGGTAAACCCGTTACAGGGTCATTGATAGTGAGTCCATCAATAACCACTTCCTGCTCGTAGGGTTCATATCCATTTATGTGATAGGCGTCTACCCGGCCAATGGTTCCCTGCCTGAACGAGATCACATCCGGCCGGTAAGCCTGATGATCTCCCCAATTGGGCCATATTTGCCATCTAAGAAGACTATCCGTGGTTATGGTTTCAGCGAAAGATGGAAATGATTCCTGCCAGGGAACAACGGGTTCAAGGGGTTCTGAGGTTCTTTTGGATGCCGTAGTATCGGAGTTGAAGGTTGAAGAATCGGGAGTCAGTGATAAAGAATCTGAAGGCATGTTCATCCTGACTGAGTCCACAACTTGCGCGCACACCTGTGTACTGATCAATAGAAAAACGATATGTAGGAAAATAAGCCGTTTCAAGAAGTGTGTGGTTTTAGATCGTAAGGCATGCCATCTATGTTCTTCAACTGCCTTCTTGTGATCTCAAGCAGCACCATCTTGGTACGTTCCTTATTGATCAGCCGGTCTTTGGTGAACATGGCTTTTACGGCAAAATGAGGGCCATTTTTCTGATAATACCCCATCCAAACGGTACCGACCGGTTTATCTTCTGTGCCACCCGTAGGTCCTGCCACACCCGTTGCAGAAATGCCGATATCAGCATCAAGATTTTCGGCCGCCCCCTTCGCCATTTGCAGGGCTACCTCTTTACTGACCGCCCCGTGCTTTTCCAGATCTTCTTTGTTTACCCCAAGCTGTTTCACCTTCACGGAATTAGCATACGATACAATACCCCCCTTAAAGTAAGCACTGCTCCCGGATCTATCCGTGATACTATTTGAAATTAATCCTCCCGTACAACTTTCTGCAGTGGCTAAATACAACCCGGATGCCCGAAGTAAATGACCGACCGATTCACTGAGTTCAAACTCTTTCCCTTCACCATAAATAAATTTACCGGCTTTTTCGTAGATCACATCAGTGATCGATTGAAGATGTTCTTCCGCCTCCTCTTTAGTTGCCCCCTTGGCATTCAGCCGCAACGTCACACCTCCGGGAGCCGGCAGGTAAGCCATACTCACGCCATTATTAAAGTAATCACTCAGATCTCCCAGGATCTCATCACTCAGCGTACTTTCACCGATCCCGGCTGTTTTCAGGTATCTCGATAGCAGGTATTCCGTTTCAGAAAAAACTTCTTTGATCATAGCATGTACCCGCTTTTTCATCAGGTATTTCATTTCATTTGGCACACCGGGCAATACCGCCAGCACCGTATCAGATTCATGAAACCACATTCCGGGCGCAGTACCCGCTTTATTGAAAAGTACCTCACAGTTTTCAGGAACCTCAGCCTGAGCATGATTTGAGCTGGAAAACGGGATATTACGCTCTTTAAACAACGCTTTAATGTACTCAAGTGTGGGCTCGTGCAGCACATATCCAACATTAAATAATTCTGCAA
>OBLN01000979.1_pt1 | contig 10205 bp, 5 predicted proteins | sample 1519301 | NCBI WGS metagenome assembly OBLN01 (sample SAMEA2452533, study PRJEB22499) | sediment metagenome | reverse complement strand
GCGAGTTTTTTGCTGTCTTTGCGGACGACTATCACCGCATCACTTTTCACGGTGAATTTTGAGTCCATATCGTTCAGAGTTCCGTAGCCGAGCAGGTCGGCGGAAAGCCCTCTGTCGTAGTTAGCCTCTATGTGGCTTATCTGGCACACATCGCCTCTGGAGATGTTCAGAGTGCCGCCCTTGTCCACCTTCACCGGATCGCCGTTCACGCTGACCATTACGAAGTCGAACACAGGTTTTTCTATGATAACGGAAGGAACTTCCGGAACTATACCGTAATATCTCATGAACTCGTTCACCGCGTAGTTGTGGTAAAGCACCTTGTCCTCGTCGGATTTGATGTTTTTGGACGCCTCCACGGCGAAAGCGGGGATGCAGTATGTTCTAAGAGCGTAATATGTGGATGCCTTGCGCATATCGGCGAACTCTGTGTCGGTTCTGAGCGTGTTCGTATTGAAATAGTGCAGGCGGTAATCAGGATTGTCTATTCTGTTGTTCACCGCTTCAACAACGTCTGTGGCGGGTCCTTTCAGATCGAGCACACGACCGTCTGTGCATTTGAAGCTGTCGGCGTCTGTGATTACGGACTGACCGAATCTTTCGGGGCTTCTGGTCCAGCTCTGGTAAACCGGGCTGTGGAATCCCCAGCCGTCGTGCAGGTTGACGAAAACATCCGCCTCGCCCATAAGCTTTTTGACCACTGATACGACCTTGTCCATTTCAAATTTTTCCGGCTCGTCCAGAAAACGGCGGTTCATGTCGCCGTCCGGTCCTCTGTCGTAAAGCATCACTGATTTGAAGTTGGCTCTGGGGACTATTATCAGATTGCCTTTTTCGAGGTTCAGGTCGGCGTAAAGGTCGGCGGACAGAAACCCGCCCGGCTCGTCACCCTGTATGCCGCCGATGACCAGCATTGTTTTGCCGTCTTTACGGCCGTATATTCTATAGACGTTCAGCTCGTAGTTAGTGCCTTTGAAATAGCTCTCCACCTTCGTATACGGGCGTTCCTGCGCAAAAGCAGAGCAGGCGGTCAGTATCAGGATCAGTATCGTGATAAGTCTTTTCATTCGGCTCTCCATTTTTCGGATACGATACGCAGACCTTTATCAGTGTTGACTATTCTCATGGTTTTTACGCCTGTATCTCTGTAGTTGTTGCCTCTGTATCTCTGCAGGAATGTTACCTCTATTCTCTCGTCATCCTGAACGGATATTTCCATGTTTTCCATTTCCACGCTGACGACTGTTAGTCTTGAGAATTTGCGCTGTTTATCTTTTTTCCAGCCGTCTCTGTTCATTCCGCCCTCTTTGAAGCTGTCGTCATAAAAGGCGATGTAGTCGTCTATATTTCTGCTTTCCCACGCCTTCTTCCACGCGGCAATCATATCACTGACGTTAGCGGAGATGTCGTGGATATTATGTTCGATTATCTCTTCCGCAGGTTTTGCCTGTTTCACAGGTTCTGCCACAACAATCGGTTTAGGCTCGACCACGGTTTCTTTCACCGGAGCTGGTTTTACCGGTTCAACCTTAACAGGAGCAGGCTTAGCGGGAACAGGCTTAACTGTTTCAGCCATAACAGGTTCAGCCTTAACAGGGTCAGTTTGTTTGGTCTTCTCTATTTTCACAGGTTCCCATGTTATCTCTTTCTTCTCTTTCACGGGTTCCGCTTTAACCTGTTCATGTTTAACAGGCTCAGGTTTAACAATTTCTATCTGAGGTTCAGCCGCCTGTTTAGCGGGAGCTTTGGCCACCTCGATCACAGGTGCAGGCGACGGAACAGGGGCAGGTCTTTGCGCAGGCTCTTTTATCATCACGAAATCCTCAAAAGCTATGCGCAGACCGTTCTGGGTATTGACCACCCTGAGTGTTTTGATACCTGAGTCGCTGAAATTGTCGCCTTTATATCTCTGGAGGAAAACAACCTCGTATCTGTTGTCGCCCAGCACGGAGACTATCACGTTTTCCACGCCGACTTTTATCTCGTGCAGACGGGCAAACTTACGCTGTTTGTCTCTTTTCCATGCGTCTTTATTCATGCGGCCACTGGAAAAGCTGTCGTCATAATATGCTATATAGCTGTCTATGTCTCTGCTCGCCCATGCTTTGCTCCAGCCTTCCAGCATGGAATTGACCTGATCGGCCAGATCTTCCTTGCTCAGCGCCGCAACAACCGCCTGTTTAACAGGCTCAGGTTTAACCGGCTCCGGTGTCACAGGCGCAGGCTTAAAGGTTTCTGTTTTCGCAGGTTCCGGTTTTACCGGAGCGGGTTTTACAGGCTCGGGTTTAACAGGAACGGCCTTAGCCACCACGACCTCGGCGGTTTTTTCCAGCTCGGGTTCTCTTATGTCAGCTTTGGCGATCTCCATATCCGGTTTGACCTCCCAGCCTTTGGTCTGCTGGAAGTCTTCCGCAACGATACGCAGTCCGCCGCCCTCTCTTTTCAGATAGAGGGTCTTGCGGCCGAAAGATGTTGTGTTCTTCGCTGAATAATACTGATTGAACTCAACGACGGCCTCGTTCATGTTCTCATAGAACACTCTGAACTTGTCCGCTGCTATTTTTCTGGCCGGATAGGATTCCATGAGTTTTTTCTTTTTATTCAGATATGAGCTGATACTGCTCCCGTCTGGAGTAAGAAAATTTCTGCTGTATGATGAATTGAATTTATTGAAATCGTTGTTCTGCCACGCAGTGAGATAAGCGAGGACGAAGTTTCTGGCGTCGGAGAAAAGTTTTGACGCTTTGGCTGATGTGCCGTACATAGCATTCTCTGTGATGACCACGGGAGTTCCCTTAGAAAGATAGCCGCCCACAGTGCGCACGTCGTTGTTATCGAACGCAACGCATCCTTTGGTCTCCGGGTCCGGTCTGTGGTCCTCTACGCCGTGAAGCCATATACCGCCTCCGGTCTTGCCTTTCAGGTTGTCCATCGCGTTCGGATAGTTAAGCGGATAAGCCCCGTAACCGTATATCTTGCCCAGATCGCCGTACATCTCTTTCAGACGGTTTCCGGACAGAAAACCCATTACGTGATACAGTCCTTCCGGAGTTTTGGCGTCGCCGGACACCTGTTTATCGCCTTTTCCCTTGCCTGTCAGCACATTCACAGTCTTGATAACGGACACGTCGTGCCCCTTTACCCTGACCAGATGCAGTTTTTTCTTGTTTTTCTCAACAATAACCGCGTTGAAAGTATCGCCCTGCTGAGCGGATATATTGACAGGTGAGCTAAAAGCCGAGGCGGCTAAGAATAACGCTGAAATAAAAAGAACCAGTTTCTTCATAATCTACCATTCTATGTTTTTACCGTACAGAAAATACCTGTCCAGCTTGTTCTTCAGCATACCCTGCACCTTTTTAACTATTCCCACGGGCAGAGTTTTGTAAAAAATCAGATTGCCATGATAATCAGAGGGTATTTCAATGTCAAATCCTTTCATATAGCGCATGGCGTCATCGTAAGGTATCTGAGTAATATCACCGCTGTTCATAAGGCTGCCCAGTTGCCAGACGGCCTGCGCCGTCAGCTCGCCCGGACGTTTGAAGATCATTATACCGTTCTTGGAGAAGTTGACGCTTCGGTCCATGCCGGTGGTCAGATAAAAAGACCCGCCTTTTTCGTATATTTCGGCGCAATCCGGAAAATCCGTGAAAAAAGTCTTAACGTCCTTATTGCCCTTGAAGCTGACATAATGACCGCCGCTTGTTTCATCGCCCTTTCTGCGGACGGCGGCGATGAAAAACCCGTCGTATGCGTCCATGTGCGGCAGAAAACGGATGACCTTTTCGTCCACCTCGCCGTCTCCGCTTATCCCTTTGATATGCTGACCCTTATTAATATCCACAAGTTCACAGCCGCAATTATCCAGCAGATGCCTTATCACCTGTTCATTCTCCTCAACAGAGAAGGTGCAGGTGGAATACACCATTATCCCGCCCTCTTTGAGGCTCTGGACAGCTGACACGGCTATCTCTTTCTGCAGTTTCGCCATTCGCTCCGTCAGTTCCTGACACCACTCGGCGTTCACTGTTTTGTTGCGGCCTATCTTGTTCTCGTTACTGCACGGTGCGTCCAGAAGTATCCCGTCAAAAAAGCCCGTAAAGCACTTATGCAGGCTTCTGCCGTCCATGCTCACTGTACGGACGCTGTATGCTCCGTATTTTTCGAGATTATATTGAAGAGACCTGAGTCTTTTATTTGAAGGTTCGTTGGCTATAATTGCGCAATGATTGTTCAGTCTGTCCGCTATGGCGCATGTCTTGCCGCCCGGCGCGCTGGCCACGTCCAGCACATACGGATATTCCGGCATGAGCGAGCAGAACACGTCGGCTGTGAACACGGACGAAGGGTTCATTATGTAAAATCCGCCCGTCTGAAAACCTATCGTGTCCGTAAGTCTCTCCTCACCCTCAACAATCCTATACACGTTGTCAGTGAGCTTTTCGGTGACTATGCCGCGCTCATCAAGCTCGGACAGATAGTCCGCTCCGGCTCTTGAGGCCAGCCTGATGTGTTTATACCTTTCGCGGGTGAGGGAAGCGAAAAAATCGTCCGCCCTGTCCTTGAAAACCGATCTGTATTTCCGTTGAAAATCCTCATTCAGCATGGCGCACAGCTTAAAACAATTATATTGAGTTATCAACAGTTATATAGTATCCTCCGGTAATGAAAATAGTGGTTGCCGGAGCAGGCGAAGTCGGATTTCATATCGCATCCAACCTGATCGAAGAGGGCAAGGACGTTGTTCTCATCGAAAAAAATCCCGCGCGGGCAAAATACGCGGCGTCTCATCTCGACTGCATGGTGGTCGTGGGCGAGGCCACAGACCCGTCCACACTCAGAGAGGCGGGCATAGCTCAGGCCGAGGCGTTCATCAGCGCAACAGACTACGACGAAGTGAACATGATCACATGTTTCATCGTTGCCAGTGAATTTGAAGTGCCTGTCAAAATAGCCAGAGTCCGCAACGTAAGCTACTCCAAAACAAGAATTTTCGGTGATAAACTCAACGGGGTCGACTATGTCGTCAACCCAGAAATAGAGGCGGCGAAGACCATTACCGCCACAGTTCAGCACGGAGCGGCCAGCGACATCTTCCTGTTCGAAGACATCAACATCCAGCTCAGGGACATCATTGTCGACGACGCTTCCTTTTTCTGCGGAAAAACACTCAAACAGATAAAAAAAGAACTTAAAGAAGAGTTCATCGTGGCCGGAATCATGCGGGACGAAGAGATAATCATCCCCCACGGCGACACTGTCGTCGAGGACAAGGACCACATATTTATAGTAGCCACCACCAGAACCTTTGTGCAGATACTCAAAAAAACCGGAATACAGACCAAAAAGCTGAAAAGCATAATCATACTGGGCGGAGCAAAGGTCGGCTATCACGTGGCCGACATGCTCATAAAACAGGGCAAAAGCATCAAGATAATCGACAAGGACTATGAGCTTTGCAAAAAGCTGTCTGCGGACTTCCCCAGCGCCCTCGTTCTCAACGCCGACATATCCGACGAAAGAATATTCGAAGAGGAACAGCTCGCCCACTCAGACGCTATCATAACCACCACCCACAACGAAGAGCTGAACATCCTCGCCGCTATCTACGGCAAATCAAAAGGCATAAGACGGGCCGTCGCTCTGGTAAACAAGATGAACTACGTAACCATAGCCGACGATCTGGGCATAGATTCCACAGTCAGCCCGAAGGTAAGCTCCGTCAACGCAATACTGAAATACATACGCAAAGGCTCAGTTAAAAGCGTCTATAAAATATTCAACGGAATGGCTGAGGTGACCGAATTTTTTGTCCACACGAAAGCGGAAGTCGCCGAAAAAGCCATAAAGGACATCAAACTGCCTAAGGGAAGCCTTATTCTCGCCGTAAGCCGCGACGGGACCAACTTCATCCCCGACGGCAACTTTGTGCTGAAAGGCGGCGACATAGCTATCACCTTCTCAGCGGAAGACACATCCGAAAGCCTGCAGTCCTTCTTCTCCGAGTAATGAAATGCACTATCGCATAATAGCCAAAACAGTGGCGATACTACAGATGATAATCGCCGGATTCCATATCCTTTGCGGCGTGCTCGCCCTGTCTTTTCATGAAAATTCATCGGCGCTGGCCTTTTTCTCATCCGGAGCGCTTCTTGTTTTCGGCTGTACCATTGTTCTTTTCTGGCTGAGGGATATAAAACCGCAGACGCTGAGCACAAAGGACGGCTTCGTCCTGGTGACTGCCAGCTGGGTCGGAGCGGTGCTGGCCGGAGCTTTGCCATATTACATTTCAGGCTCTATACCCGCTTTCACCGACGCTCTGTTCGAGACCGTATCCGGTTTTTCCACAACCGGAGCGTCCATTCTCACTGACATAGAGGCTCTGCCGAAATCCATACTCTTCTGGCGCTCGCTCACACACTGGCTGGGCGGTATGGGTATCGTGGTCATGGCCGTTGCGATACTGCCACTTCTGGGTATCGGCGGTATGCAGCTCATCTCTGCGGAAGCTCCCGGACCGACTGTGGACAAGATAACCCCCAGAATAACAGAAACAGCCAAGTATCTATGGTACATCTATATATTCTTCACGATAGCCGAGACAGCCATGCTGTGCTTCGGCGGCATGACCTTTTTCGACGCTCTGAACCATACGTTCGCGACACTCGCCACAGGCGGTTTTTCCACCAAGAACACCAGTATAAAATATTTCGACTCCGCATACATAGACTATGTGATCGCCTTCTTCATGATAATGGCGGGAATAAACTTCAGCCTTCACTTCAAGCTGATGACCGGACGCTTTAAAAGCGTCTTTATAGACACAGAGCTGAAATTTTATCTGTCATTCATCGCCATAGCCACATTTATAATCATGATGTCGCTCCACGGCACAGTATACAGCACCTACGCGTCCAGCTTCCGCTACGCGATATTTCAGGTTTCCAGCTTCATCACCTGCACAGGATTCGCCACGGACGACTATGAAAAATGGCCGTATCTGGCTCAGACAGTCCTGTTCCTTCTGATGTTCATAGGCGCATGCTCCGGCTCGACCGGAGGCGGTATCAAGGTCATAAGAATCGCTACACTGCTAAAACAGGGACTCAACGAGATGAAATATCTCGTCCACCCACGCGGCATCTTTGTTCTGCGCATCAACGGACAGCCTGTCAAAAAGAATATTGTCTACGCTATCAGCGGCTTTTTCTTCTTATACATCACTATGGTGCTGGTGGTCACACTCATCGTCACATCGTCCGGAGCTGACATAGTCACAGCGCTTTCATCAGCCCTCACCACAGCGGGAGGCATAGGTCCCGGATTCGGCATGATAGGGCCGACTGAGAACTTCGCCTTTTTCCCTGACTATGTAAAGCTGACCCTCTGCGCCTCCATGCTCCTCGGACGTCTTGAAATTTATACGGCGCTAGTTATCTTTACACCTATATTCTGGCGCAAATGAAAACCTTTCAGATAGATATTTCCGGAATAGTGCAGGGCGTCGGTTTCAGACCCTTCATCTATAATCTGGCCAAGAAACACAGCTTCAACGGCTCAGTCACCAACACAGGCGACGGCGTCACTATTTTCGTCAACTGCGACGACCCGTCCGGTTTTATCTCGGACATCAGAAGGCTCGCTCCGCCACTGTCTGTCATATCCTCCGTCACTTCCACAGAAGTAAAACACATGGATTACAATGACTTTACCATTGACATCACAAAAAACTCAGGCGGGCTGGCGTTCGTCACTCCGGACACAGCTATATGCGAAAACTGCGCTAAAGAGATACTCGACCCAGCCAACAGACGCTACCATTATCCATTCACCAACTGCACCGACTGCGGTCCCAGATACACTATAATTCGTGACATGCCATACGACAGGCACAAGACAGTAATGGACGTTTTTAAAATGTGCTCCGAATGTCAGGCGGAATACGAAGACCCGACGGACAGAAGATTCCACGCCCAGCCTAACGCTTGCGAGAGATGCGGTCCATACGTCTCATACAGAGATCTCGCGGGTTACGCCGCCATAAAACATGTTGCAAGACTTATAGATTCCGGCGAGATAGTTGCCGTGAAAGGTCTCGGCGGTTACCACCTTATGTGTGACGCAAAGAACGACGAGGCTGTCTTAAAACTCAGAGAGGCCAAGAACAGACCGGATAAGCCTCTCGCAGTTATGACACTGCCGGAAAATATCGACGGGCTGAACGCCACAGATGACGAAAAACAGCTGATATTAAGCTCCGTAGCCCCCATAGTCGTCATCCCCGACCCGAAGGCGGACGTATCTCCACTTGTCAGCCCGATGTCTTCATCTCTTGGTATAATGGCGGCCTATACGCCCCTTCATATACTGCTCCTTGACGCTTGTAAAACAAAATTTGTCGTAGCCACCAGCGGCAACATGAAAGACGAGCCGATAGCGAAAGATAAACAGACTGCCGAAGCGAACCTCTCCGCTTTCACTGAACATTTTCTTCACCACAACAGAGAGATACATAACAGATGCGACGACTCGCTCTCAGCCGTGATAAACGGCGCTCCATATATACTCAGACGGGCGAGGGGACTCGCTCCTTATCCGGTGGCACTTCCTGTAAAGGGTGAAAAATGCGTTCTGGGCGCAGGAGCGCATCTTAAAAGCACTGTCGCCCTGTCAAAAGACGGGTACAGCTTCGTCAGCCAGTACATAGGCGATCTGGACGAACCGGACACCTGCCTTTTTTATGAAGAAACTATCGAAAAGATGAAAAAGCTCTACGGACTCGAACCTGAGCTGATAATCCACGACATACACCCGACCTATCACAGCAGTGTCTACGCCGCCGAATCCGGCCTAACAACCATGACGCTCCAACACCACGCCGCCCACATGCTCTCCTGTATGGCGGAGAACGGACTTAGCGACAACGTGCTCGGAGTGATACTGGACGGCACAGGACTTTCGCCGGACAGGCAGACAATCTGGGGCGGTGAATTTTTACTGCTCAAGAACGGCAGTTTAACCAGAGAAGGACATCTTCCGCAGGTGGCTCAACCGGGGCTGGACGCCGCCGCAAAAAATCCCGCAAGGATGCTAATATCCTACATGTACCAGTTCGGCCTGCTCGCCGACAATATGGATGTCATCCACAGACAGCTCAATATAAGAGATAAGGACATCAACCTTATCCGCTCCATGATAGACAGAAATATCAACACCATACAGACCACCAGCTGCGGCCGCTTCTTCGAAAGCGTCGGGGCGCTGGTAACAGGCGTCGGAACAAACCTTTTCGAGGCCCACTCCGCAATGAAGCTGGAAGGACTCTGCACAGGCTCAGGCCGCAGTTACGGTCCTGTACCTCCCTGCGAGCTTTTAAGCCGTGTTCTTCGCGACCTTCGCACAGGGGTCGACCAGAGAGAGATAGCCGAAGCCTTCCACAACAGCTTCGCCGAATGGATACTGGCCAAGGCCTATACTATATGTGAAAATAATAATGTGTCCGACATAGTGTTCTCAGGGGGAGTTTTCCAGAATTTAACACTCGTAAGAAAGATTTATTACCTCTCAAAAAAGTCCGGAATAAATCTCCATTTTCACAAAAAATTATCTCCTAATGATTCCTGCATTTCCCTGGGGCAAACTTTTTTCGGAAATTTGTGCAATTTTATTAATTTTCTATTTTAATCTTTACACATTTCATTTATTAATATCTAAGTGCATCGGGAGAAAAAATGACACAGCCGGAAATATCTCTTCTTATTCTGTGTAATCAGGACAGAGCGTGCATCTCTATTAAAGAGATGCTCGCCGGTCTGCCTTTTGACGTGACCATATGCACGTCTTACAATGAAGCTATCGACAAGCTTCTCGAAAAAAATTACGACATCGTCATAGCGGAATACGATCTGATAAGCACCACAGGAGTGCATTTTTTACAGCATGCGGCAACCATAGACAATTTTTCCACAAGGCTGATAGTCGGCGACAAGGCGAACGAGGAAACTATCGTTAAGGCGGTGGTCAAAGGTATTGCCTGCGCCTACATAGAGACATCCTACAGCCCCGCCATGATCAAAGCGAAGCTGGTCGACATGGCCAGAGTCCAGACAAGTATGGACAACAAACGCATCCAGAATATCAAAGCGTCCGTCAACAACTTTCCCATTGTCATGACAACCTACGAAAGCCTGATGAACGCCATT
>OBLN01000978.1_pt1 | contig 10206 bp, 11 predicted proteins | sample 1519301 | NCBI WGS metagenome assembly OBLN01 (sample SAMEA2452533, study PRJEB22499) | sediment metagenome | reverse complement strand
GACTTCAGGATAAAATAAGCAAGCTCAACGGTTCAGATATACGCTCATACACTCTCGCAGCAAGTATAGGCTGTGCTTTTTGCAACGACAGTTGTTCGGGACTGGACGCCCTTCTGGAAACGGCCGATGAAGTGATGTACGAGGAGAAAAAGAAACGCAGAAATGCGCCCTTATAAAAAAAGCCCCGCCGTTTAAACAGCAGGGCTGCGGATTATCTTGATATTGCGGCTGCCATCACCACATACTCCGGGATGTCCACCTCTTTTTCCTCTCTGTCTTCGATAGCGTCAATATCGAAAAGATCATCAAGGTTCAAAAATTCATCTTTTTCACGGCTAAGGCTTATGCCGTAGCCTTCATGCACATTTTCTCTGAACCAGTCAAAGGAAAGCGTGTCATCAAAAAGGAAGTCCAGTTTCTCGGCTATGAGTTTGAGCCCGCCGTTTTCAACTATGTAAGGATCTTCCGTAGTTCCGACAATACGCATAGCTTCACTGCGTTCTTCTATATGCACGGCGAGCTTGCCGATTACAGCTTCAACCCTAAGTTTTTCCTGCTCCTGCAGGGCAATTTCCAAGCGTTTCATCATCGCACCCTCCAGTTTATAATATTATACCATACCTATCGGCTTAGTCAGCATGCAACTAAGAAATATTTCCTTGTGTTTTTCTTAAAATTCAGCCGAGCCTTGTTTAATCAGGGTTTAACAAATATTTTGAATTGTGCCCCGCACATCAAAAATTTAAAATCCTAATTATTGTGTTTTCAGGTTCTGATAAGTGCTGTTTAAAAGATGTGCCGTAAAAAATAAAATTCAAGTGTAATCAGACAAAATTTTATTATTAGCAAACTAAACGGCGCTCAAATCCTCTCAATAATTCAGTGTTTAGAAAGACAAAACCGCCGTACCAGCATTACTGACGATACGGCGGTTATTAAGAAAAGCTTTTTCTGATTTACTTTAAAAATGAATACTCGTACTCAGTGTGGTCCTTATAAGTTCCATTAAGAATAGCCACAACATCCTCAACAAACACAAGCTCTTCATTAGTTGGGATAACGTAAACTTTAACCTTTGATTCCGGAGTAGAAATTTCGGTTTCGCCGTGTTTGGAGAAGGTCGAAAGATTTTTCTGCTCATCAACCACTATCCCCATGCCTTCGAGCCCTTCCAGCGCCTTCTGGCGGATTATTCCCGCATTTTCACCCACACCTGCGGTGAAAACTATGGCATCCAGCCTGCCGAGAACAGCATAGTACGTGCCTATATATTTCTTGAGCCTGTAAGCTTCCATATCTATGGCAAGCCGGCATCTGTCCTTACTGTCAGGGAAATTACACTGAAGAATATCCCTTCTGTCGGTATATTTACCGCTGATGCCCAGCATACCGGACTTTTTGTTAAGGATCGTGTCCATCTTGCGGTAGTCAATATCCAGCTGTCCCTGCATGAACAGAGGAATAGCCGGGTCAATATCACCGCATCTTGTTCCCATTATTGCGCCCTCAAGAGGTGTAAGCCCCATTGATGTATCAACGGAGATTCCGTTCTTGATTGCGGTGTGGGAAACACCGTTGCCGATGTGCATTGTGATGATATTGCAGTCCTTGGAATTTTTACCGAGGAGAGCCGCCGCCCTTTTGGATACGTAAAGGTGGCTTGTTCCGTGGAAACCATAGCGCCTTACGCCGTAATGCTCATACCATTCATAGGGAACAGCATACATATAGGCGTAGTCGGGCATTGTCTGGTGAAATGCAGTGTCAAATATCGCAACCTGCGGAACATCCGGCAGAACTTCATAAGCTGCCCTGATACCTGCAAGGTTGGGCGGGTTATGCAGCGGTGCAAGGTGCTGAACATCCTCAATGGTTTTTATAACGTCAGCATCAAGCCTCACGCTTCTTTTAAACTTATCTCCTCCGTGGACAACCCTGTGCCCCACGGCGGATATTTCGGTCATGCTTTTGATAACTCCCGTTTCCGAAGCGGTGAGGGTTTTTACAATAAGCTCCACAGCAGTGCCGTGGTCGTGACACTCATACTCGTCCCTGTAGGTTGGTCTGCCCTCGACTTCGTGAACAATGAACGAGTCACCGATACCGACACGCTCCACCACTCCCTTGGCGATAACAAGTTTGTTATCCCAGTCGTAAAGCTGGTATTTTGCGGATGAGCTTCCGCAGTTAAGCGCAAGTATAAACATAAGCGTTCCCCCCTTAGTCAGCCTGAACAGCCGTGATGGCGGCAACGTTTACTATATCCATATATTTACAGCCTCTGGAAAGGTCATTAACAGGCTTGGCGAGACCCTGAATCACAGGACCAATAGCTTCCGCTCCGGCTATCCTCTCCACTAGTTTGTAGCCGATGTTTCCTGAATCAAGATCAGGGAAAACAAGCACATTTGCCATACCTGCGACATTGCTTCCCGGTGCTTTCTTAGCGCCGACAGATGAGAGAAGCGCAGCATCCGCCTGAAGCTCACCGTCGATGGCAAGTTCAGGTGCAAGCTCTTTGGCTATTTTGAGAGCTTCGGTCACTTTGTCCACATCTTCATGCTGTGCGCTCCCCTTTGTGGAAAAGGAGAGAAGAGCAACCTTGGGTTCAACCTCAAGAAAAGCCTTGCAGCTGTCCGCAGTGGCGAGGGCAATTTCAGCCAGTGTTCTCGCATCGGGATTAGGAATAACCGCACAGTCCGCAAAAAGGACTGCGCCTTCTTTACCGAATTCCGGCTTGGGAGTAACCATGATAAAACAGCTCGAGACTGTTCTCATCCCCTTTTTTGTTCCGATAACACGGATAGCCGCACGGAGAACATCACCCGTGGTGTGGCAGGCGCCGGTCACAGCACCATCAGCTATGCCTTTCTCCACAAGCATGGAACCGAAGTAAAGCACGTCTTTCATACTTTCGGCGGCTTCCTCCATAGTCATGCCTTTGGATTTTCTTTTTTCGTAGTAGGCATTGGTAAAGTCTTCAAGATATTTACTGGTTTTGGGGTCGATAATTTCGCATTTTACTGCGTAGCCTTTTTTCTCAAAAAGTCCCCTGACCTCATTTTCGTCCCCCAGAACTATAACTTTGGCGAGTCCGTTTTCAACTATGGCGTTTGCGGCGTCTATTGTCCTTTCATCAGTTCCTTCCGGCAAAACAATTGTCTTGTTTCTGGACTTGGCGATGTCCCAGAACTTATTCATTAGCGACATATCAGAACCTCCGAAAATAGAAAAGTATTTTGTTTTAGAGGATTACATTAAAAAACTCAATAGAAAATTTTATGAATCCCGCACATCCTTATAAATGTACCGCAGCCCTTTGTTCAGCAGGGTTTTATCCAGTATGTATTTTTGACTCTTAAAGCAAAGCGGGCGTCCCGAAGGACGCCCTGTTTAATTATTAGTTTATTTTTTTAATCTCACTGAACCCTTTGGACAAAGCCTGCTCGTTCAGAGGTATCAGATCATGATGTTTTTTCGAGAGAGCATTGGGAAGCTCAATCACCGCCTCATCAAGGGTGAAAAGACCGGAAACAGCCAGAAGACCGCCTATCATAACCATGTTGGCGACTTTCACATTTCCGAGATCCCTTGCTATATCCCCTGCACTGAGCCCGTAGAACTCCACATCAGTCCTTGTAACCGCAGAAGGGTCAACAAGGGTTGTGTCAAGCACCGCTTTAGCCCCTTTGCGGAAACGGGGCTGAAATTTGTTGAACGAAGGCATGTTCATTATCAGTCCGTAAGCAGGAGCTGTCACGATGGGCGAACCTATTTCAAGGTCAGAGATAACCACCGTGCAGTTTGCCGTTCCGCCTCGCTGTTCCGCTCCGTATGAGGGAAACCACGTAACATTGAGCCCCTTGTGTGAGGCAATATGTGCAAGCATCATTCCGGCACTGAGGATACCCTGCCCGCCGAAACCTGCCATTACGCTTTCAAAAATCATTTATCACCCCCGTCTGCATCCTTAAACACTCCGAGGGGATAATACGCCTCCATGTCCTTTTCAACAAACTGAACAGCATCAAGAGGAGTCATGCCCCAGTTGGTCGGGCATGTGGAAAGAACCTCAACAAATGAGAAGCCTTTCTTGTCCTTCTGGTTCTGGAAGGCTTTTTTGATGGCTCTTTTAGCCTTCATAATCTTAGCCGGTGTAGCTGCGCTTACCCTTGCGCTGTAAACCACAGGCTCAAGAGCGCCCATTATCTCCGCCATTCTGAACGGTGAGCCGTGAGCGGCACAATCCCTGCCTGTGGGGGTTGTGGTTGTTCTCTGTCCGGGGAGAGTGGTGGGAGCCATCTGTCCGCCGGTCATGCCGTAGTTGGCGTTGTTCACAAAGATAACGGTGATCATCTCGCCTCTGTTTGCGGCGTGCATAATCTCGCCCATGCCTATGGAGGCAAGGTCGCCGTCACCCTGATAGCTGAATACGGTGAGATCCGGTCTCACCCTTTTTATACCCGTAGCAAGAGCAGGGGCTCTGCCGTGGGGAGCTTCCACTATATCTGTCCTGAAATATTCATAAAGAAGAACAGCGCATCCCACCGGAGCAACACCCACAGCAGTTTCACGCAGTTCAAGCTCATCCAGAGCCTCGCCCACAAGCCTGTGGATAATTCCGTGGCTGCATCCGGGGCAGAAGATCGTTGTTTTTTCCGTTAAGCTTTCCGGTTTCTGAAAAACAGTGCTCATTTCACTACCCCTGCATCTCTTTTATCTTGGCGGTTATCTCTTCGGGAGAGAAGGATTCGCCGCCCGGACATCCCATGAACTCAACAGGTACAGCACCTTCAACCGCCACCTTGACATCAAAAAGCATCTGCCCGGTGTTCATCTCCGCAACAAGAACCTTTTTCGCCTTCTTTGCAGCTTCTGCGAGTGCGGCATAGGGGAATGGGCATATAGTTATAGGGCGGAAAAGCGCTGCCTTGATCCCCTGCTCCTTAAGCTGGCGTATGGCTGTTTTGGCAACCCTGGCGGAAGTTCCGAAGGCAGCTATCAGCACATCATAATCTGTATCAGTGAGTTCGTATTTTGTTTCTGCTTCCGTGATCTTTTCAAACTTGCTGACCAGATCCCAGTTGTGCTTACGAAGTTCGCCTTCAGCCAGACGGAGAGACATAACCGCTCTGGGGTCTCTGCCTTTTGCTCCGCTTAAGCCCCATCCCTGATCGCCTTTCATTTCAGGCTTTTCTTCAGGGAGAAGAACAGGTTCAGCCATCTGTCCCAATGCGCCGTCACCGAGGATGAAGACCGGAATTTTATATTTATCAGCTACATCAAAAGCATTGTAAGTGAGGTCAACAGCTTCCTGAACAGTGGAGGGAGCATAAACGATCATCTTGTAATCACCGTTTCCGCCGCCTCTTGTAGCCTGATTATAGTCGCCCTGGCTGGGACCTATGTTGCCCAGACCGGGACCGCCCCTCATAATGTTCACTATAACAGCGGGAACTTCCGCTCCGCACATGTATGATATGGCTTCCTGCATAAGTGCTATGCCGGGGCTTGAGGATGATGTCATAACCCTGCATCCGGTAGCTGCTGCCCCGTAAACCATGTTTATGGCAGCAACTTCGCTTTCAGCCTGCACAAATGCACGCCCCTTTGCCGGCATGTGGTATGACATATATGACGTAAATTCGTTCTGGGGAGTAATGGGATAACCGAAATAGCCCGCAAGTCCCGCTCTTATCGAGGCTTCGGCTATGGCTTCGTTCCCCTTCATCAGTACCTTTTTGCTCATTATCTACCGCCTGAATCCTGTTTCTGAAGGGTAAAGACCACATCCGGACAGACAAGCGCGCAGCTTTTACAGAGAATACACGCATCCTGATCCGTACACATAATGATGTTGTAGCCCATGGAGTTTATATTTTCGGAAAACGAGAGAATTTTTTTCGGACAGACCTGAATGCACAGACCGCATCCCTTGCATTTCTCGCCGTTAATAAGAACTTTGTTCATAACTTTCCTCCGAGATGAAGGAAAATTTTAATGGAAAAAAAACATAATGCAACTTAAAAAAAGGTACTCAGTACATAATAGGATGCTTAAAACAGTGCATTTCATGAAAAATTAAGGCGAATCTGCTTTACAACAGGGGCATAAAACAGATAAATTAAGCCTTTGAAACACGTATAAAGGACAATGCAGATGAAAATAATTTTTATGGGAACGCCGGAAACAGCCGTGCCTACCCTTAAAGCCATAGTTGAAAAAGGTCACGAAGTACCCCTTGTTGTGACCCAGCCGGATAAGCCCAAAGGCAGAAGCTCTGCCCTTGTACCCACCCCTGTTAAAGCATATGCCCTTCAGGCAGGGTTAAAGGTTGTTCAGCCTGAAAAGCTGAAAAACAATGAAGAGTTTATGAGCCTTCTTGAAAGCCTTGAGGCTGATTTCCTTGTGGTTGTGGCATACGGGAAAATACTTTCCGAGCGTGTGCTGAAATCACCGAAAAAAGCCCCCATAAATGTTCACTTCTCACTCCTGCCTAAGTACAGAGGGGCAGCACCCGTAAACTGGGCGATAGTAAACGGTGAGGAAGATGCAGGCGTTACAACAATGTTAATGGATGTGGGACTCGATACTGGCGACATGCTTATGAAAGCTGCAACTCCCATCGAACGCAAAACAACCGAGGATCTTCTTGCTGAACTTGCGGTGACAGGGGCAGAACTGCTCATTGAAACAATAGACAAGTTTGACAGCATAACACCCGAAAAACAGAACGATGCGGAACATACATATGCTCCGATGATGAAAAAGGAAGACGGACTCATTGACTGGAATAAAGACGCTGTGGTAATCGAAAGAATGATCAGAGGCTTCCAGCCGTGGCCTGTGGCTTACTCTGTTCTTGACGGGCAGATGTTCAAGTTTTTCGCCGCTGACGTGGCAGAAAACTGCTCAAAGCCCGCTGGTACAATATTTGATGTAACCAAGAAAAGCTTCTCTGTTGCGTGCGGAACAGGCGCTCTCATTGTAAAAGAGCTTCAGGCGGAAGGCAAAAAACGCATGCCCGCAGCAAGCTTTTTAAGCGGCTTCAAACTGGAAGAAGGGAAAAAGTTTGACTGATTCCCCCCGAATGCAGAGATTAATCAGATTTATCACCATTAAAGCAGTTTTCCCGCTGGTTCTGGCGGCGGGAAAGCTCATAAAAGCAGACAGGGACAGACTTTCGGCAAGGCTGATCAGGCTGAACAACCGCCTTGTGATAAAGATGGCAAGACAAATCAAAGCTGATCAGATTATTGTGATACTTCCCCACTGTCTCCAGAACGAAAACTGTGAACTCAAAATAGCTTCAGACATCTATAAGTGTAAACGGTGCGGAAGATGCGATCTGGAAAAGCTTGCATCCGCCGGAGAAAGATATAATTTATCAATAAATATAGCTACAGGCGGTTCCTCTGCTCTCAGGATTGTGAAAGAGGCAAAACCGCAAGTGATTGCAGCCGTTGCCTGCGAACGGGACTTAATCAGCGGCATCAGAGACATATACCCCATACCCGTAATAGGAATATGCAACCGCCGCCCTGACGGTCCCTGCCGCAATACCCGTGTGGATATAGGCGATATTGAGGAAGCACTCAGGGCAGCAGGCGGAATAAGAACAACAGATTAAGGATATAATAAAAATTGAGGTATAAAAAATGAGCAACTCTATGAAAACAGCATTCTTCATGGCGCTTCTCACCGTGCTTTTCATGTTTGTGGGAAGTCTCATAGGCGGAAGAGGAGGAATGATGTTCGCTTTTATCCTTGCGATAGGAATGAACTTCTTCTCCTACTGGTTCAGTGACAAACTTGTGCTGAAGATGTACAAAGCGGTTGAGGTTGACGAGACCGAAGCACCGGGCATTCACAGAATAGTCCGTAACCTCACGGCGAAGGGCGGAATACCCATGCCTAAGGTATATGTTATGCACAGCGAGACCCCCAACGCATTCGCTACGGGCAGAAACCCCGAAAACGCAGCAGTTGCAGTAACCACAGGGATAGTTGACCTTCTCAGCGATGATGAACTTGAGGGAGTTCTCGCTCACGAGCTGGCGCACATCTACGGACGTGACATTCTGATAGGCACAATAGCGGCAACCTTCGCCGGCGCAATCATGATGATAGCAAATACTGCAAAGTGGGCTATGATTTTCGGCGGCGGCAGAAGCGAAAACGGCGAAAACAGCAACCCCATAGCGGCTATTGCGGCAATGATAATAGCTCCGATTGCAGCGATGATGATACAGATGGCGATCTCAAGATCCAGAGAATATATAGCCGATGCCAGAGGCGCAAAGCTCTGCGGCAAACCGAAAGCACTTGCAAACGCACTCCGCAAAATTTCCGGCGGCGTGGCGGCAGCGCCAATGGATGAGGCACAGCCTGCAACAGCCCACATGTTTATAATGAACCCCTTCTCCGGCAGGCAGGCTATGAACCTTTTCTCCACCCACCCCCCTGTTGAGGAGAGAATCGCCAGACTTGAAGCTATGTAAGTATAGCTTTGCATCTAATTTAAGCTTTTCAAAAATCCGGTTTTTTGGGAAGAGTATGAGAAACCCTTTTTTCCCGTTAAAAAAGGGTTTCTCAAGTTATAATAATTTATTAACCTGTCTGAAATAAAAAAATCAAAAACCAAAGGGATAAAGAAACATATGTCCGACAAGATGCGAGGCAGGCTTTACAGTCTGCTGACAGACTATTACTCGAAGAAATACAGGGAAGATTATTTTCAGGATGCGGTGATGCGGCGTTTTTACCGCAAGCTGTATTTTGAGATATTCCGCAACCTCGGCACCATAGAAAAGGCGATAGGGCGGTTCACGGAGTTTCGTCCGGCGCCGGAGCAGATGGCGGCTCTTGTTATGGGTTCTGCCCAGCTTCTTTATATGAACGATGTGCCGGACTATGCTGCCGTTAATGAATCTGTGAGCCTTGTGGGCAAAAACAAGCGTGGGTTTATCAACGCTGTTCTCCGCAAAATAATAGCAAAGCGAGAGGAGATACTTGCCGCATCTGTTGAGCGTGATAATTTCCCCGTGTGGCTTGCTGACCGCTGGCGCAAGCGCTACGGCAACATATCCGCAGAGAAGATAATGGCGGCTTACAATCAGGCACCCCCTTTATATGCGCTGAATGTTGAGAATCTCGCCGTGGAAGAGGTTGAGGAATATGACGAGGAAGCCGAAAACCTTTACTACATGGATAAGGCATCGGCTATGATACCGACCCTTGCCGGGAAACTTGAGCCTGCATCCGTTCTGGACTGCTGCGCTGCACCCGGCGGCAAAACTCTTATTCTGGGAAAAATGTATCCTGAGTCGATGATATTCGCCGTTGAGATAAATCCGAAAAGATTTGAGGTTCTGGAAGAAACTGTTGAAAGGTTCGGACTTGATAATGTTCAGCCTGTTAACAATGACATAATGAAGATGGAAGGGGACGAAGCTTTTGACATCATCCTTCTTGATGCTCCATGTACGGCTATCGGAACCATGCGCAAACACCCTGAAATACGCTGGATACGCAACGAGATGCAAATAAGAGAAAAGTCCTCGATCCAGAGAAAGATGCTGATAAAAACAAGCAGGCTTCTGGCAAAACATGGCAGACTCATTTACAGCGTATGCACCACGGAGCCGGAGGAAACAACAGATATAGTCAATGCTTTTCTCACGGAGAACCCTAATTTCAGGGCGGTTAAGCCTGCCTGCCCCGATGAGTTCATAAGGGGGGATTACTTCGTGTCTGATCCTTCAAAATCAAACTGTGACGGCTTCTTCGCCGCAGTTCTTGAGAAAATAAAATAAAAAGAGACAGTGGGAAACTGACGGTTAGTTTCCCCTTCTCATCAGCTTTTTATTACCCTTCCGAAAAATTCGGACAGGAAAAACGCCGCAGAAGCCACCATTATTATCGCCGCACCTGACGTAAGGTTAAAGGTGTATGACAGCCAAAGCCCAATAATAGTAAACAGCAGATTCAACACAACAGATGAAACCATCATCAGCCGCAGATCCTTGACATAACGTTCCGCAATATAAGGCGGAATACTTATCATAGCTATAACCAGAATCAGCCCCACCACACGAATTATCAGAACAACAGTGAGCGCAACCATTATTATCAGCAGATAATAAAGCGGCTTAACCGGAACACCTATGGAAACGGCAAAGTCCTCATCAAAGCTCATTGCCTGCA
>OBLN01000977.1_pt1 | contig 10222 bp, 6 predicted proteins | sample 1519301 | NCBI WGS metagenome assembly OBLN01 (sample SAMEA2452533, study PRJEB22499) | sediment metagenome | reverse complement strand
CACATGAGATAGCGGAAGATAGCAGTGAGGCAATAAACCTTGAGGACCGCGGTGTCAAGGTGGTGGTCGGTTCACCGACCGATCCTGAAGTGCTTCAAGGCCTGAGGGTCACCGAGGCGCGGTATATCATTGCCAACCTCAGCGACCCCGAAAACGTCAATCTGTGTCTGACTGCCCGCGCCCTTTGCGAAACGCCCATCGTCGCCTTGGTGTCTGAGGCAGAGCATGGGGATCTGCTGCGCCTGGCGGGGGCCAATCAGGTTATCCCCCTGCACAAAATTCTGGGGAACTACCTGGCCACGCGGGCCACGACCAAGGGGGCCATGGCCCATGTCATCGACAGCTTCGGTAAACTCGTCATAGCGGAAATCCCGGTGCACGGCACACCATTTTCCGGACTTTCGCTGGCAGACTCCCTGATCCGGCAGCAGACCGGGCTGGCCGTGATCGGTCTGTGGGAACGGGGGAACCTGACTCTTCCCACCGCCGATACTCTGCTCAGGGATGATGCCCTGATGGTGTTGGCGGGAACCCGGGAGCAGCTGGAAGCGCTTGAACAGTTGACTGGTGAGCAGGCGAATGAGGATCTGATCTTTATCCTCGGCCATGGTCGCGTCGGTTGTGCCGCCGCCAGTTTTCTTGACCGCAAACCGGTGCCGTTCATCCTGGTCGACCGCCAGGAAAATCCCTACTGTGAGGAGCACGTTCCTATTTATGGCGATGCGACGGTCCGTCATCTGCTGCAGAAGAGCGGTATCGACAAGGCTCGTGGCCTCATCGTCACGACGAACGATGACAATACCAATATCTTTCTCACCTTGGCCAGCCGGCACGCCCATTCCCATATCCGCATCGTGGCGCGGGCCACTGTCGATGAAAACGTCGCCCAACTTTACGCGGCGGGCGCCGATTTTGTTGTGTCCAGCGCCTCGGTGGGGGGCAGCATTCTGCTGAATATCATTGAATCCAAAACGTCGGTATTTCTCACCGAGGGAATCAATATCTTTCGCCGCCCTCTGCCGGCCGCGCTGGTGGGCAAATCCATTGCCGCCTCCCACCTCAGGGAAAGGACGGGCTGTTCCATTGTGGCTCTGGAAGGTCACGGAAAAGCAGATCCTGTCGTCGTGCCCTCACCGGAAACCGTCTTGCAGAAGGACGATGCACTGATTCTGATCGGCACCCCTGCCCAGGAAGAGGCCTTCGGTAAACTCTACCCCAAGTGAGGCCAAGGACTGCGCTTGTCGGACTCTTTTAGTCATCAAGGACCTGATCAATTATGCGTTTCATCCACACGGCGGATATCCATTTAGGAAAAACCTACCGCAACTCAGCCGGCGAGAAGGAGCGTTACGACGACTTCTTCGCCGCGCTGGCGATTATCGTCCGCGATGCCGTCCACGAGGGGGTTGATGCCGTGCTGATTGCCGGCGACCTCTTCCACGTTGGACAGATTTTGCCACGCACCTTTGCCAAAACGATCGAGACGCTGCAGCCGCTCAAGGATGCCGGCATCCCCTGTGTGGCTATCGAGGGCAATCACGACTGGATTCATCGCCGTGACAACATCTCCTGGATGGAAGCTTTGTCCCAAATGGGCTATATCCGCCTGCTACGACCTTCGCGTACCGAGGAAGGTGGCTATCGTTTTGATCCTTTCGATGAGGAAACGGGCATAGGCGGCCATCTGTGCATTGGTGATGTCAACCTTTATGGTCTGGGGTATATCGGCGCGCAGGCGGGCGCTCACGTCAATCGCATCGTTGAGGCCATTAGCACGGAACATAATCTGCTGCTCTTCCACGTCGGCATCTGGAAATATTCACCTGTCGAAATTGGCAATATGAAGCTGGAGGAGGCTCATCCGCTGGCAGAGCGATTCGGTTATGTCGCCCTTGGCCACGGTCACAAACCCTATGTCATCGAATCGCCGGAGGGGAAGCCCTATGCCTTCAACCCCGGCTCGCCGGAGCGGGTTAACTTTGGGGAGGAGAAGTACGACAAGGGCTATTATGTCGTCACTTTCGAAAAGGGCGTGTTTACCCCTGAGTTCCGGAGCACCTCGCCGCGCCCCATGTTCGTCGAGACGATTGACCTTCAGGGGGCCGAGAACGCTGACCAGGCACTCGCCCTGTTTCGCGGCCAGGTGGCAGCCAGAATAGAACCCGCCAGCGATAAACGCCCGCCGCTGCTTGAATTGAAACTGGTCGGCCGCGTCGGCTTCCATCCCTTTGAGCTTGGCCGCGAGCGGCTGAAACTGACGCTGGCAGAACTGTTTGAAACCTTGCATCTCGAGATCAAGAACCACCTTTCCCTGGTCAGTAGTGCGGGGGAGGGGGGGGCGACCAAAAAGAGCCTGGAAGAGATCGAGCTCGAAGTTCTGCATGATCTGATCCGGTCCGGCAGCGATTATCAGGGACGTGAGGAGGAACTCGTCCAACTCGCTGTCCACTTGCGCGAGGCCGTGAAAAAGGGCGATGTCGATGGCGATGAATTATTGGCATTGCTGGATTGATTCTTAAAAAACGAATAGGGCTGGCCTGTGCAAATTCTTTCTATCCATCTCAAAAACATTAAATCGCATCGCGATACCGAGTTGACTTTTTCGCCGGGTATCAACGTCCTCTCCGGTCCCAACGGAGTCGGTAAAAGCACCATCTTCGAGGCAATCGGTTATGCTCTGTTCGGGGTTGACGCTCAGAGCTTTGTCGGCAATATCGACCGGTTTGTCACCATCGGCGCCAAACGGGGGGAGATTGCGGTGGTTTTTCAAGGGGTCGGTGATGAACGGTATCGGGTTAGCCGGACCGTCGGGGCCCCGGCAAAATGGCTGCTGGCCAAAGAGGTCGGTAGCACCTTCGAGGTCGAGGAACATAAGGACGCCAAGGAGACCGAGGCGCGCCTGAAAGAACTGCTCGGGCTCAGCGGAGGCCGTTCGCTGGCCGAACAGTTCGAGCTGGTAATCGGCCCCTTTCAGCACGAATTCCTCGGGCCTTTCGTCATCAAACAGCCGGCCAAGCGTCGCGACAAGTTCGATGAAATCCTCGGAATTGATGCCTGGCGCAAGACCTTCAACGAGACCAAGGTGCTGACCGCCGCCATCAAGGCGAAGGTGGATGCTCTCGAAAGTGCCATTGGACCCCTAAAGAGTCAGGTCCTTGAGCTGCCCGTGAAGAAAGCCGAATGCCAGGCGGTCGTAAAAGCGCTCGCGGAGGCCGAGGCTGATCTTGCCGCTCAGCAGCAAAGGCTCAAGGAGCTCGAAACGCAGCTGATTGATGTCGATCAACGTGAAAAGAAGCTCAAGGAGCTTGAAAAGGAGATCGACAGTCTCAACGTGCGAATCGGTAATGGCAATGAAATGATCGGCAAACAAAAACTGCTGGTCGATGAAGCGGTAAAGGCCGGCAAGATTATCGAGGAGACCACCTCGGGCAAGAAGGCTTTCGAAGAGGCCGAGGCCCGTTTGAGCGCCCTGCGGGAGCAGGTCAAGGCGCAGCGGCGGCTTGAACAGGAAGCTGCCGAGCTTAGAACCCGGGTCAGCGTTTTGGGGGAGCGCCACACAGTCGAGTCTCAATCCATCCAAAAAGCCCGGCAGGAATTGGCTGCCGAAGAAAAAGCCCTAATCGACAGCCGTAAGGCTTTGGCGCTGGATGAGAAACAACAAGCTTTGGCGGCGCGCCTGCCGGAAATCCGCCAGCGCCTTGAAGGTTTGCGCCAACAACTCGGGCAGCTCGATGGGCGCCGGAGCGCTCTGGCGGAGGGGAACGAAAAACTCGCCGAGGGAATCTGTCCTTTTTTCCAGGAGCCCTGTCTCAATCTGGCCGCAAAGCCAGCGGAGGATGTCTTCTCGGCCCGATTTTCCGACCTGGATAAAGAGCGCCTGCGCCTTCTGCATGACGTTCAGTTGTCCGAACAGGAAGAGCAAGCGGCAAGCCGGGCCAGCGATGAGATCAAATCCGTTACTGTCAGACTTCAGGGCTTAGACGAGCAGCTTGCCAGCCTTGTCGTGCGTCGTGAGGCCAATGAGCGCCGGGCCGGTGATTTGGCCCAACTGCAAAAGGAACAGCACTTAGTCCAGCATCAACTGGATGAAAAACAGAAAGTATTGGAGGGGTATCGCGGCTTGCAGGCCGACCTTGAGGCCACCGAAAAGGAGAAAGCGAAGCACCAGTCGGCTCGTGACCTTTATGTCGCCAACCAGCAGCAGGCCGCCGAACTGGTCGGGCGTCGTGCCGAACTAGAAAAGTTCGAAAACCTTCTAGGCCAATTGCAGGAGACCTTGACGGCCAGGGAAACGGCCCACGGCCAGGCGGGTAAGGAATATGACGCCGCCGCGCATGAGGCGCTTCGCAAGCAGAGAGACGCGCTTTTGGGGGGAGTCAACGCGCTCGGGCAACAGGTTAAAGGGCTGGCTGCCGACGTCACCCGTCTGAAGGCCGAAGTCGACAAGCTCAGGCAGGTCGAAAAGGATATTGCCGCCAAACAGGACCAGGTCAGGGTGTACAGGGAGAAGGACGAGCTGGTCAAGTTTCTGCGCAACCGGGTGTTTCGCCATGTGTCGGGGTATCTGTCCGAACGTTTCCGCGAGGAAATCAGCCAGCGGGCCAACCGCATCTACCGGATCATCGCGGAGGCCGATGAGGAACTGGCCTGGGGCGAGAATTACCAGATTGTGCTGCGCGACCTGGCTGACGGCCAACTGCGCGAACGGGCCGATGATCAGCTCTCCGGCGGCCAGACCATGAGCGCCGTGGTGGCTTTGCGGCTGGCCATGCTGCAGACCATCGGCGCCCGCCTGGCCTTTTTCGACGAACCGACTTCCAACCTCGACGCGACCCGCCGTGAAAATCTGGCCCAGGCTTTCAGGGCTATCGACGTCGGCCAGGAAGAAGTGACGGAGCACTGGTACGATCAGCTCTTTCTCATCAGTCACGATGTCGCTTTTACCGAGGTAACTGACCAGATTCTGACACTGACCTGATTGTCCTCTTCAGGCTTTTGGGGGAGGCGGCCTCAGGTGGAGGGAATCAATGGCGACCGTGGCAGGACGAGGGTAACGGTCGTGCCCTCAAGGGGGATGCTTTCTACCTTGATCTGCCCGCGATGCGCCTCGATGATGTGCTTGACCAAATTCATACCCAAACCCAGTCCACGAACGGTGGGATCGTCGGGCCTGGCCCGATAAAAAGGCTCGAAGATTCGCTCCACTTCGTCTTCCGTCATGCCGATCCCTTCATCGCGGACCGTAAGTTTTAAGCCGTCAGGGGCTCCTTCGGCGCTTAGGTGAATGAACGAGCCGGGTTTGGAGTATTTGATGGCGTTGTTGAGAATATTTTCCAGTGCCTGTGTAAACCGGGCCGCATCGATAGTGAAAGTGGGCTCCATGTCCTCCGCTATACTGACATCAAATCGGTACTTTGGAAAAAGATTGATGTAGGAACGCCAGATTTTTCGTAGTAACTCCAGCATGTTGACCGATGAGACTTCAATGGTGAGCTTCTGGCCTCTTTCGATGCGGCTGAGGTCCAGCAATTCATCAATGATTTTGTTCAGGGCGCTGGACTTGGCCAGAATTTCCTTTACAAATTCTTTCTTCTCTTCTGGCGTGAACTCTTCTGAGCCTTCCGCTGCCTCCAGCAGTTCGGCGTAACCGATAACCACAGCCAGAGGGGTGCGCAGTTCATGGGCCGCGATGGAAATAAAATCAGTACGTAGCCGCACGGATTCTCGCAGGGCTTCTTCCGCCAGTCTTTGCCGGGTGACGTCCCTCACCGCTTCCACGACAGAGGTGATCTTCCCTCCCGCATCGCGAATCGGGCAGGAGATCACTTCGAAATACAGCCGTCCCTCCGCGTTCAAGGCCTCGACCTGTCTTTTGTGACTTTTGCCGTCCTTCAGTGTTTTGGCTACCAGACATCCTTCGCAGACTGTTTCGAGGCCATGGTACGCCAGGTAACAGGGGCGCCCCACCTGATCCCCCTGTTTGGCCCGGTGGCTCGAATTCTGATAAAGGACGGTGAAGTCGGGGCTTACCAGCGTTATGCCATCCTCGATGGTCGAGATGACCCCTTCAAGTTTGTTGCGCTCGTTGATCAGGTTGGTTTCGTAAGCTTTTCGGCGGCGGATGTCTCGTACCGAAGAGACCAGGTAGTCCTCGTCCTGGCAATGAATCATGCGGACGTTGATCTCCACCGGAATTTTTTTGCCGGAGCGGGTGCGCTGATAGGTCTCAAAGCGGCGCTGTCCGATCGTTTTCATCTGATCGCGGAAGTTCCCGAATTCTTCGGGAGTGGTGACGTTGCCGGCGTAGTCCCAGAGGTGCAGGCTGGTGAGCTCGGCGCGGGAGTACTGCAGATTGTTGCAGGCTTGTTCGTTGGCGTAGAGCACCTGCCCGCTGTCAGGGTGAACAATAAAGATGGCGTCTGAGGATTGGTCGATCAGATCCTTAAAAATGTCGAGGTGTTGATTATCGTTGAGAAAGTTTTGGTCGGGCATGCGAGTTCCTGTGAATACGGGGAAGACGGGCAAGAAAAAGACGGTGGCGCACTCACCAGTCTCTATAAGGCGTGCCGCCGAGGGAGATGAGATCGCTGCCGCTGCGCACATCGAAAACCTGGCCCTCGGCCAGTTCGCCGGAGGACGAGAAGGCGGGGGGAATCGTCACCCAGGTCTCCGACGAACGGGTGAAAGGGTCGCGGGGAATGGTGCGCAGGTATTTGCCCTCCTGGAGGTTTTCAAGGGAGTCGGGATAGCGGCCGTTGTCGGCGAAATAGGCGTCGATGGCGCTGCGCATCTGGAACAGGTCTTCCATCAGCACCGACTCGCGGGCCTTGATCAGGCTGTGCTTGTAATTCGGAACGGCAATGGCAAAGAGAATGCCGATGATCGTCATGATGATCAGCAGTTCGATCAGGGTGAAGCCGGCCGCCGTTCGATGTCGAAAAATAGGATTCATAACTCTCTACCAGGTGTTGTAGGGGGTGCCATCCAGGGCGGTCAGATCACTCTGCGAGTAGACATCATAGATATCGTTTCCGCCCCAGACCGTAGAATCGTGATCGTCCTCGTAGGCTCTTAATCCCCAGCCATCACCATATTGATCGAAGGGATCGCGGGGGAGGCGGCGGAGATATTTGCGCTTGTAGGGATATAGTCCGCCCCAGTCCGTGCCCTCCAGCAGGATATCCAGGGTTTCCGGGTAGCCTGTTTCACCGACGACGGCAGATATCTTCTTCTGGGCGACGGCCTTGTCATAGTCGGCCTTGTAGTCGTCGATGGCGGTGCGCATCAGCCGCAGACCGCGGCGCAATTCCAGTTCTTTGGTGCGTTTGACGTTGACCTCGGCAAAGGGGATGACGGCGGACGCCAGGATCGCCAGGATGGTCACGGCGATGATCATTTCAATCAGAGTCAGGCCCCGCTCATTTTTGCACAAACGTCCAACCACCATCAAAGATTATTTAACCTCCAGAAAAAATTCAGCGGGATCGATGGCCACAGGCTGCCCCTGGGTATTCTGAAAGCCGATGGTATCCAAATGCAGGAAGGTTTCCCCAGGGGTTTTTGCCCTGAAATATATGTGAAAAAGCTCTCCCTGTCCTGAAGCTCCCTGCCCCTCGGTCTCCAGCCAGTAGTCTATAACCACCTGCCCCGATTCCTGCTCAGGGGAGACCTCCAGGCGGGTTGCCGCCTCCTCCTGGCGAAGAAAGTCCCCCTCTTCAATTCGCACAAAATCCAGCAGGGCAGGGTCATAGAGCACGACCGCCGGGGCGTTATGCAGTTCGGTGACGTCGTTCACTTTGACCGCGACAGGAAACTCTTCACCTGCATTCACCAGGGATGGGCCTGATAGGAGCAGCTGGCTTTCGGTCGGAATGACGGCTTCCTGCTGCGGCGCGACCGTCTCGGTCGGTACCTCCTCTGCCTCGGCTTGCGGCGGAGCTTCCGGCGCAGTTTCGGGTGAAGTTTCGGGTGCAGGCGCCTCCGCTTCCGGCGCAGTCATTTCAGGTACAGGTGCCGCTGTTTCGGGCGCAGGTCTGGAGGCAGGAACGACGGCCTTGGGTGTCTGCTCCACTTCGGCCGCGAACTCATCGGCAAAGGAACCGAGCATGGGGCCGGCCTTGAGACTATCCTCACCGCCGGACCAGATGGTGGCCACGCTGGATTTGGGCAGGTCGACATTTTGGACGATATGCGGCGTGATGGAAAGGAGGATCTCCCGCTTGGTCTTGATATCGCTGTGCCCCGAAATCAGGTCGCCTATGATGGGAATGGCGCCGATAAAGGGGAAGGTGGTTTTGGTTTTGGAGGTATCATCCTTGATAAGACCACCGATGATGGTCCGTTGCCCGTCGCTCAGGCTCAGCACCGTCTGGGCGTTGGTGGTGGTAATAATGAGGGGAACGGTGCCGTTAGGGGTGGCCGACCCTTTTTGGGCATTGCTGAGTTCCAGGGTGATTTTCGTGGTGACCGAGTTGTCCAGATTGATGAGGGGCTCGACGTCGAGCTTGACGCCGGTATCCACATACTGGATGTTCTCCGAAACCACACCATTGTCGGAAATCGTGGCCGTTATTATCGGATCCCGGCTGCCGACATGAACCTTGGCTTTCTGCTTGTTCTTGACCCGGATTTTAGGATTGGCCAGGGTCTCCGAATCGGTCAGCTGCTTCTGAAAGTCGAAAGTGGCACTGGGGATGGTGTAGAGAAAATCCAGGTTGTTGAAGTTGCGCAGGGTAATCGAATCTGAAATTGTATCGACGCCTTCTTTGGCCAGACCGCCAGCGACCTGGTAGCTCTTCAGTTTTGGGCCGAGAGTCATGGTATCGTCATGCTTCACCTCGATCAATTCCAGATCAAAAACGACTTCGGCATCCGGTCGGTCCGACGCGGCGATAACCTGCTCCGCCAGGCGGATGACATCGGGAGTATCGCGGATGACCAGAGCGTTGAGTTCTTCGTGAACGTAGATCTTGCGCAGCTGCAGCATGGTGCGCAAAAGGTTGACGGCCTTTTTGGCTTCAATGTTAGACAGATAAAAAGTCTGGATAATCTGCTCTTCGTATTGCTTGAGCTTGTCGCGGGTTTTAGGATAGACGATGAGGGTTTTGGGATTCAGGACCTTCTTGTTCAGGTCGTTCATGGTCAGTAGGAGTTCGAGGGCCTGGGCAAAGGTGGCTTTTTCAAGAAAGAGGGTGACTTTCTGACTGCGAATATCCTCGTCGAAGATGAAGTTGATGCCTGACAGTCGGCTGAGAATCCCGAAAGCATCGCGAATATTGGTGTCCGAGAAGCGTAAAGTGAGAGGCTCTGAGGAAGCTATCGCCAATTCAAAGCCGTCGATGACGGTCATTCGCACGGCGGTGATTTCTTCTTGAAGTGCCCTGGCTTCCTGGTTGTCGGGATCGAGCTGGAGCGCCAATTCGATGCTCTTGCGGGCCTGCGGCAGGCGGTCTGTGTCGAAGAACTGGCGGGCCTCCGCTGTTGCCTGTTGGGCTTTGAGACGGGTTGCGGCCAGTTTGAGCTTCTGATTGGCCGTTTCCAGGCTGGGGTCGAGGGCAGCTGCCTGCTGAAAGGCGACCACTGCCTCGGAATAGCGTTCCTTCTCCAGATGATTCTGCCCCTGTTCCAGGTACCAGAGCCCGGCTTCGGCGCGGGCGGTGAAGAGTTTCATCCGGTATTCCTGCCGGTCCGGTTTTTTGGCCACGGCTTCGGCGTATTTGGCCACCGCCTGATCGTAGCGGCCTTCACTCAGCAGTTGTTCGCCATCCCGGAAAGCCTGGCGGCCAGCGCAACCGGCCAGAAGGAAGGAAGTCAGCACGGTGACGGCGATGGTTTTGTGGATATATCTCATCATAAAGCACCTCTTCTTGGCAGGCGTCATTCGGGCATTTTCAGATACGGAACCGAGCCGCTTTCCATGGGAGTCTCGGGCGGTGGTTCTTGCGGGGTCGGGCTCTCAGGCAGGGTCAGTTCCACCGGCTCTGCCGTAGCCGGCAGGGGCTCACGTAGGGGCGCTGAAACCTTGCGTTTGATCCCCAGGGGTTTCCCCGCTGTTTTGTCCACCAGCGGCAACGTGATCAGTCGGTCTTCGCCGGTCATGCGAATGCTCAGTTGACGGTCAGTCATGTCGACGACATGGAATTTCTCTCCGGGACCAAAACGGCTACCGTGCCTGACCAGATACAATTCGGAACCGAGAGAGAGAAAAACCTGTTTATCTCCG
>OBLN01000976.1_pt1 | contig 10232 bp, 11 predicted proteins | sample 1519301 | NCBI WGS metagenome assembly OBLN01 (sample SAMEA2452533, study PRJEB22499) | sediment metagenome | reverse complement strand
CTCCAGAGCTTATAAGGAAAATTCGCAGCATCAAGATTTCCATATTGAAAGCTATACTTAATATTTTCGGTTCCATGTTTGGAAGCAACTGCCGTCGCTTTATGCTTCGGTAGCCTTTCTACTGTTTTCGGGTTAATATCAAATTGCAGATTGTTAACTACATAGCCAGAGCTTGGTACGTTTGTGAGGTATCCTTCTAACACTAATTGAGCATAGGCATTTTCGACCGTATTTCGTCCAACTTGCAACTCTTTTGCTAACGCTCTTGTGGATGTTATCCTTGTGCCGACAGATAGTTTACCCATAAGAATATCGTGTTTTATTTGCTCATAAAGCTGTTGATAAATTGGTTGTCGGCTATTATGATCGACGTGTATCATCTCTACTTCCCCCATTCAATAACGATCCTAATAATATTACAAAATCGAAACCGTATCCTATAGAAATACAATAACTTGATATATATAGCATACCAGTTTGCGTGTATACTGTCCATATTGCCAGAGAAGTATAGACAAATGCATAAATATAGTGTCTATATAATAAAGCTAACTGATTAGTTATATAGAAAATAATTTATAGAGCAGGCCGAATCCTGCTCACTGGATTCGGCCTGCTCTTTTCATCACATCCCCAAAATAGTCCAAATATAGAGCGGTGCTGTTAAGGTAAACACCAAACAGGCAAATAAAATTGCTGGGGCACTCCACTCAAATTGCCCATGTTTGCGATAATCAAAATACGCCATCCCAAGTTTAGCAAAGAAAAACACAGCCAAAATAAGATCGATTGCTGGGAATACCACATTGTTTACTACCGTTTTTATCTGCCCTGAAGCATCTCGCCATGTGCCCTCAATTGCTCCCGCCACATCCCCGGTACCGGCTGCAAAAGCCGTTGTACAGAAAAGCATTGAGAGCGCAAAGGCACAAGTCAGCATTAAGACTCTTTTTTTATTTTTTGTCATAGAGACCGCCTTCTTTCTTTATATATTTTCACAAGACAAAATCCCCACGGGTTAAATTCATTGCTTTTCATCCGTGGGGATTTTCATTATAGTTTCTTTCCTTTTTAGGGCTTTAACGGCGCGACATGCCAGTCATCCCAAAGTGATCCTCGGATAGTCAGACTATCCGTCAGATTTGACGAAAGCATCCCGACCGGAGTCCAGCTATCAAGTACCCAGGTATTAACTTCGTAGCTTCCATCCGGCATCCAAATCGGGCTGAAGTGTGTTCGGTTCTTGTAAGTTGAATAATTGTTTCTCTGAAACTCAAAGCGAGCAGTGCTGCCACTTTGCATTCGCTCCAGCAGTCTCCAATAAGTGCCATAGTTAAACTCAGGAAAATAGCTTACAGCATTCTGCGGATTTGTTATAGCAGTAGATTGATTGCTGCTAACCGATGCAGATACCTCTTGGTTAATTCCATAGCCAGATTTCATTGTACGGCCGTTAGCTGTAGGGTTTTTGCTATCGCAAAGGATGGTCATACTCGCAGAAAAAGAAGCATAATATCTGTTTAAATCAAACTCCCACCATCCATGATCGCACCAATACCCATCCTCGTCATCTCCGTGCCACACCCAATATGCCCTCCACCATGGGTTCCAAACTGTCCAGTCAGCTCTTGTTTTTTCTACACGCTGCGGCACAGCGCTTTTCTGAAAGTTATCATTTCTATCATCAGCAACAGGATTAGGCGGGAGATTCTTATCCAAATCTACGATCTTGCAGTTTATGATGCTCTTATCAGTTCCGCCCGAACCCCTTACCGATACATGGATTACCATGTCCTGCTCGGTAGCCGGGGTTCTCCATTTTACCCAGGCAAGCTGACTGTCTCCACTTGGATAATAGACACTGCCTACATTATAGGTTGTTCCGTTTATGGTGAAGCTTACTCGAGTCGGATTATCGGGATCGGACTGACCTCTGCTTACCCTTACCGATGTGATTACCTCGGTATTTACCCTATATTCATAATCATAGGCAGAGACCACAGGAGCTTCTGGTTCTTCCTGAAAACGAACAATACCAAGACCGAGACTGGATTTAATATCCGCATTTGAGGCGGTACTGGTTTTACTGCCACTCCATGCCGGATAACCAAGATCCGAAACCTCCAGAAACATGGAAAGAGGCAAGTTTTTATGAGACAGAGATGTCATCCGTTTTCTTAGCAAGCCGCTTACCTGTTCATCATATAAGGCTGCTTCGGTAGCCGTTGTAGCAATCATCACACCCTCAAACTTGTAGAAGGCAAAGGGCTCGAGGAGTAGCTTGTAATCACCATTAATCAGCACATCATAATCCATACCTGTATGATTTGAAATTAATTTCACCGTATATTCCGAGCAAAAATACCTTTTTATGGCTTCAATATTGTTACTGCCGTTAGTGCTTACTATGCGCGGCATTGCTTGAGAAGGATTTATATATTGAAATGTTCCTTGTTGTGGGGATAGACTTTGGCCACTGCTATAACTTAACTTACTAACCTTGCCAAAATGAACTATAGTTGAAGGGGGAATTTTGTTAGTAAGATCAATGGGATTTTTCACTACTGCATGATCACTGGCTCTTACCACAGTCACCCTTACACCATCGTTTCCCGGTGTCCATGAGTTGGTGCTTGTGCCATCGCCCATACCGCCACCGCCGCCGTCAATATTCCCGTCCCCAACTGCAAAAGCTGGCAGAGAAGAACAGCATATCATAGCAAAACACAGGCAAATTGCTATTAATATTTTCTTCATTCAAACTCCTTTCTGCAATAAAAAATGCACCGCCTATGCAGTGCATTTTTATTGCTATATTTATTTACTCACCCATAATCCCCACTTGCTTATTAATATCTCCATCGCTTTCACCTGCGATTCTTTGATTCTCTCCGCTATTTTTAATCCACCCAAACCCCGGAAGGTAGGTTTCACCTTTACTATTAACATCCCCTCCTTGAGGCTGATTATCACTCTTGGGCGGTGTGTTTGGCTTTTCTACCTTGTTATGCTCAACTGGTTTATCCTTTTCAGTGACCTTTTCGCCATTAGGCTTTTGGTCAGGATTTTTAAGCTGTTCATCAGTATATTCAGGTTTTATAGGATCAGGTTGAATGGTCTGCTCAATGCCTTTATCTACTCCGTTGGCATTATTGGGTTCCTTTTCGATTTCAATGGGCGACACTTTAATGTCATTTTCTTTTTCTGTCATATCGGGGCTTTCAACTGCTACTTTTTGTGTGGTGCTATTTGGGTCAGGCAGATCCAAGTCATTTATAGGCGGTGCTTTAAACTGGCTCATGATTGCTACCAAAAGTACCGCACTAAGCACTAGCCCACCTGAAATAATCAGCCATTTCTTTACTTTTTCATTTATATTTTTCATAAGAGTGTCCTCCTTGTCTATAATTTAATCCATTTTGTTAAGCCACACCCTACCACATGACAGTTCAAAAGTCTATCAATATTATAAAAAGACTTTGAAAACTCCATTAACATATATTCCGTGCTTAAAACCTCGGGGTATAACCGGCACTGGTTTTCACTTTGATTTGCATATGCGGCAGTAGTTTACCCCCAAAAGATACCGGCACTTCCAACATAATGGTACTGTCAGCCTGAAACCGTGTTAAGCTTTGATCCCCTGTCGCAAAGGGTGCATTTTTAATGTTTACAGAGAGTCCCCATATACGAAATTCCAATTTATCTTCCGAGGTACGCTTTTCATGATATCCGCTGCTTTGTCTGAGCCCAAGGATATTATCCAGTCTATTATATATATCGCCATAATCAAGACTTTCTTCAAAGTCAGATGCAATTGGCTGATAAGCTCCCGAATATCCTTCACGGACACCATGATATACATCATCGTAATTATCATTAACTGTCGAAATAACAGCGGCCTGCACGGCATCCCGAACACCTTGTGCTACAATCATCAGACGGAAATATTCCGAAATACCACTGAAAATCAAAACCAGAGATAAGGTGATGGCTATGATAAGGGGAAAGGATGCTGCTCTTTTATCTTTTATAATCCTTTTGATTTTTTCCATGTCACCACCTACTTCCAATAGACTTCTGATTTTCCTGCCGCATCTGAACGCAGGGTAATGGGAAAGGAGCCAAAGCCTGAAAACAACCCGATATTTGCCTGATAGGTAACTGTTACCCTTATTTCCTCATTTAACTGTATCTTACCTGTCTTTGACCATGTAACGGTAGGATAAAGCCCGGTTTTTTCAGATAGCATCTGCTCACGGCGGGTGGTTTCAGTACCTACACGGCCTGCTATTTCTGCTTCTCGAATCAGCTCTATTGCGAAGGTATCTGTCTGCTGTTTTTGAATATAGACTGGAAAGACCCTCACTGCAAGGGCTATAATTAGCATGGCACAGATTACTAGAATGCAGATATCAATGTACCCTTCGGCTCGTCTGTTTTTTAGAATGTATTTAGTTCTTCTAAGCATAACACCGCCCTCCTAAAACATCCCGCCAAGGGAATGGATAATTTCATAGATAATAATTGCCATATATGTCATCAGAAAGCACATGAGCATAGCGAAGGAAAATACACGGATTTTAGGCGGTATCTTCATAGCCTGTGCTTTTAACCTTTGCAGTTCCAGCTGTTTCATATCATGGGAGAGCATTTGAAAATACATGGCACTGTCATCCCCTCGCAGCACTCCAATAAGACCGCGGGTAATGTCTGATAGCATGGGAGAATTAAACCTTGCTTCAAAGCGTGTGAGAGCGGCTTCATAAGAAGACGAACGCATATCGGCAGTTAAAATATCAAGCTCAGCGGCAAAGTCCTCTCCTGCATTTTTCTTGAAGCTTTCCAGCATAGACAGTACATCCCGGCTGGCTTTTAGTTCCTGGGTGATGGTCGCCACAAACCTTGGAAGTTCCTGCTCAATCTTGTTTCTTTTTACAGACAGTGCCTCATCTGCCTTGCGAATCTCCTTAAAATAGATAAGGACGGCAAGAAACAATACGATAGGAGCTATAAAGGGCAGCACCACAAGGCAGGGAATAACCGCCAAGGCAACAGCTGCAGATTTAACAATAGCCATTACTGTAAAGAGTTCCGGTGTTTCCGAAAAACCTGCAGCTGACAGCACATTAGCCATGCGACTTTTTTTATACTCATCCATTGGGATATATTTTGACAGCTTTACCGCTGCTGAATGCAGCAAAGTATCAATGGTTTTAGGCTTGGATTTTGCTTGTTTTCCTGCCAACATCATTGCCTTTTCCGTAGCAAGGGTAGGCAGTTTTAGCAGGTCGGCAGCAATAAAAAAGAGTCCTAATCCAAGGAGGACTCCGAATAAAAGTATATAGATTGTCATCGGCTACCTCCTGTATTCAATAGGCTGAGTCAGTTTAATTACAAAGGCCATAGAAATAAAAATCACTGCGGCACAGATAGTCAAAATGATTTGTCCCAGGGGAGTGTGCATCAAGGTATGATACCAGTCTTTGTTCAGGAAATATAAGAGGGGAATGTTTCCCACTACCAAAAGCTGCATGATGATAAATTCCTTTCGAGGTTCAAACACCATATTCTCCAGCTCACCGTTTACTACACGCATATCGCTGAGCTTAGTCACAATGGGTGTTAGAGTTGTTTTCAGACTCCTATCATGCTGGCAGGCAATGATTGCATCGCACCATTCCTGAAACACGGCGTTATCTATTTGTTCCTTTAGATCGAGTAGAACGGCTGTCACATCAGGATTTATTAGCTTAACACTTGATACAAATCCGCGAAAAACATTTAGTACCGGCTGATTAAGATAAGGAATATTTTCCTCCACCGCAGTTAGGATATCCTCATTTCTAAGATAGGCAGTAGTAATAATACTAAGGGCTGTTTCAAGCTCTGCTGCAATATCCTTTTTGAAATGGCCAGCCGTAAGCTTTACCCACCAAAGGGGCAAAAACATACATCCTACAGCCATAACAGGGACTAAAAAGATATTCCCCATCATGATAGCGATAGATGCACCAATGCAAAAGAACAGCAAGGCAGCCCCGCAAATCATAGGAAACTTTGCCGTTCTCCCGGTTACTTTGAGAATGCTCTGTACTTCAGCAATCTCCCGGCGAAGATAGGATTTCTTTTTACGGCGGGTACTTTCATTGATCTCATCACGGAGGGATCTCGGCTTATCAGTAAGTTTTGCAAATACCGAGTCTGTGAACTTCATAGGTGATAGGTTTAACAAAATAAAAAAACCTGCAATCATTCCGATACAGGCAACAAGCAAAATGGTTATCATGCAGTTTTTACCCCCTCCCTTAAAGCAATGATGATTGGCTGGGGCATACCATTTTCCAGAAGCCTTTTAGCTAGACTCTCTGAAATAGTATTCACCTGCCTATGGTGTCCTTCAATGATGAAATTATCTTCCTCCATACGGTTTTCCTCTATAACATACTGAAACAGCGGACGAAAATGCCTTGTTCCGTCAGGCAGAATTTCACATTCCTGTATTTCCATCATTCGGCGCTGCTTATTTTCCAGCTGCTTGCAAAATACTACGATTGGATATGCTTCTGTCACATAATCCATAAGAGTGGCATCGCTCATATCCACAGCACGCTTGCATAGGGATACCATACGGCGATAGGTCGCTTCACAAGAATTGGAGTGGATGGTGGTTAGTACGGCTACACCTGTCCTTGCTGCTTCCTGGGCGGCATTGGCTTCAGCCCCGCGCATTTCACCGACTACCACAATATCCGGATTGAAACGAAGAGCCATATCTAAAAGTGCAATTTGATCCACACGCTGGCGCTCATTATCGGAATCACGGGTAAGGGTATGAATGACTGAATTTGTAACTTTACCGTCCTTTTCCCGTACCAAGGCAAGCTCACGAGAGCCGTTTTCAATGGTGTAGATACGCTTGTTATCTGGAATGGTTGTAAGTATCCATCCTGCTACGGTGGTTTTGCCGCTGGAGGTAGCCCCTGCCACACACACGGAAATGCCATAGCGGACACATAAAGATAAAAAATCCAGCATAGGTTCAGTGGCGGTGCCGCTGTTTACAAAATCCTCTTTTTGCATTGACTGAGGATTTACAATACGAATGGATGCTGCTACACCTACATCTTCATCCACAATAGGGCTTTTTAATACTGCGATACGAATGTTTTTAGATAGATGCCCCAGTACAATAGGGCTTGCGTTGTCCAGCACCATACCGCTGATATGAAGCATGCGGCGAATCACATTAACTGCGTGTTCAGGACTGTCGAAGCGTTCTGTAAGCTTTACGGTTCGCCCATCGCTGTACTGCACCTCGATATCCCTCCAGCTGTTGATGTCGATTTCCTCAATCCCTGTACCGAAGATATATTTAGTTAAAAAACCAAACTCCGCCATTTCAGTGTAAAGTGCATCAGCAAGGGCATCACCGCTTATACCGTTTACTGATATCCTGTGATCCTGCAAGTATTTGGTTATATATCGTTTCATCTGTACCTTAGCATCAGTACGGTTGCCTGTGATAAGAGTGCTATAGTTTTCCGAGATATATTCCTGCACATCGCTTAACACCGTGGAAAAATCCTTGCCCTCGCTTTCCGGTGCAAAAAATAGTGCATGAGCTCGGGATATACCCTTTAAATCAATGAGTCCATTTTCGGATTGCTTTTGTTCTTTTTTAGAAACAGTGACATTTGTATTTTTAGCAGACATCAAAACACCTCCTTTGCGATCTTTTCAATCTCTTTTCTAAACTGGCGGCTATCTTTAAGGGATAAGTCTGCGAGGAGATTCCCGGCAAGATATTGCTGTTCCAATTCCTGTGAATGATTAAGGGTAAAAGCGGCAGACCCCAGTGCATGCACTGTCTGATCCTGTGCCTGCTGGGGCTTCACATTCGCAGACACCTTGTATTGCTTATCCGCATCCCATTTGCTGTCACGAAGGAGCGTTAGCTGGCTAGACAGATAGCTGATGGATTTTAAATCCGCATTGGCAAGGCGCAGGACGCTGTCGGCTTCCATGAGTGCCAATGCAGAGAGGATGTCGCTTGCAATATAGCTGCTGCAGTCCACCACAACAAAAGGAGCTATTCTTCGAAGTTCACAAAGAAGCTCTTTTGCCTGCACCTCTGAATAAGGCGGGTAGGTATATTCATTTTCGCCTTTTTTCATTCCTAAAATTGTGAGATAGCTGTTCTTTTTTAATGTCACAAGATTGTACTTTATTAAAGGCTCTGTCACATGAGTGGCGGCAAGAACACTGCCGAGAGAATGCTCGCTTTCAATTTCAGAGGGCGGACAGATACAAGGCAGCATGGGAGCAGTCATATCGCACAGGAGCAGTACCACATTTCTCTTTTTATCCGCAAGATATTTTGCGATTTTCACGGCAGTCACGGTTTTACCGCTGCCCGGACTGCCCCAAACGGCAAGGATACCTCCTTGCAATTCTTCTTCAGCAGCCGGTTCCTCATCTCGTACAGAGCGAGAAAAGATACCTTTCTTTTTAAAATTCATTTATTCTCTCACCCCATTCTCATCAATCTGCTTGGGTTTTGTTTCCTGATCCGCTGATTTCTGTTCCTCTGTATCATTCTTTTTTTCTATGGGATACAAGGCCTCATTAATTTCATCCTGTGCATCGATAAACTTAGCAGTATTAGCCGGTGTGCCGCGGTATACAAGGGAAAGGTGAAGCTTTCCGTCTGCCTCAAGTTCTGCCAGTACCTTACTTTGCTCAGAAGATACAAGCAAGGTTACCGTAGAAGGAAGCTCCCGCTCATCATCATTGGGCTTTTTTTCTCCTGTGTTGGCATCATAACCGCTGGGGGCAGTTACACTGATTATTTCTACATATTTAAGCTCTGCAGGAATAACAGTTGAACCCTGTTTCTTGTAATCAGGAGCAATAACAGACACGATATCTCCGCTTTGCAGTTTACCGGATAGTCCGTTTGCAAAGCTTTTGATGGTAACAGACATGGCCTGCTTACTACCGTCTAAATTATAAAGATAGGCATTTTCAGCAGCCGGTGTATCGGACAGCTTGGTATTTAGAATATAGTCACCGATGGAAAGATCCGCTTTTGCGTATTTTCCGATAACAGTATCTTTTTGCCTGATAACATTCTCAGGCAGGCCAAAACCGCCGACCTGGGCAATCTGCACCATATCCTTGGTTATCTCATCACCGGCTTTAATTTCCTTTGTCACTCTGACAATTTCAGCTTTCTGACTGACCGCTTTATTAAACAGCGGTGTCACACCGAAACAGATGAGCAAAGACAACAAAATACAGATTACGCCCAGCACGGTACGGTTTTTCAGTAAATTCATGAACAGATCCTCCTTGTTTTTTAATTATGGACATTAGATAAATCCACCAAGTTTTAAAATGTATGCTGGCAGAAAGCCTACAGCTAATATGGGCAGCAAGGGCATTTCCATATGGAGATTCCATGGTTTCTTATTACAATGAAGATGATTCATTGCTATTTTCCATATGCATATTCCTATGGGAAGGGGTAAAGCCAAGGCAAATGCCCAGATGGAAGCATCTATGCCCAAAACTGAGCAGGCAGCGGCAATGAATTTAACATCGCCTCCGCCCATATGCTTTTCATCAATCCATGCAGCAATAAAAAATGGGATGGAAAGCAGTGCCCCTAAAAAGTTGACGGGGCTGAAGTTAATCAGCCCCGTCAAAAATATTAGGATACAGATGCTGTCGGGAATCATTCTTTTCTTTAAATCCCATCCGGCAGCTGCTATAAGGAGGCTACAAAAAAGCACCCCCTGAAGGATGCCGTTAGCCTGCATAGTTAAACATTTCTTTGATTCGCTGAACCAAGGTCGGAAGCACAGTACCCTCCAGCAAGGCATAAAGTCCTGCAAGGAGCAGAGCCCCAAGCACAACGGCAATCAGAATCTTAACTGCTGTGTCAATATAGCCTTCCGCACGATTACTGACAAACACTGCTTGGCTTCTCATTTTAAAAATCTGCAATTTTGCAGGCAGGGACTGGATGCCGGTGTTCACATAATTTGCTGTATGGGCGACCCTTTTTTTCATATTACTAATGAGTCTTTTCATAGTGATATTCTCCTTTATATTTCAATTTTTAGTTGATAGTTTTGCTTACTCAAAATGGTAAGTTACAGAGTAGGTAATATTACTCTTGTTATACATGCAGTTGTGATTCGTATAATAATAAAACTCCAGCTGAG
>OBLN01000974.1_pt1 | contig 10240 bp, 13 predicted proteins | sample 1519301 | NCBI WGS metagenome assembly OBLN01 (sample SAMEA2452533, study PRJEB22499) | sediment metagenome | reverse complement strand
AAGTCGATCAGGTCCCCGCCGTCGCCGGATCCGAAGTCATGCCAACGGGACGGGGTCTCCGTCCGGACGTGGATGCTGCTGGTCTTCTCGGACCGGAGCGGGTTCTCGACGAAGAAGCCGTCCCGCCGGAGCGGGTACCCTTGCGACTCCAGGAACGCGCGGAGGTCCAGCGCCCGGACGGCGCGATACGTTTCCTCTCGCTCTGCCGGCGTGAGACGCAACGAATCGGTCATGTGCGCCCGTGCATCCGCTCACTCCACCTCGAGCTGGTCGAGTCGGTACTGAATGTTCGCTAGCAGACGATAGACTCGCGCCCGCGTATATGCCTCATCATCGGGCGGGGTCCAGAATTCAAAGGGCGACGTGACTTCCCCAGAGTTGACAACCTTGCGAAGGAAGAGCTGCCAGCTACCGAAGTAGCGCCCTAACTCGTTAGCTGAAAGCCGGTAGAGCGTTTCGGTATCGAGCTCCACGCCGGGCTCGGTGTAGAGCAATCCACCGATGAGGTAGACCGCCTCGGACTGCAACTCACGGGCTAGAGGAAGAAGCGTCACTGCGGTGTCCTTGATCTCATCTAATTCCGCGTAACGGAGTCCGCCAACTGCCCGCTTGCCCTGAATAACAAGGAAATCCCCAACGATCGAATGAAACTCCTTCGTTTCGCGTTCGAGTTCAAGAAGCTTGCTCTGGAAGTCGTTCAGGACGGCTCCCTGCCCATTCGCAGAGAAGGCCAGGGATGACAACACGATTGCGGCGATGATGACCTCGGCACTACGACGCGCGCCGGATCGTTTCGCTGTAGTGGTGTTCTGGGCGTTCCCCATGCTGCTCCTCTCGGGCGCGTGTTGCGCCTGGAGGCAGCATACGGAGGGGCGCGGCGCGCTCCAGGCGCGGCGGGCCCTCTTAGTAGTCCTTAAGACTACTTAAGGGGAGCGGATGTCGTGCTGGACGGCGCTCCGGGGGTGCAAACTACACAGTGGCCCGTAGCAAACCCGGGTTTTAGTCACAGTGGCCCGTAGCAAACTCACAGTGGCCCGTAGCAGGTCACGCCTTCTGGAGTGCGGCGATCCCGAGGTCGGGGACTTCTACCTCGAGCATCGCGTCCCAGAAGCGCTCTCTCCAGCCTCGTCCCGTCGCGTAGAAGTCGGCCTCGTCCCGGATCGTGACGTTGAAGGCGCGGAGGTCTCGGAGGATCTGAAGAGCTCCGACTCCCTGTTCGAGGTCCTCGAGGTACTCGCGTTGTCGCCCGGCGACGGTTCCGTGTTGCTCGAGGAAGGCGCTCCGCGTCGTGATTCCTGACTCTTCGAGTAGAACGCCGGCGCGGATCGGGATGCTCTTCCCGGCGTTCTTGCGTTGATTGCGGCGAACATGCACGGCTAGGAAGGTTGCGATAAGAAGCGCCATGCGCTCGCGCTCGTTACCGTTGCCGTCAGTCGGCAGTTGCAGCAGGGCGCGGGGGACCTCGATCCGGTACTGGTTCATTTGCGTTGTCGCCCACCAGAGGCCAGGGCGGACGATGACGCCGGTGTAAGCCGTCGCGTTTTGTTGCCGGAGGAGGTTCGGAACGAGGTCGACCTCGGCGAAGTCGAGCATCTCCTGCTTCGAGTAGTGGTACGCCTCGACGATCCAATAGGGCGTCTTCGTGAGGGTCTCTTTTGCGCCGCGTTTCGTGTGCCACGCGGCAACCTGGTGACTTTGGAGTGTGATGATCCGCTCCCGGAGCCCTTGCATCGTGCCGGCGTCGTACCCGCGCCGCTTCTCATGCCTGGAGTATCCGAGGCGGTCGAGCGCGTCGGCGAAGTTGTAGTCGAAGATGGGGAGCTCGCCTCCGACTTCGTAGGCGCGGCTGGTGAGGTCGAGGTGTAGTTTCAGGAGCGCCGCGCCGTGCTTCTTCACCTCCAGGAGGCTCCGCTGGATGTTCTCGAGGACGTCTTCCTGCCGCTCGAACGAGGCGCGCTTCCCGGCCAGAGCCTCGAGCGAGACTCCGGTCCGGACCTTTAGCTCGACGTTCTTTCCGCCTTCCTTGATGCGGACGATTTGGTCGGTAGGGTCGAGCGTGGGACGAATCAGGCCGCGCTGCATCTCCCGGCCTATCGGGTGCGTGCCGAGGTTGAGGACCGTGTCGGGCGTCGGATTGAGGAGCTCGATGATCTGGTCGAGGGTCGCTTCGCCGGCTTTGAGTGCTTCCAGGCGGGCCCGTGCGATGTCCTGCGCGGCGAGGTGGAATACTTCTCTGCCGTGGTCGCCGTAGTAGGCGTCGAAGGCTTTGGAGAAGCGGCGGTCATACTCTGCTTCGTCGAGGTCGGCGAGCTCGTCTCCCTGTTCGCGCTCGAAATCGAGCAGCACGCCGGCGACGGTTTCCCGCTCGAGCTCCTGGACGATCTTCTCAGCGTCTCCCTGCTCGAGCCGTGAGGAGATGAAGGCGGCTTGCGTGTCGATTGCGCGGTCGATTGCGTGGTCGATGGCCGCTTCGACCTCGCCTTCGTCGGTCACGCCGAGGACGCTGACGAGGGCTTCCGGGCCGAAGCGGTCGCGCGCAATGCCGATGAGATTCTGGACCACCTGAAGCGCGCTCGTCTTCACTAGTACGTCGAGACGCGCGACGATCTGTTCGGGCGAGAGGTCGTCCCGCCATGCCTGTTGAACACGTCGACGGGCGCGGGCGTACTCCACTGCGCGGTGCTTCGCGGCGTCGGTAGGGTCGTCAGGAAAGCGCGGGACCATCACGGTCTCCGTCGTGCCGTTGGGGTGCTTCATGGTGACTTCAACGTATTGGACGACGGTGTCTCCGATGCGTCGCGGGTCGAAGTCGCGGACCTCCCCCGGCTTCCCGTCGGGGGAGGTCTTGGACTTCTTCTTCGCTGTTTGCCTTTTCGCGGTCATGCCTGGAGGAGTCTCTTCCGGCGCTGCAGCGCGGCCTTGAGGGTCCGGTCGTCCATGCGAGCATAGACCGTCGTCGTCGAGATGTCCGCGTGGCCGAGGTGCTTCCGGGGGACGTTGAGGTCCCCGGTCTGCTGGTACAGCCACGTCCCGCACGAGTGCCGGAGGGAGTGCAGGCCGAGGTAGGCGACGCCGGCGTGCCGGCAGACTTGCCGGAGGCGGTACCGCGCGGCGGCGGTCGTGTCGAACGGGAAGACGCGGTCGGCGGGAGCGAGCGGCTTCCACTCCTGGAGGGCCTGAAGCGCGTCCGGCGTGAGGTGTACCGTGCGGCGCTTGCGTCCCTTCCCGGAGCGGACCGTGATGCTTCCGGCGGTCATGTTGACGTCGCTCCAGCGGAGGGCGAGCATCTCGGCGGCGCGGAGGCCGGCGTCGGCTCCCAAGAGGACGATCACGGCCTCGAGCTCGCCGGAGAAGCGGAGGAGCTGCTCGACGTCTTCCTCGCTGTACGCCGTGCGGCGGTCCTCTGGGGCCGTTGGGTTCGGCGGGGCGGTGACGTCCGCGAACGGCGCGGCGTCGGTCGCTCCCGTCCAGCGGAGCGCGCGGTAGAAGGCGCGGGCGGAGGCGAGGCGCGCTTGGATCGTGCCGGCGTCGAGGGGTCGGTCCCCGTGCTTCCCGGCTTGCAGCTCGACGACGTACGCGTCGCCGGCGTTCCTGGAGGGCCGGAGGAGGTTCTCGCCTTGCCAGTGCTTCAGGAGGCGGTCCAGGCCGATCCGGTACGCCTCCAGCGTGGCGGGGCTGATGTTGGCCTTCTTCCGGCTTTTCGTGACGAGGTACGCCTCGAAGACGCTCCAGAGGGCGTCGGCGTCGCGTTCGTTCGCGGCGCGCATGGTCTCGCGTCGGAGCTCGGTCTCGGGGATCCCGGCGACGGCGAGGGCGCGGGCTTCAGACGTGCCGGTGAACTTCGTGAGCGCGTTCACTAGCCCACTCCACTCAGTCCGTAGAGGAGGAGTCCAAGAGCTCCTCCGAAGACCGCGAAGTACTTCAACCAGGCGCTCGCGGCGAAGAAGTCAACCTCATGCACCCCGCGCCAGATTCCCGACATGAGCGGCAGAACGTATCCGACGACGGCAGCGACTAGCGCTGCAATCAGCAGACCTGATCCGAGCATCCTTACGGCTTCCGCCATGTGGCTCCCCCTTTATCGTGAGCGTATTGCGTGGCGCTTCGCGTGGGCAACGTGGCTCGCATGATTACGGGCTCGCCGGGGAGCCGTTCCGGGGTCGGGGCGGGGCTGATGGGGCTGGTATCCTGGTGCATGAGGACTCCGTTCCTCTGCCGTCGCGCTTTTGGTTTCCAGGCCGAGCGCGACGGCTTCTTGTGAGATAGCCGAGGACCACACCAGCCTCGGCTTTTCGCAGTATAGGTCTTCAGGGAGACGGATTGCAAGGTCTCTGATGTTCTAGAACACCAGTACGTGATGATTCTCGCGTTCTGGCGCGCGGGTTCACTTGCTCGGCTTGCCGAACACGAGCAGGCCGATCCCGGCCAGGGCGACGACGGAGCTTCCCATCACGAAATAGCCGAGCCGGACGCCCGGGCGCGTAACGACGAAGGGGCTCCTGAGCTTTGCGAAGCTCTCGCTGTTCTGCGGGCACACCAGCGGTATGCGGTCCGGCATCGTAAGGCCCGGAATGGGGCACCTAACGCGCTCCCGGAAGGCCCAGGAGTACTTCAGGTTTAGAGCGAGGGACATTTGAGAGGAGTAGCCGTCGGCGCGTGAAAACGCGAGGCCCGTGGAGATGACGGCAAGGACGATGAGAATGACCCCAAGAACACGCTTCGACATGCTTCCCCCTATCGCTTCTTCTTCGGCGGGGCGATGATACCGCCTTGCCGCTCTACCCAGTCGGAGAGGAGCTCTTCGACCACGTCCTGAAGCGTCGTCCCCTCGGCCTTCAGGTAGTAGAAGAGACTCGCTTTGAGGTCCGCGCTGATGTTCGCGTTGATCTGTGTCTTCTCCGGGTCCTTGCGCTTCCCACGCTGCTCGCTCGTACCGGACACCTTAGTCGGGGCCGGCTTCGGAGCCGTCGACGGCGCGGTCCGCTTGCGCGGTTTGCGCGGCGTGGTCGAGGACTTCGCCTTCGGCTTCTCGACGGCGTCGTCGAGGCCGGAGAGGATCGCGTCGAGGTTGTCGCTCATGCGGGTCTCCCTTGCATCATCTCGTGCGTTACGGCTTCGTACGCCTTCCAGAGCTCGGCGGCGCGGCGGTCTCTCACGTCCCGGACCAGCTTCCCCTGCAGAGCGGCGTGATGGAACGCGGCGGCGCGCGGGATCTCGGCCTCGAGGACGGGAAGGTTTGCCTTCCGGAACGCGGCGCGGGCTCGAGGGCCTTCCCTGCTCGGCCACGGCGGGACCATCACCAGCACGATCCGGAAGTCGACGTCCTCTCGCCGGAGGTCCCGGACGGTGTCGACCAGCGCTTCGATAGCGAGCGCGTCCGGCGTGGTCGGCATGAGAACCAGGTCGGAGTGCTGTCCGAGCGTCACGAGCTCGTCACGGGTGGGGCCTGCCGGATTGTCGAAAACGACGTGACCCTCGAGGCGATACCGGCGTATGACGTTGGGCTCCGCGTCGCTGGAGGAGACGGCCTCGAACGGCCACGAGTCGCTCTTCCGGTACCAGCGGAGCGCGCTCGGGATCCGGTCCCGGTCGACCAGGAGGGTCGGCTTCTCGAGGCCGAGCACGCCGGCGACATGGAGTGCCGTGGTGGTCTTCCCGACGCCTCCCTTATAGGCCGAGACTGTGACGATCACGAGGCAGTCATAGCACGCTAGGGGGAGGGGGTTCTAGAACACCTGGGAGGTAGGTCCCTGGTGCTATTACCCTTCAGGTCCTCGCCGAGGGGCCTTCCTGGGCTTCTCAGGCGGTCGGTTTCCGCGTTGATTCTGTTGAGGGCCTGGATCGGAGCGGACTTCGGTCTCGGGCGGCGCGGCTGGCCACGGTAGCCGGTCGTCATGGCCGGCTGGGGCTGCCGGCCGGGGTTGCCTTCGTGCGCTAGGCAAGGCTATGCCCTCATGCTTTTCAATCCTTGGTACCCGTGGCGAAACGAAAACAGGACTAATCGCTCACGCCCTAAGTCAAGCGGCTTGGCTACCATAGGTCAAATTGATGAGGAGGAAACCATCATGCGGTTTGCGCTTCCACTTGCCTTCATCGTGGTACTCGCGGCCTGTGCGCCGGCAGTTACGCGCTTTGATCCGGCAGAAGGCACTCGTGTCTTCTCTCTGACGATTGATGGTCAAGCCGTACCAAGTGCCGGTGGTGCCTTCACGTATCGTTCCGAGCCGTTTGATCTTGACGTCACGTTGCGTAGGGATAGGCTCGACATCGACCTGGTGAACAACACCGCTGCGACCATGCGGCTCATACCTGATCGTTCAGCCATCGTCCTTCCAGACGGCTCCAGCTCTAATGTCGTGACAGGCACTGTCAGTTGGACTACGCGCAACGACCCTCAGCCGACAATCGTGATTCCGGAGACTGCCAAGGCGTCTGAGGTTCTCTTGGCTCGATCGCTACTGGGGTTCAGCAGCTACTCGGGCCTCTTCATCGAACCCATGTTCTCCTGGCCGCTCTCGTCTCGAGTGACAATCAGACTCGTCCTTGCCCTGGAGGTCGAAGGCAGCGAGCGCGAGGTCACGTTGGTGTTTGAGGGCACTCCTCCACCTCAGCCGAATCCCTAACCGGCGTAGTGACGGGTCAGGGCCCAGCGAGCCGGCGCTGGCGACTTTAGGGTCCTAAAAACCTAGGGGGACTAGGCGAAGGCCGGGGTACGCTCCGGCGCTCCGTGATGCGCGCGGTACCTTCGGGACCTCGAGCGGGGAGCCATCCCCCGTCGATCCCGACTTCCCGGCGACGGGGCCCCGCGCTCATCACAAGCGCCGGGGAACACCACCGCCTCGTCGTGGTTGATGCCGCACCGGACGGCGCATCCTCGGCTCCATCGATGCTGTGCCTGTAGCCGATGCACAGTACCGCCAGTAATGTTGTTGCTGGCACCAATGTTCAGGAGGATAATGCCGCTATGGCAGACGATGCTAAGAAGTTCGCAGCGGAACTCCTCTCGCAGCAGCAGGCCGAGCGTGAACAGAAGGCGGCCAAGGCAGCAGAAGCAGCCGGTCAAGCCGAAGCGATGCTCCTGGAGCGCCACTCCAGGACTCCTGTCGCGTTCGCGGTCATCAGGACAGAATTGGAGGGAGCCGCTCTAGCGCTCCTCGATCAAGGCAGAGACGCCAAGGTAGAGGTTCGTGAACACCCGAATGCGAACGCCGGCGTGATGCTGTCCGTAAAGGCTGGCGTAGCATCCCAGCGGTGGTGTCTTGCCTACTCCGTTGTGCAGGATGCGATGATTGCCGCGGGGACATTCGTTACCGAAATGGGCCTGAAGCTCAGCTCGTTGCGGTTACCGGTCACACTCAGCCAACAGTCGCTCAGCCCGTCCCTAACCGACGAGGAAATCCGAACGATTACCAGAGAGCACCTTTCTTCGTTCCTACGAGCCCTGCCCGAGATTCACGCCTAGGCCGTCTCAGAGGCACGCCTAACGCCGAGTGCCTCGCTCGAGTCGCTCGACGACGGGGCCAAGGCGCTCTAACAGTCCGCGAAGGGCCCCCGTATAGGCCGCGTGCGCCTCATCTCGCAATTGCCAATACGTACGCCAATGCATGCCCTTCGGCTTGGGCGGGAAGAAACGAAGGTCTCCCGTGCCACCCAAGCGTTCGTGAATCTTGCGCGCCTTCCGTATGCCGCGATCCGAGCTGCTCTCGCGCGTGCTGGTGTAAGCGAGACCGTGGCAGTGCCGACAGTAGAACCTCGCACCGCCATACAAGACGGCTACGCGGCGGTTACAGCGGGGGCAGAGGAACCACGGGCGGCTGCCGCCGTAGTTGCAGGGTGTCCAGTCGAGCCACACGCCTTGTTTCACGCTCTCACTGTTCCCTCTACGCGTGACCTCATACACAAGCACCAGCGCCTTGGCACGGCCACCATGCCCGATGGCATGGTGCGCAATCGAACCCGCGGGCTTACCCGATCCGACCCATCGCCAAGAGGAAGTAGCTGACTGCCGCGGCCGTAGGCGTCCGTCGCGGTGAAGGCGCCGCACGTCGAGCGCTAGGTAGCTCTCAACCGTGGCGCGCGAGAAGCCCTGGATATGCCGACCGCTACCCGCGCCGCCCATGCCTTTGTCTTTTTGTCGAAATCATTAGAAAAGTGCCCCTCTCTGGATCCCATGTTGCGGGGGTATTGCCGTGCTGGACAGTGTAAGGGCCGTGTTGCAATGTGCGGACCTCCGACTCGTGGCTCGCTATGACGTTTCGTGACGCGAGGTCGAAGGGCTCGCCGCTCACGGACGGGCCTTGCCCTTCACGGGACGCATACGAGTGCCACACGGCAAGCACCAGGCTTCTGCGGCGGGAAGCGTGCCAACGGCCCGCCGGCATTTCGGACATATGAGCACTACCGTTTCGTTGCCGTTCCGGTGCCGGTCAGCGGTGCCGGTTCGGTGTCGGGGTCACGAGCTTGGCGAGCTCGAGGCGCGGCGGGAGCATGTGAGCAGCTCCCTTGAAGTGCTGCAGCGCTTGGTTCTACTTGGCACTCACGATGAAGTCCGTGAGGTCCTCTATGCGGTGGGCCCAGATGAGCGCCAGGCCGGCCGCCTGGGCAGTGAGCAGGTTGGCCGGGTTGAAGACGCCGCTTAGGACAGCGGCTGGCACGGTCGTGGCCTTCCCAAAGTCAGCTAACCACTGGCGCGCCTTGTTGGCTGCTTCGTGGTTGACGCGTTTGTAGGAGTTGACGGCGCTGTTGCTGACCTTGCATTCGATGGGCATGATGCGTTGGTCGTGGAGGCGGACGATTATGTCGCCCCTGGTGGATCCGAATTTGCTTTCGCCACAGAACTCCCCCGGTGTTGGGGCCTCGTGGGGAAGCGGGATGTCGCGGGGCGGCACTTCCTTGAAGCCGAGGGCGGCTAGTGCGCTCTTAACCAGATCTTCCTGGTCCTTCTTGGCGTCGTTTCGTCGCGCGGTCTCGACCTTCTTTGCGGCCACCAAGGCCGCTGAAGCGGTGATCGCTTCCTTGAGCTCGTGCTCCGAGGGTTTCCTCGCCTCTGCAATCCAAGGGAACCGATGGGGATCAAGAATCCGAAGCACGATGTCACGCACACGCTTGGCGTTCTCCGGGTCTCTGCGAAGGGCCTTACTGGAGAGGTTTGTCTCAGCCAGGATGACGAGATCCGACTCGCTGATTGGTGGTGCTGTGAGATAGCGAAACGCGGTTCGGGTGTCATTGCCCGCGACAATCTGGGGAATCCTGCTTGCATCTGCCTCTTTTGCCAGCTCGGGTATCTCGGTGATCAGCTCACGGAAGAGCGGTGCGAAGTGTTCGAAGGCTTGACTGTAGAGCTCTAGGGGCTCGAGCAGGCGGCGTTCACGAAACGAGTTCGTTGCCTCTGCTGCGTCGAGCTCTAGTTCCTCTAGGGTCCAGTGTCGCGGCTCGCTCATTCAACTCCTGGAGTGGAGGAAGCGGCAGGCGTTCGAGTTCTTTAGGTTCGAACTTGGTTAGCCCGCCTGCGTAGGTCCGGCCTTGCTCCACGGTCGCGTGGTGACTCAGCCATGTTACGACCGATTCGAGTTCGGCGTCCGTTAAGGGTTGGCGGGGGTATAGACCGTGCGCGATGTTTATGTGCCGAGCTCGGCTGCGATTCAGTACGAAGGCAGGAGCTCGACGTGCCATGTAGGTGGCAAGGATTGGGGCGGGTTCACGGAGGCCCACCGACCACCACGCGCGTCTGTGGCGCGCGATGTAACCCTTGTCGGCTCGCTCCGCAACTGCCCATTCGAGGAAACGTTCTACCTGCTCTAGTTCGTCGGTGTCGAGTTCGTCGAGGTCTGTCGGCAGATCGAGCACGAGGCGCAGATGATCGACCTTAGTAAGCGCTGGAGCGGCGGCTATGAGCTCGCGTGCCTTAGTGACGGTGGGGTAGAGGTATGTGGTCGGCAGCCGACCCTGATAGGCGCCCAGGATCCACACACGGTTCGAACCGGTGACCTGCCCACGGTGGACGCGGAAGAGCTCTCCTAGCTCCATATACCCAGTTGGGCGCCTGCGGACTGGTTGTAGCAGTTCTGACCAGCGAGCGCTGTGCTGTGCCTCAGGCCAGGGGACGCCGCGGCCGCCGCGTAGGTCTCCCAACGCCTCGAGCGAGTCCGCCTTGAGGACGGTTAGCTCGGTTGGTCGATTCCTGATGCGAAAGCTGGTTATCGCGCCGGTGGTGTTTGTTCCTTCAAATGGCAGGGTGGTG
>OBLN01000973.1_pt1 | contig 10249 bp, 13 predicted proteins | sample 1519301 | NCBI WGS metagenome assembly OBLN01 (sample SAMEA2452533, study PRJEB22499) | sediment metagenome | reverse complement strand
CTCATAGCACTGTTAACCAGGAGGTCACAGGTTCGAGAGCGTTTAATTTCGGAGAAACTTACAATGAACACTGAAGCACTTCAAATAGCAAAACTCGAAGGAGAGGTTGAGGCACTGAAAGGTGTGATCGCAGACCTCGTTAAGCAGCTGGCAGAACGTCCACCTGTGGACGAGCAGAAGGCGTATGGTCCTGAATGTACCGTGGACGATGACTTGGTGTACCGCACTACAATAAGCGGTGCAGTCCTCTACAACATGGACGGTACGGTAGCAGCCGTAAATTATTGTAATGGAGGTAGTTGCCATACCCCTTCCAAATAAGACTGGTGGAGATGTCCAGATAGAGAGGAAGCAGGTCACACCCTACAACAACGATGGAACGAGTAAAGCATTGTTTGCCAATGAACCCAATGAAGTCGGTTGGATACATGAGGGCGAGTTTGATGTGAATGGAGATCCTGCTCGTCAGTGTGCTGCATCCTCCCAGGAGGTTCAGTGTGTAGATTGCGGTACTATGTTCGACCTCAGAACTACTAAGTCCTGTCCAGACTGCTCATGCGAAGAGCATGTGAAGATGCGCTGTCAGGGTATAGCCGTTGAAGGTTATATGACATGCAAGGCGCATGGCGGTGGCTTCAAGCAGAAGCCGGAAGTACTGGCGAAAGCTCATGCAGCTTCTCAGACACATGGGCTGACTATCAAAGAAATTAAACACTGTCCATGCCAGTTGCACGGTGATCACTGTGAGTTCAAGGACAGGTATCGTGACGAGAATAATGTTCCTCGTTGTGCGCTTGAAAAGCAGCTGTACGATAATACCTTCCAGTACTTCCAGACATCATATGAGCTGGATGATGCGGCTGACCTACTGATGCTGCACCGCTTAGCAATGAATGTGGTTCGTGTCACACGCAATGAAAAGATAATCGCCGAGTATGGTGAGATCACTGAGAGGACTCGTACCAGCGGTGACGGAACTGTTGAGGTATGGTATGAAGAGTCGGCAGCCAGCAAACTTGTTGATAAGATAGACAAGAGGATTCAGGCATGGCTTAAAGAGCTGGCTATTACAAAGGCTGCACGTGAAGGTCGCAAGATCACGGTAAGCGGTACGGTAGATCTGGCAGCGGTTCTCTGCGGTAAGAATACTGAAGAGGTGATCGAGCTGTGAAGATAGCCGAGATCTTAGACATACTTAAAATAAGTGATAACGGGTGCGTTGCACTGGTAGCCCCTAATGACGCAGAGGCTAAGCTGTTGCTTGATCGGTTCAGGCTCAGCAATCTCCTGCCAAAGAGTGCCACCTGCACCACCTCATCAATTAAATTCGATAAATACACATTGGAATTTTTGACACCTAAAACATCTTATGGGAGTCGGGCATCTTATTTCATAATTGAATTTCCGGACATGATTCCTGAACCTGACTTCGCTGATGTCGGAATGAATGCTGAAGACGTTTTACTTTGTGGAGAGATCATGTAATGGAGCTGAAAGAATTTGCTCGTAAGTATTTCGGAATTCGCCTGAATGATTGGCAGGTGAAGATCCTGGATAATACCTATCCAAAACATTTACACCGTTTACCAAGAGTGATGGGTAAGAGTACCGCCATGGAAGTCTATGCACTGTACATTGCTGAAAAATATGATGGCAGTCGAATTGCGTATGCTACACATTCCTGGAGCTCTGCCATGAGGAAACGTGTAACTGTTAAGGATAGGATCTTAAAATCTGATTTCATGGATAAGGTCCTGGTCATTGACTCTGGTACTATCCAGCTGCGGAACGGCTCTACTATTGATATTCTTAACCACACTGATGTGGTAAAACCTGCTTGTAGTTGGGATCTGGTACTGCTGGATGAGCCGCAGTCATTCATTGCTCCAAAGTTCTTCGAGATACTGGAATGGGTTGTTTTCCCTGATGGTTACATTCTCGGAGCAGGCACTTGGCTGCCAGGAGATTTCAAAGTTCCAAAGGAGTACAAACTAACGGAATGATAAAATGGTCGAAGTTTCTACAGAGAGGCTTCGCAATGATCCAATTTACTTTGCCGAGCATGTTCTCGGTATTCATCTTCACGAAGGACAAAAGCGTATCCTGCGCTGCAAGGACAGATTTATAGCTGTCAGGGCTGCAAGGCGTTTTGGTAAGTCTTTCGTGTTCGCATGTTTTGCAGCATGGGCTGCATGTTCGCATGAGGATTATCATGTTGTCTGTATCTCGAAATCTCAGAGACAATCTTCTCTGATGTTCAACACCATCCTCCGTCTTATACGCAGGTCGGTGATGGCAAACTCGATTACGAGGAATACGCAGACACTTATTGAATTCTCAAACGGATCTGTTATAGAATCACTTCCTGGTGGTTCGTATGATAGTATTCGTGGTATCACTATTAACCTCATCCTGATTGACGAGGCGGCTTATGTTCCTGAAGAACTGTTCGTGGTTCTCTACCCTACTATCATTACGACAAAGGGTACTGTGGTCTTGATAAGCACACCAGCTTACTCGACAGGCGAATTCCATAGAGCCTGTAAAGATCCTCACAGTGAGTACACGAACTTCCACATGACGCATGACGATGCTGTTTTTGCCGATGGAACTCGGTTCGTAGATCCAGAAGAGCTGGAAAGAGAAATACAGCGTTGCGGTGGAAGAGACTCTGCACAATACATTCGTGAATATCTTGCTGATTTCACAGATGCTGAAGGTGCTTTCTTTAACCTCCACTCTGTTGAGAAAGCTCTCATTGAAGATCTCGACTGGTTAGAGTTTGCAATGCCTGACCGCAAATACGCTGTTGGGGCAGATCTTGCAAAGGAACAAGACTACACTGTGATAGTTGTTTTGGATATCACCGAACTTGATAGTTTGAAAATCGTACACCACAGAAGGTTCAATGGTAAACCGCCTGACGACCTGATGAGAATACTGTACGATATCTGTCTCAGGTTCAATGTACAAACCCCATTCATAGATTCGACTGGTATGGGCGGTCCAATTCTCGACCTGTTACGCAAGAACTATCCGAAGATTCGCTGGCAGGGCTACAACATCAACTCTAAGACAAAGACAGAGTTGATGACAGAGCTCAGTGTCGTGCTCGACAGAGGGCAGTTGCTTATTCCCGATGATGACGAGATTCGTAAGGAACTTCTTTCGTATCAGTACGAACAGTCTGAGCGTAGTGGGAACATTACAATGCGTGGAGTGGGAGCTCACGATGACTATCCGATTGCCATAGCCTTAGCTGTGATGGCGAGTGGTGCTGTCAGAAAACACGGATCATTGTCGATAGCAACAAGAAAAGGATTTTTGAAGAGAGGCGAAGACACCAATAGCGCACGTAGGGGGCGCAATACTTTTGTGTGAGGAAAAATGGAAGAAGAAAGAGTTAGACTGGCAGATCAGATAAAGTCCAAGAAACGTAAGTCATTGTCTTATGAACTTACAGAGGACAGGACTGCACCTGAAGTTGCCAGATTTCTATTCAAATCAAACGGATACATTAAGAAGGCTGTTAAGACCACAAAGAATGCAATTGTCCGTCCTGGGTTCAACGTAAAGGCACAGACCGCACGTGACCAGAAGGTATGTGACAGTTTCAGATACGAGAATGATCTCAACACCATGGTTGATGAAACGGTCTTCAATGCAATACTGCATGGATATCAGTTTTGGGAGATGTACGATGACAGTGAGATAGGTCCAGCAGCTGCTATGATACCTATTGATGAGACTGATTATCTCAGGAATGAATCTCAGGAAGTAATCTTTGAGAAGAACGGGAAACCCAAGGGTGTTACCCAGGAACGTGACGGGCTTACTATTGCTGAATGGAAGTATGGCGAACTTGCACACTTTTACTTTGACAAACTACATGCTGCCGATCTTGGACACGCCATGATAGAGCCTGCTGTTGTGCCTGCAAAGGAGTACGGATACATCAGGAACAATATCGGAGACAGTTTCATTCGCAGTATGCCCGTAGTTCACATGATTGTCGAAGGTGGTACAGGTGAGGATATCGAAGAGGTATCTGAAAGTCTTGGTACTCAGTTTACTGCTGAGACAGTCTACGTTACATCTGAGCGTTACCAGATCGATACCAAGAGTACAACCGCTTACAACATCGAGGTATTCAATTTCACTGAACCACTTATGAGTGAAATAGCCTCTGCGTTCAACATGCCTATCGAACTGCTAGGATCTACCAAGCATCTGAAGTCTGACGATTTCCCCGACAGATACATCGAATGGATCGAGGATATCAAGGAGATGCAGGAACAGGTAGCGAACGTGCTGGAACGTAAGGTGTTCAATCGCATTACGAAGAAACCAGTTGAGGTGACATTCAACAACCCTGCTGCAATCACACCTGAGAATCTACTCAAACAGGTTGGTTTTGCTAAGCAGAGTGAAGCTATTGACGAGAACAAAGCTAAGGAGATACTCGAAAATAGCAAGATAATAGTATGAGGATAGCGAAAGGTTTATATAGTAGTTCTAAATTAGCTCGACATATATATTAATGAAGTTATAAAAATGATTATAACTTTGGAGTTTTATGAGCGTTGAAGAAGTTACTCTATCAACCAGTCCTTTTCATATTTTTAATTTTGACCAGGAGAGGAACGAGCTCTACATTACCGGCGCTGCCTTGGAAGAGGGAGCATGGTACGGTGTAAGTGGTCAGCCCACTTTCTATCCACGTGATGTAATTCACAAATATGCACACAACTTTATTGGCGTCGATCTACGCTGTGAACACGGCTACACGATTGGTACTGTTCTTGATGCGAGACTCACCGAGTTGGGTTTCGAAATTGACGCAGTTGTGACACACTATGATAGTATTCAGGCTATCCTTCGTGGAGATAAGAAAGGTTTGAGCATTAATGCCACGATTCAAACAAACGAGAGACGTATGGCTACAGCCTTTGTACGTTACGAAGAAATTTCGGTTGTTGGAGAGCCTGCTTGTAGAACTTGCATGATCAATCCACCTGGTTCGATTACAGAGGATCGGATTGCAATGTCAGAAGATAAAACAATTACAGAACAGGTCGAGGCTTACGCAAAGCTGAAAGAATGTGCTGACAATTTTAAGGCGGCACGTGATAATCTTTCCAATGTTTTGCTCGGCACTAAAGACCAGCCTACAGATTCTGAAGATGAGGTAGTTACAATGAGCGAGGAACAGAAGACCGAGGAAGTCCAGGAGACAACCGAGGTTGTTGAGGAAGCTCCTGCTGCTGAAGTGGCCGAGGGTGAAGCTACACCTGAGACAAACGCAGAGGGAGAAGCTACACCAGAGGGTGAAGCAACAGAAGTAGAAGGTGAGGGTGAAACCGAACCAGAAGGCGAGGGTGAGACTGAGGAAGAGGACACCGTTACACTGTCCGACTTCAATGCTGTAAAGGACGAGGTTACAACTCTTAAAGCACAGCTCGAAGCCAAGGACGTTCAGATCGCTGAAATGACAGCAAAGCTCTCAATATTCACTGCACAGGCAGCCGCCAAGGACGCAGCTGAGAGAGATTCACTCATGACCAGCATTCTTTCACTTGATCCAAACGCTGACAAAGCGGTACTTGACGGTATGACCAATGTGCAGCTTTCTGCCTACAAAGCAACAGCAGAAGAGCTTGCAAAGCCCGTTGTCGGAGCTGCGAAAAAGTCCGCACAGGATGTAAAACTTTCCGCACCGAAGACAGAAAATAAAGATGAGTCGGTTGCAGCCATTCTCGGATTCCTGAGAGGACAGCACTAAGCTATTTTTTTTTGACCGACTAACTTCCAAAATATAAATTTAAGGAGATTTAAATTATGACAGGTTCTATTGAAGAGCTTCAGGCACAGCAGGTTGCACTTGCTGCCGGAGATGAGATTTCAAGCGCAGACGTTACAGCACGTATCCCTGAGAGATGGGGAAAAGAGATTGAGAGCAGAGCAAAGGCACTCAGGGTAATGAGGAATTACGTCAAGTTCAATGACGACCTCCTGAGACAGCCAGGATCAAGCATTAAACTTCCAAAGAAGGCAGTCCTCGACTACGCAACCTACGCACCACAGGACATTGCAGATGACCTGACCGCAGTTGTGCCAAACGTTGAGATCGGTCTTGACACCGTAACCATCGAGCCAAGTGAAGTTGCAATCGCTGCAAGGATCACCAAGCAGGCAATCGAAGAAGCATTCATCTCAATCATGAATGACACCCTCGATGAGATGGCATGGGCTATGTCTCAGAAGGAAGACCTCGACATTGTGGCAGCTGCTGTTGCAACAACTGTCGGACAGGAAGTAACCTACGTAGAAGCCGATGCATCCGCAACTGGTAGCTACATCACTGGTGACTGGACTGTTGCACAGGCAGGAGCAACACAGAGCAACATCGTCCCTGGTGACGTGATCGACTACAAGGTCATTTCCTATGCACAGGAAGTTGTCATGAACGGAAACGGATTCGAAGCCGATGTCCTGTTCATCCATCCAAAACAGAAATTCGACCTTGTTACCTCCGACCAGTTTGCAAAGGTTTCCAACGCAGGAGACAACGCTGCATTCCGCAAGGGTGTAATTGGCGAAGTCTACGGACTCCCTGTTGTTGTATCCAAGAACCTTCCAACTGTCACTATCTCTGATGGTGCAGCTGGAACTGCAACTGGATACCAGGCAATCCTCATGGACTCATCTGCTGCTGTCGGTTTCGCAATCAAGAGGGAAACCACTGTAGAATCCAAGTATGAGCCACTCGAAAGGATGCACTACGCTGTCATCACCGCTGTCTACAAGGCAAAGCGTCTCAATGACGGTGCAGTCGTTCTGATCAACACAGCATAAATTCGGGTACACTGTACCCTTTTTTTTATTCTGTGAGGCTGCATGGCTGACAGAACAATTGATGAAAGTGAACTGTTGATTCGAGTGGATGAAACAGTGAAGAACTTAACATCACAATTTGCTGAATTCACTCTTTCAATCAAAGAGAAACTTTCAAACTACGATGGTGAATTAGACGATATTCACAAGGAATTGGAAACACTTAAAAAACTTGTATGGATGGCGATAGGTGGTCTTAGTGTAATCACCACAGGAACAGCTCTTGCAGTTGGTCTTAAAGCATTACTCGGCTAATCGCCACACTTTTTTCAAGGAGAAATAATCATGATAGAGATAACACTTGATATGCTCATAGGTGGACTTGTTACATCATTCGGACTTGGTGCTGTTACATCATATGTCATCGGTAAGTACAGGAGTCCAGATCTCGATGGTGACGGAAAGGTAGAGGCTGAAGAGATAAAGGCAATCATCGAAGATGCAATGGGAACGTTCACAGCATACAAGGATGCAATCGATGACATTGTAGAAGATGCCGACCTCACCGCTGAGGAAGCTGTGAAATACATCAAAAACATCAACAACATATTCTCCAAGTGATATAGATGTCCGCTATAATTCTTTTTCCAGAAAATAGCGACAATCTTCCAAGCGTTAATGTGTATCGCGCCGACACTGTTGACGGTGTTTATGCACTTATTGATACTGTTGGTGCACGGCAGTTAGAGTACGAAGATATAGCAGGTGACTATTCTAAATTCTACGAAGTAGAATTTACAGATGGTCAAACGACATCCTCCAAGGTACGTGTCAAGTCTTTCATACAAAAAATTATTGACATCATTCGTATCGAACTTAAAGTACCAGAGGTTGAACTTCCAGATTATGAAGTTGAATTTCTGTTCGACTCAGTAAAAGGTGAGATAATGTCAGACATCTGCAACTACACATACGGTTTGCAGATATCAAAGGTCGAGGAAGGGATATACCAGCTTCCCAATAAGTACTTCTTTGATGCAAATTTTGGTGGTGCAGTGTCAGTACTGGACATTGACCTGTTCAAGCAGGTAACGCCGCTGACGATCAATTCTCCAAAGATTCCTGTAGAAGCAGTTGACATGGATGTTCGTGAACGGTACGTAGAGCTCGCTGAACCACTTACAACTAATGAGATTTTGAAGCTGAATTATTTTTCCATTGGTCGGGAGCTCAGATACGATCTGCTGTATAAGATGGTCGCTTATAAGATATGCTCGTTACACTATGAGAATCTTTACACTGCTGTCAAGGATAACCCGCGTCAGAAGGTCAAGATCGGTGACATAACTATTGATAAAGGGACAAAGACACCCACGGTTTTGCAGGACACTTACAGGCAGATGAATGCAAAGTACCAGGATCTGACACGCAGGGTTAAGGTAGGATTCTTCAGGAAGAATTGAAATGATCGAAGATATGACGGATGCTATTCTCGAAATAGCTTCCGAATTTACTACTACTTCCATTGAGAAGATCGAGTACAACGGAGTCACTTATGAGGGAAAGGAAACCGTTGCAACAATTCGTGGAAGTTTACAACCGCTTGATCCGTTAGAGAAAGAGCATGTGCTAAATCTCGGACACACACTAAGCGGTAAAATGAAACTTTATCTACCTGTTTCAGAGGGAGTGCTCGTAGAGGGAGACGTAATCACAGATACGTCTGGAATCGGCTGGAAGGTAATACCTGAAGGAATAACTGATTTTTCCAGAGATGCAGGCTACATCAAATACATACTGAACAAGGAACTGGTATAATGGTAAGATTTCATGACAAACGTGTTGCCGATGCTTTTGCCGATATCGAGCAGGAAGTTCGTGACACCGCTGGAATGATAGCCACAAGTTATGCCAGAGAAGGTTCGAGAGAAGTAGCTGAAGAATGGGTAAGGGAAATCGTTAGACGGTTGATATCCAGTAATGGTCTAGCACCACTGACTAAACAGACAGTTGATAACAGGAAAAGCCGTGGCATCAGCGTTATAGGTGTTGATAAGCAGCTGTTTGAAACAGGTGAACTCTTCCTGAACCACCTGGAAGCTCGGCATACAATACTGCCAGATAAAAATTATGACATCATCGAAGTCGGAATCTTTGATGATACTACAAAGATCGGTCACTCGGACACTATTACTCCGTATAAATTAGCACTGATAAATGAATATGGAAGATACGATCTCGGAATTCCGGAACGTCCTATTTTTGAAGAATCCGCTATGGCTATGGGATATACCAGTGACAGAATATTCACGAATACCTGGGATAGAGTCAAGGTAGCTTATGATTGGAGTTTAGGCGCTAAGCATCGTGATCCGAACAGTATTGCAGGTGCAGCAACAGGCGAAGCAGGCTACAAGTCCAGAAGCTCTAACGTCAAGCAGACAATTATCGGCAAAGTCGTGATCGGTGGATCAGGTGTAGAAATAGAATGGAGTGATTGAAATGGTTCTTCCAGTTAATGTTAAAAAATTTTTGTACAATGCTATACCCACCACCTATACTGTTGACGGAGTTGAGTTCACTACAAAGAATACAAATGGGAAAGTTGCCCTTGGTGAATATTCCAGTCCGACAATCAATTTGAGTTTTATCGGTGATAGCACACCACATTATGAGTCCATCGGAGATTTCGAAGAGATAGATGGCAACGTTCTGACAAACAAGGATGTCCGTACCGTTACAGCTCGCTATAAGGTTGGTGCTAATAACCAGCTTCTGACTGCCGATGAGACAATCACGTTCCAGCTCGGAACATTACAGTATTCTCTTAACCACACTCCTGTGGTAAAAGTGAACAGCATTGGTTCTTTCGTTGAAGGAACTGATTTCAACCTTATCAACAATGATACAATTGAGTGGGTAGGGAACACGCCAGCTGATAGCGAAGACTTTGTTGTTAGCTATGAATACATAGAGGATGGCTACTGGCTTGTCAACGCCATTGCAGATCTTCTTTTGAAAGACATTCGAACAAATGTTCAAAGTGCTCTTACAGATTACTCTGTAGACATTTTAAGAATCTCGGATATCACTGACCTATCAGAAATTTATTCTGACGTTCAGGTTAGTGCGCTTGCTTTTGATGTCAGGCTAGTTTACAACTACTCTTGGAGTAGGACACTGACCGATGAGGATGGTCCGCTGATAGATCAGATTCAGCTAGACTTGTCTGAAGAGAACAGCGACTCCGAAACACACACAATCTAAAGGTGATATATAAATGGGAATTGAATTCGTCAATGTAACAGTTGACACATCAGGACTTTACACAGTCAAGACACGTGACTATGGTACTGTCGCAATTATAGGAGATGGCGGTACAGGTGATGACACTCCTGTGAAGATCGGATCTTAC
>OBLN01000972.1_pt1 | contig 10254 bp, 10 predicted proteins | sample 1519301 | NCBI WGS metagenome assembly OBLN01 (sample SAMEA2452533, study PRJEB22499) | sediment metagenome | reverse complement strand
AAAATTAGCCCTTTCCGATGCAAACTTGCTGCTGCTCGACGAACCGACCAACCACCTCGACCTGCCCACGCAGGAGGTACTTCAGGATGTCCTGGCACAATACCCCGGCACGATTCTGCTGGTTTCGCACGACCGCTATCTTATCGACGCGCTGGCGACTCAGATTTGGGAGCTTTTGCCTGCCCAGGAAAGTCTGCGGGACTTCAAGGGTAGTTATTCAGAATACAAAGAATTTCTGAACACTCGCAACAAGCCAGAACCACTTTCGGTTGGCGAATTCTCTGACAAACCTCATTCAGACCATAAAAAGCTAACTCAAAAAAGTCTCAGCCGCAATCAACGCCAGCAACTTCAGAAGAAAATTGCCGCACTTGAAGCCAAAGTACACGCTGCCGAGACAGAAAAGGCAACCTGGGAGGCGCAGTTGGCATCCCCTCCAGCCGACCCCCGCAAGCTGCAAAAAATTACCGATTCTTATGTAGTAGTCAGTCGGCATCTAGAAGAATTGCTTGTCGAATGGGAAACCCTCGCGGAAACCCTGCACGAGGACGATGCTCAATCTGCTAATTCATAGGGTTTAATCGTCCTAAGCGACGTTTGTTATCTTAAAGCATTTTTTCCATGAGTTTTGTCATCTTGAGCTTCTTTAGTCACCCTGAGTTCTTGTCATCCTGAGCTTCTCTTGCGAAGGATCTTTCCAGACTCCCCGCCGAGCACCGGACATTGTCACTCTGATTTTTTATCATCCTGAGCATTATTAAACCTTCCCCACTGGGGAAGGGGGACCACATAGTGGTGGATGAGGTAAGAATAATACCCTCCATCTTACCGGCGTCCCCGCTAAACTTGATCATGCCCGCGTTGTGAAGCACCCCGACGCCAGAGGCGTTAGCGGGCTCGCCGAGCACGGGACATTGTCATCCTGAGCTTCTCTTGCGAAGGATCTTTCCAGACTCCCCGCCGAGCACCGGACATTGTCACTCTGATTTTTTATCATCCTGAGCATTATTAAACCTTCCCCACTGGGGAAGGGGGACCACATAGTGGTGGATGAGGTAAGAATAATACCCTCCATCTTACCGGCGTCCCCGCCAATCTCTATCGGGCCGACGTCCCCGCCGAGCACGGGACCTCATCGCAAGACTAACCGTACGGATAGGGTCATGATGCTGGGAGCGAAGCAAGCAGTACTTACTCCGTTCACAAGGCTAATCGTACGGATGGGGCTTGCTCCATCCGCTATATTTGTTATCACGAAGTTTTCGGAAGGACTAAAGCCCTTCCGTACGAACGGAAGAGAATGTAAGTCGGAAAAAGGTGAGCGGAACAATCGTTGGAATGAACACTTTCAACTCACCCTTCTCCATCATCACCATCAGATCACAATCTGACCTAGGCCGAAAATCCTTCACATCGTTCATGATAGAGTAATCCCGAAAAACCATCAAATCGATCGTGCCGGCGTCCCCGCCGAGCACGGTACATCCCTGGGCTCTTGTCATCCTGAGCTTTTTTTGCGAAGGATCCTACCAGCATCCTCACCAATCTCTATCGTGCCGGCCTCCCCGCTAAACTCGATCGTGCCGGCGTCCCCGCCGAGCACGGAGTCTTCGAAAAGACACCCAATTCTCTCGAACCTGTCAATTTCGGTTGACTCAAGACCTTAAACATTCTATAATAAAAGTACTATGCAGGAGTTAGCTTGATACGCGTCACCTGTGCGCAAACGGAGTTCGCAACTAAGACACTCGCCGCTTATTCGTGGCGCGTGTTTTTGTTTATTAAATGAGAAACGGAGCCTCTATACCATGGACAGTGGATTAATCGGTAAGATCGAGAAGGCTAAACGCTATGCGGAAGAACGCGACCGCATCCAATTTATTAATTTCGAAGCAAAATTTAAAGGTGAAAATAACGACCACATCGTCACTTATAACGACGGACAGTGGAGTTGTACTTGTAATTACTTCCAGGCGCATGGCATTTGTGCCCACACCATGGGGCTGGAATTCATCCTTGAGGAGATGATTACCCCTCACGAAAGCGTTTCTCTATAACTTTTTAGAAACACTTCCACAATTCACATAGTTTTTTGAGCTCTCAGATACCGCTCTCTGGGCAGTAATTTTGGAATTTGGTCTGAGATGCAATCTGCCCGGATTGCCAATTGGAATTTTGGGTTCTTATCGTAAGGATCAAACCCGGTTTAACTAAGTTACCTTCCAAAAAGAAACAAAGTCCGATTACAGCCTCTCACATTCGGTCTTGTTTGCCTTGCCTTAAGGTATAATCACAGCAGGGATCAATACACGAAATCATGCCTATTCTCAAGCCTCATGCCTTCGAATTTTTCAGTCACAGCGCCGAACAAACGCTGCGCGTTGGTGTTCGCTTGGGAAATTTCTTGCAAACCGGTGATGTAGTTTGCCTGGAAGGCGATCTCGGTTCCGGCAAGACCACCCTGGTTCGCGGCATTGTTCAGGGTTGGGGTTCCGCCGATAGAGTTACCAGCCCAACCTATGTCATCATGAACGAATATCGTCACCCAACTGGTTTAACTTTTTATCACTCCGATGCCTACCGCCTCACCCCTGATCAACCGCTCGACAGTGCCATCCTGGAAGTTGATCAAGCCCTTTCCAACGGCGTCCTGGTAATGGAATGGGCAGAACGCATGAAATCCAGCTTGCCTGCGGAGAACCTCTGGATTGAGATGGCTTGGATCAACCCGGAACAGCGCCATCTTGTCTTCACGCCCAATGGTAAACGTTATGAACAACTGCTGAAAAAGCTTCAGAAAGCTTTGTTTGGAGCCTGATATGTTAGTAGCAATCGACACTTCCACACAAATGATCGGTATCGCGCTCTATGACGGCGTCCAGATTTTAGCGGAGCACAACTGGCGCAGCCAAAATTATCACACCATCGAATTGGTTCCCGCTATCGCGGATATGCTGGCAAAATGCCAGGTTAAGCCCTCCCAATTGACTGGTGTAGGCGTTGCTCTTGGTCCAGGCTCGTTCACCGGTCTTCGCATTGGTCTCAGCGCGGCAAAAGGACTCGCGCTTGGGCAGAACATCCCCATTGCTGGGGTGCCTTCCCTCGAAGTTCTGGTTGCTTCGCAGCCAGGTTTGCGCCGCCCGATGATTGCAATGGTCAAAGTTGGTCGCGGTCGTTATGCCTGGGCACGCTTCCGCTATACCAGACCCACTTGGGGTCAGATCACTGAAACCAACGTTGACGACATCAAAACCATCGCCTCAACCATCACATCACCTGTCTATGTGGTCGGTGAGATGGGTGCTGAAGAGCGCCAGATCATGGGGCGAAAATGGAAAACTTCACAACTCGCTCCAGCCTCTCAGTGTGTTCGCAGAGCCTCGGTTCTGGCAGAACTCGCCTGGAACAAGTTACAGGATGGTCACGCGGACGATATCGTCAGCCTGTCACCAATTTACGTGCACACCCTCAGCAACGTACCAGATTAAAAGCTCCCATGGACCACACATTTACAATCCGACCAATGCGGCGGGAAGATTTGCCAATGGTCAGCCTGTTGGACCAGCTCAGTTTCACCGAACCCTGGCCTGCCAACACCTTTGCCTACGAGTTAACCACAAATTACAGCATCTGCCAGGTTGCTGTTGATCTGTCCGGAGAAATCCTCGGCGCGATTATCGTCTGGTTGGTCGTTGATGAAGCTCATGTTGCCACCATCGCTGTCCACCCTGACCACCGCCAAAAAGGAATTGGGGCTGCTCTTTTAGCCAACGCTCTCTTAATTGCCGCTTATCGCGGGGCTGTCACTTCGCTTTTGGAAGTTCGGGTCAGTAATCAGCCAGCGCTCAAGCTCTATGAGCGCTTCGGTTATCATATTGTTGGCGTTCGCAAAAATTACTACCAGGATAACCATGAAGACGCCCTCTTGCTGACCCTTCCCAGCCTGGACAAAGACCAATTAAGCAACTTTCTACCACCAAATTGCGTTTAGACGGTCAGGATGCGGTAAAATCTTAGTGAGTGTTTTCTATGACTGCAGACCAAAGATTACAAGAAATTCGTCAGGAAATCAGCACCTGTCAACTTTGCCAACTGGCAAAAGGACGGTTGAATGCCGTCCCCGGAGAAGGACCCTCAAAAGTTGACATCATGTTCATCGGTGAAGCCCCTGGTTTCCACGAAAATCGACAGGGAAAGCCTTTTGTTGGGCAAGCCGGGCAATTTTTAGACGAATTGCTTCAGGCTGCCGGGGTGAACCGCGATCAGGTCTACATCACCAACGTGGTCAAATGCCGTCCGCCCAATAATCGTGATCCCTTACCCGAAGAACTAAAAGCCTGTCAGCGCTATCTTGATGAGCAAATCGCCCTGCTTGATCCCCAAGTCATTGTCACGCTGGGTCGCATTTCAATGGCCAAGTTCATCACCGGCGGTCGCATCAGCGCCATCCATGGACGCACCCACAATGTCGGCAACCGAAAAGTGGTCACAATGTACCACCCCGCCGCAGCTTTGCATCAACCCAACCTTCGTCAGACCCTGATCGAGGATTTTGCCCGGTTGAAACGATTTATCAACACCAGCAACACCACGCTCCCTGACAATAAGGAGCCGGAATCAGTTGATCTGCCTCCGACCCCAGAAGTTACACTCACAGTAACTGGTCAGGACAGTAAAAAACAAGAAGAAAAAATAACCCCAAAAGAATCTGAAGAACAGAAGCCGCCAGAGCAACTCAGTTTGTTCTAAAAAAGCCGCCTCTGTGAGGTGAAAATGGTAAAAGAAGATTTGATTCAAGATATTCAAAAAAAACGTGCTAACATCTCCGTACTCGGTCTTGGCTATGTCGGATTGCCCCTCGCCATCACCTTCGCCAATGCCGGCTTCAACGTGACCGGAATTGACCCTATCCAGGAAAAAGTCGATATGATCAACCGGGGCGAAAGCTACATCTCGGACATTACCAACGCCCAGTTGCGCAAACACATTGACTCTGGTCGCCTGCGTGCCACAACTGACTACTCCGTCTTGGCTGAAATCGACGCAGTCTCCATCTGCGTCCCCACGCCCTTACGCAAGACTGGCGACCCGGACATGTCTTTCATCGCTAGTGCCAGCGAACAAATCGCCCCTTATCTTCACCGCAGCATGATCATTGTGCTCGAGTCCAGCACCTACCCTGGCACCACCCGTGAATTCGTGTTGCCCAAACTTACTGCGAAGCACAACCTCAAGGTAGGTGAAGACTTCTTCCTCGCCTTCTCTCCAGAACGGGTCGACCCTGGTCGCAAAGACTTCACCACTGTCAACACTCCCAAGGTTTTGGGCGGCATTACCCCAGCCTGTACCGAAGTTGCCAAAGCCTGGTACGGACAAGCCATTGAAACCATTGTTCCCGTTTCCACCGCTGAAGTGGCCGAGATGTCCAAACTGCTCGAAAATACTTTTCGCATGATCAATATTTCCATGGTTAACGAACTCGCCCAGATGTGTGAACGGCTGGATATCGATGTCTGGGAAGTGATTGATGCGGCCGCCACCAAGCCCTTTGGATTTATGATGTTTACTCCCGGTCCGGGTTTGGGCGGGCATTGTATCCCAATCGATCCCCTCTACCTCTCCTGGAAGATGAAAACCCTCAATTACAATGCGCGCTTCATCGAGCTCGCTTCCGAAATCAACACCGGAATGCCCCGCTACATCGTCACCCGCATTCAGGACGCCCTCAATCGCTACAAAAAGCCCCTCAACGGTAGCAAAATCCTTGTTCTCGGCGTTGCTTACAAACCCAACATCAACGATATGCGCGAATCTCCCGCTCTGGATATCATCCATCTCCTCCGGGAAAACGGCGCGCTTGTCACCTACTACGACCCCTTTGTGCCTGAATTGGATTTCGAAAATATCCAATTGAGCTCAGAAAAGGACCTGCAGGCAAGTGTAGAAACCGCCGATCTGGTTGCCATCATCACCAATCACGCCAAGGTGGATTACAACATGGTGGTCGAAAAAGCTCAATTAGTCTTTGACGCGCGCAACGCCACTAAAGATGTTCCCAAAGCCAACCTGAAGGTGATCAAGCTCTGATGAGCACCTATATCGTCACCGGCGCGGCTGGTTTCATTGGTTCCAAAGTTACTGATGCCCTCCTGAATCAAGGGCATCAGGTTTTTGGCGTCGATAACCTTTCTACTGCCTATGACGTGCGCATGAAGCAGCACCGCCTCGAAACGCTGCTCCCTCATCCCGCCTTCACCTTCCTGAAAGCTGACATCACCGACCTCGCGATCATTGACCAGCTTGCCCAAGCCGTTCCTGACGCACAGGCTGTCGTCAATCTTGCTGCTATGGCAGGCGTGCGCCAAAGCACATCGGACCCCTGGAGCTACCTTTACACCAACACGCTCGGCACCCTCAACCTGCTCGAATACGCCCGCAGGCAGGGCGTGCCCAAATTCATTCTTGCCTCAACCTCCAGTCTCTATGGCGCGGATGGCACCCCGCCCCATTCCGAACTCGCCCCAACCGATCGTCCCCTGGCACCCTACGCTGCCAGCAAGAAGGGCGCGGAAGCCTTCGCCTATTCTTATCACCACCTCTACGGCATCGATGTTTCCGTCGTGCGCTACTTCACCGTCTATGGTCCTGCTGGTCGCCCCGACATGTCCATGTTCCGCTTCTGCCAGTGGATTGCCGAGGGCAAACCTGTCACCATCAATGGCAGTGGCGAACAATCGCGCGGGTTCACCTACGTGGACGATATCGCCGCCGGAACCCTCTTGGCACTGAAAAATGTCGGTTACGAAATCTTCAACCTCGGTGGTCACGAAGTCATGAGCATCAACGCGGTCATTGAATTGCTCGAGAATCTCCTGGGGAAAAAAGCCAACCGTGTTTATATGCCCACCCATCCCGCTGATGTTTTCAGCAACGTTGCCGATGTAGGCAAAGCCCGTCAAATGCTCGGCTGGGAACCTCGCGTTGGTCTGCATGAGGGCGTCCAAAACCTGGTGGACTGGTATCTCGCCAACCGCTCCTGGGCAAAAGATATTATTACTGATTAACCTTTTTAGTGATGAAAGGAGAAAAATGAATAAAGTCCTCTTTTATGCCATGAATGGTGAAAAGATGTGCTTCTTGCACGTCCTGCTCAACGCGCTCGATCTTGCTGATGGAGGCGCTGAGGTCAAGATCATCTTCGAAGGCAATTCCGTCAAGCTGCCCTCTCTTCTCAGTGATGAGCAAAACAAACTCTATCTCAAAGCGCTCGATGCCGGTCTGATTGCCGGGATCTGCATGGCCTGCTCACGCGCGCTTGGTGTCTACGAAGCCAATGCCGCGCTGGGTCTGCCCCTTCTGGATGACATGAACGGGCACGCCGGCATCCGCACCTATGTCGAATCTGGTTGGGAAGTCGTCAGCATCTAAACTCTTCTATTTAGCTCGTACGAGGGGCTAAGCAAGGAACTACCCTTAAGGACGCGTTGTCTGCCCTACTAGCAGTTTGTTCGTACGGAGGGGGCTGGTCTCCCTCCGCCTTAAGCCGCATAGTTCAATTCAAAGCCTGAAGAGTCGTAAGGCGGAATCCGCTTCTTTTCAACACGGTTCTCCTGGGGGCTGCTTGCGCAACCGCCCAGCTTCCGTTTCCGGTGTCGCCATCTTTCTTTGTCTTGCTCCCTGATCCCTGTTCCCTGCTCTCAGCGATCCATTTGCACCATTTGCAATGATTGCACTGTTTTTTGATGGTGCAACCAAGCGGTTTGAATGCAAATACTTTTTTTTCGTTGTTAATGTGCCGTCTCATCAATGAAATCACGCGGCTATAGTTTAGCACATTTGTTCTATCTTTTCAAGCAGGTTTTGGCCCTTAGCTGATAGCTAAATTGGGCTTCCCCTGGGGGAAGCTGGATCCTGCCGTGAAACGGACAGGATACTGAAGAGGGTGTTTGTTTTTGATCTTTTAACCACAAAGGACACTCTCCCCACTTGGTCCACATGCCTCTTCGAGGCCGGGATCTTCGACAGGCACCCAGTAAGGCGGGGCTTCACCTCGCCCAGGTCATTTTCCGTCTTTGCGAGGAGCGTAGCGACGTTGCAATCTGCTTTTGGCTTGTGTATCGAGATCGCTTCGCAAAAGAGGCTCGCGAGGACTGGAGGTTGTAAATTGTCATTCTGAACGAAGTGAAGAATCTTGTTTTTCATCACTTCTCTCTGCTATTCTTCCTGTTAAGATCCTTCGTTGCCCTCAGGATGACAAAATGGAGGCAGATCGCTTCGCAAAAGAGGCTCGCGATGACGGAGGGGGATAGCTCATAGCTGATAGGGTGGGAACCGAATTGAATCCGGGTGTGAAATGGAACGGGACGAGCCGCGTTCCCTACGAAAAGACCAGAACGGTCGGTGCCCGTTCCCTACGAAAAAAGACACTCTCCATCGTTACACGGACGCTCCCTCCAGGGAGGGCTATGGCTTGGGCTTCATTTGCGGACTCCGACAGTACCAATCAACTTTCTATCTGCGAAGTGGTGAATGCGATCTGTCGCACTTTACCTTCCCCCTTGGGGAAGGGGGACCACGAAGTGGTGGATGAGGTAGTTCTCACAATCCGTTTTCCCCCTTCTACGCCCCCAATCCTTAAAATTTGCTGCCAGTTGCAAAATTTCTGGATAAAACCCGCCGACGCTCTTATAATGAACCTCAATCGTCGACACTTCATTCCCCAGGAGGTAAATGAGCGCACCAGCCATCATCCAGGACCTCGTCAATCGCTTCCGCGACTCGCGCGAGCTCTACCGCTCCGGTCGCTACAACGAAGCCCAACTCCGCCAGGAATTCCTCAACCCTCTTTTTGAAACCCTCGGTTGGGATATGTACAACCGCTCCAACTTCGCCCCCCAATACCGCGAGGTCATCCACGAAGACTCCCTCGAGGACCAGGGCTCGCTCAAAGCCCCCGACTACGCTTTCCGCATCGGCACCACCCGCAAGTTCTTCGTAGAAGCCAAAAAGCCGGCGGTCGACATCCGCTACGACATTCACCCAGCCTACCAGCTGCGCCGTTACGCCTGGAACGCCCACCTGCCGCTCTCGATCCTGACTGATTTCGAAGAGCTGGCGGTCTACGATTGCCGCACCCGCCCTGACCCCCAGGATTCCGCCGCCACCGGCCGCGTGATGCTCTTCACCTTCGAAGATTACCTCACCCGTTGGGACGAACTGGCAAAAATTTTCTCCAAGGATGCCGTCTGGAACGGCTCATTCGACCGCTATGCCGAGGGCAGCAAGGGCAAACGCGGCACCACCGAGGTGGACGCAGAATTCCTCAAAGAGATCGAACAGTGGCGCCTCTTGCTCGCCCGCAATATCGCTTTACGCAACTTCCGCCCCTCTTCTAACCCCGTTATTGCGAGCGGAGCGAGCGAAGCGAAGCAATCTCCATCTGGTGACGATCTGGCATCTTTTACCCCCTCCAGCGCAGCGGTGGGAGGGGGCTCAGGGGGTGGGTCTTTAAATCTTGTAAACAACGGAAAACCTCCCGCCCAAGCCTCCAACCCCCACCGCGCGGAACGCCAGCTTAATTACGCCGTCCAGACCACCATCGACCGCATCCTCTTCCTGCGCATCTGCGAGGACCGCAAAATCGAACCCACCGACCAGCTGCTCCAGATCGCCGAGGGGAGTGATATTTACGCCCAACTGCTGCTTCTCTTCCAGAAAGCCGACCAAAAGTACAATTCCGGTCTCTTCCACTTCAACAAGGAAAAAGGGCAGACCAGCGACCCCGACACCTTCACGCCCACCCTGCAGATCGATGACAAGGTTTTACGCCAGGTCATCAAAAGCACCTACTATCCCTGCCCCTATATGTTCAACGAGATCCCGGTCGAGATCCTCGGTCAGGTCTACGAGCAGTTCCTGGGCAGCGTCATCCGCCTGACACCCGGGGGGCAAGCCAAAGTTGAAGAAAAGCCCGAAGTGCGCAAAGCCGGCGGCGTCTACTACACCCCCCGTTATATCGTCGATTACATCGTCCAAAACACCCTCGGCCGTTTGTTGGGAAGCTCTGCAGCTGCGAGCGTGTCAGCCCTCTCCTCGGAGAGGGTCCGCGAAGCGGGGGTGAGGGATACCTCGATTAATGAAGATGGATTGGAGACCTTACGGTCAGAAGCCGTGCTCGGTCGGGAGTCCGGCACGATCGGAAAGACCGGCACGAACCCCTCTCTCACCCCAACCCAAGCCCTCAACCTGCGCGTG
>OBLN01000971.1_pt1 | contig 10255 bp, 8 predicted proteins | sample 1519301 | NCBI WGS metagenome assembly OBLN01 (sample SAMEA2452533, study PRJEB22499) | sediment metagenome | reverse complement strand
AAACTACTAATTCGTTTTCTGCGCCATAGCGTAGGCAAGTGGTCAGTTCAAAGGTAAAGGTGTCATAACCGCCCTGATGTTCACCAACATATTTTCCATTACACCAGACTTTTGCCTGCCAATCCACTGCACCGAAATGAAGACGTACTCTATGGTTTTTCCATTCATCTGGTATGAAGAAAGAGCGTCGGTACCAAAGATTTTGATCAGGTTGTAGGGCTTCACTTACCCCGGACAACGCCGATTCCACCGCAAATGGCACCAGGATATGCCCCTGATATTGTTTTGGTTGATTGTCATCTATGGGCAGTATGGCGTACTCCCAAAGCCCATTCAGGTTCAGCCATTGGTCACGAGTCATTTGCGGACGGGGGTATTCAGGTAAAGGACAGTCCGGATCCACATCACCCGCCCAACGAGTCTGGATTTTACCAGGGACGGGAGACCATTCTATAGAACTCATACACTTACCTCAGTGACAGGAACTTGTTTTGGAATACGCATCAAAGGTAATAAGGTGAGTAAATTAATAACTGCAGCTGCATAAAAAATGATTGGGGTTGGGATAAAACCGGCTTCTCCGTTTAAGGTGGTGGCGATGCCGAAATTTCGAATGAGAAAAGAGCCAATCGCGGGGCCGATCACCATCGGCAATAAAACCCAGAAAACCATGCGCACTCCCTGAAATTGGCCACGTTGTTGGACAGGGTACAGGTCTTTCAACCAGGCACCGGAAACAATGCCAAAGGCAGCCATAGCAACCGTCTGTAATACCCCAGCCACCAAAAGAAAAGGAATGCCACGGGCAAAAGCAAAAATCATGGCAGTTCCTGCGGCAGCAAATGCCATCCAGAGTATGAAAGTCCGGCGGGGGATACGATCCACCAATATACCTAGAGGAACCGTGCTGATCGCAGTAAGGATTAAAACACCTCCCATAATCATCCCCATCGTGCCTTTATCATACCCGAGGAAATGTTCGATGTAGATCAGCAGGTAAGGAAAAGTCACCTGCCAGGCAATCCCATTAATGGAGACAGCAATAAATAAAAGAAAAAGAACTCTGTTTTTGCGCACGATTTCAAAACTGAAAGTGTTGAGTACTTCGCGCCAGTAGGGTAAACGATCCTGGTTTCTTTCTTCCTCACTTACTGGTGCATCCTTGAGGAGTAATCCTCCAATAAGACCGGTGAGCGTAACCAACCCTCCCAACCCATAGAAGAACACAAAATAACCAAATTTCTCGATCACCATCCCTGCCAGCGCTGTAGTAATGATGAAAGATAGAAAAACACTCATTTGAAGCAGACCTTCTACCCTGCCACGGTTGGTAGTATCGGTGATGTCGGTGGTCCAGGCGCTGAAATTGGCATCATTGGCGGTGGAGCCAAAAAAGGTCATGATTGCATCTGCCAGGATTACCATGAAGACAGCCAGACCGATAGGCCGCAGTAATGAGACAGCCGGAAAGGCTGCTGTAACGATACCCCACAATATATACCCAAACAGAATATAGGGCCGGCGACGACCAAAGCGGGTAAAAGTGCGGTCGGATAAAGTTCCAATTAATAAGGTAGTAACAGTAGCGGTGATCGCGCTGATCGCCACCATCCAGGCGATGGGCCTCGGGTTTGGTGTGAGGGTGTCGAAGACAAATGTATTGAACCAGGCATTTTCCACCCCCCAGGCAATTTGCCCGGAGAGAGAAAGAATACCAATTACAAACCAGGTACGTATGGAGAGCGGCGTTCTTTGTTTTATTGAATCAGGCATGGTTAATCCTTTTCTGAAATGAATCTAGATTAATTATAGTCAGAGAAAATATTTTTTAAGCAGCTAATCTAGGTATAATAAAGCCACATCATAATGGAAAAAGAAACGAATATCATCGACACTTCATCATTTAAATTTAAATTAACCCAAAAGCAACAAAATTACTTGGGTGCTTTTCGATATTTATTTAAAAAAGCATTACTTATTTTGCTTACGATATTTTTCGGCACATTTATAACCATAATCATTACAAACCGGCCAGTTGTTGTAGGTTTGGGAACTGTGCAACCTCAATTAGATACCACCATCGAAAATCACATAGAGAAAAGTGTCAGGTGGTACCGACAAGATAATCCTTCTCTCAGTTCTTTATCTGTGGAAGAGCGTCAGAAAGCCCTCGATGAATATCGGGAAGAATTAATAGAAGAATCAGGTATTAAAAAACCATATCTTGAAAAACATTTGAGTTGGACGCTCAATGCCCTAAAATTCGATTGGGGAAGAATAACCATCACGGATGCCAGACCACAAGGCTGGTGGGCGAGTGGACGTACACACTTTTCACTAAATGAAATAATCTTGCAATATTTACCAATGACCCTGTTACTGGTTGGTTCTTCTTATTTTTTGCTATTTGTTTTGGGTTTACCACTGGCATTGTTCTTGAGCCAGAATACGCATAAATGGTATGACCGTTTTATCACCTGGATTGCTCCACTCTCATCGGTACCTAGCTGGGTGATCGGTATTATTTTAATAATGATTTTTGCGGTGGAGTTGAATTGGCTTCCTGCGTTTGGAATCTTTGATACATTGCCACCTGGCACTCCTTGGGGGTATATCCCCATTATTTTAAAGCACATGGTGTTACCGGTGACAGCCATCTTCTTAAGTTTATTCTTTCAGTTGGTTTACTCCTGGCGAACGGTTTTTGTTACCTTTAGCAATGAGGATTACGTTGATTTGGGGAAGGCAATGGGTTTAAAACCGCGTCGCTTGCGCAAAGAGTATATTCTTAAACCCACCTTGCCGTTTGTTATTACAAATTTTTCGCTTCTATTAATCAGCTTTTGGCAAATGACAATGGCACTGGAAGTCATTTTTAAATGGGAGGGAATAGGCTGGTTATTTGTAAATTTGGGCTTACCAAATTTCTGGGGGGAGAGCATGTACCCAGGGGAAATTATCATTGCCATTTCGTTGATTGTTTTATTTGCTTATTTGTTGGGTATTACCGTATTTATTCTCGATATCGTGTATGTAATCGTTGATCCTCGCATTCGACTTGTTAATAAAGAGCCAACATTGCACTCATTACGAAAAACTTCCTGGTTGCGGTTGAAAAGACTAAAACCAATCCATATCCAAGAGCGACAAGAGAAAACTGAAACAAATACTGCGGTAAGGCAAACCAATCAAAGTTTTCAGGCAAAACTAAAGATTCTCCAACTGGACATGCAGACGACATTGACCAATATTAATCGCTTTTGGTTGGAGTTCAGACGCTATCCATCGGCAATGGTTGGTTTATCAATTATTGTTCTATTAATTATTGGCTCCATATATGCCTTAGTGGCATTGCCATACAGAGAAATTGGATCAGCCTGGAGGGGATCTACCTTAACAGGCAGGACTGACGTTCCAAAATTAGCACAACCAAATTGGTTCAATGCATTTAAAAAGGCGAAAGTGCTTTCCACATTTTCCATGGACGATCAACACGAAAATGTTGTCATTCAGGAAAGACCATTAAAAAATGGTGGCAAACAAAAAACAATCATCTATTTATTTGATTACCATTATGCTGATTTTCCAACGGAAATGAACTTTTATATCAAAGGTACTTATGAAGAAAAAACCCCGTTTGTTTCTATGAAATGGGTTACTCCCGATGGACGAGAATTTAAATTGCCAGGGTTATCCACCGGAACTGAACGAACTTATAATTTTACGGATAATATCCCTGCCCGTAGACTTGTTACTGAAAATAAGAATTGGGAAGAGTGGTTCAATTTTACCAATGTAAATACCACCCCGATTCATTTCTTGTTGCTGGCAGACCCGGACGCAAACACTCCCAAAGTGCTGAATGGTCTTTACCAATTGAGGATTACCGGTATCACCTTTGAAGAAAACAGCGATATCCAAACCGAATTGGTGATGTTAGGTCAGGTGTATGGGTTGGCCGGTACGGATTACCTGCGGCGGGATTTGTCCGTTCCGCTCTTTTGGGGAATGCCCTTCGCCCTTGTAATCGGTTTGTTTGGTTCTTTGATAACAACAGTAGTCTCCATGGTGTTAGCAGCAACCGGTGTCTGGTTTGGAGGTTGGATTGATGATCTGATCCAGCGGTTGACCGAAGTAAACCTGGTGTTACCCATTCTGATGATCAGTGTTTTGGCATACGCTTATTTGGGTATCAGCATCTGGACAATTTTTATTATTGTTATCCTCTTGAATGTGTTTGGTGCTCCTTTGAAGAGCTTCCGCTCGGTTTTGCTTCAAATTCGAGAATCGCCTTTTATTGAAGCAGCCAAGGCTTATGGTGCCAGTAGCAATCGTATTATTATGAAATACATGGTGCCGAGGATTATCCCTGTCTTGGTGCCACAACTCATCATTTTGATTCCGAGTTTCGTGTTTCTGGAAGCAACCCTGGGATTATTCAACATCAGTACCGGGTTGCCAACCTGGGGGACAGTCATTTATCAGGCAGCCACCAAAGGGGCGTTATATGGCTCGCGCTATTGGGTGATGGGACCAATCATCTTACTTCTACTGTCGGGTTTCGCTTTTTCGTTGTGTGGTTCTGCCCTGGAGAAAATCCTCAATCCACGCTTGCTTGACGATTAAACAGAACGATTAAAGTTATTTCAAGCTACCTGCAACACTGACCGATGATTTTCTGTAATATGTGTCATAATTTTTATTAACCAGTGGAGGGCCAGACAATGAATTTCCAAAAACGATTATATTGGGATTATGCAGAAATTGATTTCCAAATTGCTGCACTTTGTTATGTGAGCAAATGGGAGATATGGAAGGGGGTACAAATATGAATTCAGCACTGATTTCACCCCCAAAACGAATTCCTGTCTGGTTGAAGATTGGTTTGTGGATCACCAAGCGGGTAACCGGAAAAGATCTATTACCTCCACGCTTATTAGCCTGGTATCCAAAAGCCGCATTTTCTTCTGGCGTGATGGAAGGCCTGGTCGCACATTCAGATAAAAATATGAGTGCACGATTATTGAAATTGGTGCGTATGCAGGCTTCATTCAGTGCTGCTTGCCCATTTTGTATTGACATGAACAGTCAGCACTTCTCAGAATATAACATCAACTCGGATGAGTTAGCTGCAATACAAGGATTGACACCCATTGAAGAGGTGGTAAGTTTTAGTGTGCGAGAACGATTGGCTTTGCGCTATGCTCGCCAGATCTCATTAACCCCACTGAAATTTTCCGATGACCTCATGCAATCCATTAAAAATAATTTCAACGAAAGAGAAATCGTAATTTTGGCAACAACTGCGGCTCAGGTGAATTATTGGGCACGCTTAATTCAAGCATTAGGTGCACCACCGGCAGGATTTATGGAACCTGGTGAATGGCCAGAAAATCTATCTGCCCAGTAAATTCTTAATAAATAAAGGTGGATTCACCCCCAGTGAAGTTACCGCTAAAACCACTCCAATGGCAATAAAAACAGCTGAAACCAGGATGGTGGTGAAAGCACCGTTGACCCGTTTTTCCAAAACAGACTGTTGTGGATCCTCAGGGTCGTAATAAACAGTCACATCGCTGCCTGTGGGATATTGTTCCACCACTGATTGTGGTTTGCGGATATTACTGGTGCGCATTCCATAATCAAAGTTTACACGGTCACTTTCGTAGGTGCTGCCAGCCACTTCGTAGGTAAAATTCACTTTTGCAAGATAAGTGGTGGTTTGATAACCATCATCATCCGTTGTAATTTGTGCATCTAAATCAGATGATATTATTTTTCCGCTGGTAGAGAGCCAATGTTTACTTTTTTGTAACTTTCCGTAATGCTGAGCAAGCTTGATTAACATGCCAATACCAATGCCGAATAATATCAGACACACAAAAATGATGAAATATAGAACCCAGGAGTTGGATTGGATAAACATTGCCATTGGCTGCTCACCTTCCTACCTTATGGTATCAAAAAAGTATGGTAAAAAGCAAGTGATTATGGAAATATTAAGAAGTTCTATTTACATCCAATGTTTTCCCTTTTAAAATTTTTTTGTAAAATCAAATAAAAAGTTCATTAGTTGTAGAAAGAAGTATGAACACAAGATTAAAAGAAGTTGTCATATTATTCCTCAAATTAGGTTTTACTGCTTTTGGAGGTCCAGCTGCACATATCGCTATGATGCACGACGAGGTGGTCATTCGGCGTAAGTGGCTGGTTGAACAGGAATTTTTGGATTTAATAGGGGCAACCAATCTGATACCTGGGCCAAACTCTACCGAAATGGCGATTCACATTGGTTTTAAACGTGCCGGTTGGCGAGGATTGCTGCTGGGAGGGTTAAGTTTCATTCTCCCAGCCATGTTGATTGTGCTTGGCTTGGCATGGTTATATGTGCAATATGGGTCTTATCCACAAGCCGAGTGGCTATTATATGGCATTAAACCAGTTGTGATTGCTGTTGTTTTACAGGCATTGTGGGCTTTGGGACCAAAAGCTATTAAAGATTGGTTGACAGGAATTATGGTTGGTGTGGTTATCATTCTTTATTGGTTGGGGGTAAATGAAATCGCCTTACTTTTTGGTGGTGGACTTGTCATTTTATTATTGAAAAATATTAAGAACCAGTCGCTGGGTAAAATTTCAGCAGTCATATTGCCCGGCAGCTTGCTATCCGCTGTACCTCAGGTGATATCGGGGGTTCAGTTACCTTTATTGTTTTTTACCTTTTTAAAGATCGGTTCGGTTTTATATGGCAGTGGATATGTTCTTCTAGCTTTTCTACGTTCAGATTTTGTGGTGCATTTAGGGTGGTTAACGGACCAACAATTAATTGATGCGGTAGCAATTGGTCAGGTCACCCCCGGACCAGTATTTACAACGGCTACGTTTATTGGTTATGTTCTGGCTGGTATTCCTGGGGCATTGTTAGCAACGCTGGGGATATTTTTACCTTCGTTTGTGTTTGTTGCTCTATCCTCCCCATTAATTCCAAAATTGAGAAACTCAAAATTCTTTAGCAGTTTGTTAGATGGTGTGAACGCTGTCTCATTGGGATTAATGGCAGCGGTACTTTTTCAACTTGGGCGTTCATCTCTGATTGATCCAATAACAATTGGTATAGGTGTTGTTTCTGCCATTCTATTGATTCGCTATCGCGTAAATTCCACCTGGTTAGTTTTGGGCGGTGGGATTATTGGCTTACTATCCTCAGTTTTGTGATTGATACATTCTTAAACTATTCCGTTGCTCACATTTTGATACAATAAATTCATAAGTCTCAGGTATGCGAGGAAGATATGAAGAATCCAAGTGGTTTTGATAATATGGCCCGTTATTTACTGGTGCATGGCATAGCTTCCGCCAAAGCTGGCGAAAATCAACAAGCATATAAATACCTGGAACGTTACCTTGAACAGGATCCACCGTTGAAAGAACAGGTAGACGCCATGTATTATCTAAGTCTGGTTTCTCCTTCAGAAACAGAACAACGCGAATGGGTGGAGAAGATCCTGGCAATTGATCCAACAGATGGCAGAGCACGTCGGAAACTGGCAATTTTGAATGGTGAATTAACAGAAGAAAAAATTGTGGATCCTGATCGCTTAAAAACAGCAACCCCGCAACAATTAGAGTCAAACACTTTAGAAAGATACACTTGTGAGAAGTGTGGTGGTAGGTTGGTTTTCGCACCGGATGGCCACACTTTGATTTGTGAACAATGTGAGGTGAATGCGCGTCGCAAAAAATCTAACAGAAACATCGAAGAAGGTAATTTTTTAATTGCGATGATGACCGGTCAGGGACATATCCATTCTATTAATACACTAATTTCGCGTTGTTCTGGTTGTGGAGCGGAATTCATTGTTCCACCTCAACAACTAAGCTGGCAATGTCCATATTGCGAATCAAATTACACCGTAACTCAGAAAGAAGAACGAGAAATAATTCCTCCTGAAGCACTGATACCGTTTAAATTAACGGTAGATGAGGCTTATCAAAAAATATTGCAATGGTGGAATACAAAAAAAGAGGTTGAAGCCGGTAAATTTGAAGCATCCCAAGGTGTTTATTTGCCGATGTGGACGTTTGACATTGGTGGTTTTGTTGATTGGCAATTGGAAATTAGTGAAAATCGACAATGGTACTTGCAGAGCAGTAGCAGTGCGATATTTCATGATGATGTTCGCATCCCTGCCACCCGCAAATGCCCCAAATTGTTACAAGAACTTTTCGAAAGTTATGACTTTTCTGATCTAATACCTTTTGAGCAGCAGTACCTGGTTAATTGGATTGCGGAGACATACGAAGTATCTGCTGGGGATGCAGCTATCAGTGCCCGAAAGGTAGCTTTGGATGCAGAATACCAATATTTACGGAATGTTCATTCTCAACCGATCCGCAATTTGCATATCAATACCAGCCGCATGACAGTGGAGCAGTATAAACTGATTTTGGTGCCTGTTTGGAGTGCGATGTTGGTGTTAGGCGCGGAGCGTTTTCCGGTGATGATTAATGGTCAGAATGGAAAACTTTTCAGCACGTATCGAGATGAGGAAAAGAGTAATTTGTTTTCAAAAATGTTACGCTGGTTGGATTGAGGAATGGATGCAATAATGACACAGGAAAATCGAAACATGCTTTCATCCATTAAGGCTTTTGTGCTGGATATGGATGGCACCATTTTTCTGGGTGACCACTTACTACCCGGTGCAGGTGAATTTGTAAAACACTTACAGCAAGGAAACATTCCATTTCTCTTTCTCACCAACAATTCTTCCAAACACCGCAAGTTATATGCTGATAAACTCAACCGTTTGGGGTTGACTGTTGTTCCTTCAGACATTTTTACCTCAGGGGAGGCAACCGCCACCTTTCTGAAGCAGCATTTTTCAAATATAAAGAAAATTAATCTTTATGGAACAACTGCTCTTGAAGAGGAATTTGTCGAATATGGTTTCAAATTGACTGTGGAAAATCCGCAAGCGATTGTGTTGGGATTTGACACGACCCTGACCTATGAAAAATTATGGTGTTTGTGCGATGAAGTGCGTAGTGGTTTGCCTTACTTTGCCACCCATCCGGATATAAATTGCCCATTAGAAGATGGTGTCATGCCGGACATCGGGTCCATTATTGCCTTTGTGGAAGCTTCCACGGGTAGAAGACCGGACTATGTAATTGGGAAACCGAATCCACCCATTGTGGAGTCATTAATCAAGCGTTTGGGTTTACCCGCAAACCAGATTTGCATGGTGGGTGATCGACTATATACCGATGTTGCCTTAGGTCAGGCGGGATTACGAACCGTTCTGGTATTAAGTGGCGAAACCAAAGCGGAGGATTTACCAGATTCACCCTATAAAGCGGATTTGGTGGTGGAAAATATTGGGGAATTGCTGAATTTATTGAATCAGCTTTGATTGGAAAATGGAGGGAGTTATGGAAAAGCGAAAATTAGGCAAGACGGATCATGATTCTACCGTTGCAATATTTGGCGGGGCTGCTTTTTGGGATATCACCCAATCGGTGGCTGATACGGTGATGGAGCAGGTTATCCTGGCGGGGGTCAATCACATCGATGTTGCCCCCCAGTATGGTGTGGCTGAAGAACGTCTGGGTCCGTGGTTGAAGCGGGAACGGGAGCGCTTCTTCCTGGGGTGTAAAACAATGGAACGAGCAGCGGATGATGCCTGGCGAGAAATGCAGACTTCACTCAAACGCTTACAAGTGGAGCAATTTGACCTTTACCAAATTCACGCAATTACTTCGCAAGAAGATCTGGATGTGGTCTTTCAGAAGGGAGGCGTGATCGAAACGATGATTAAAGCCAAAGAAGAGGGTTTCACACATAACCTTGGGATCACCGGGCATGGTATGCAGACACCGAAGTTGTTCCTGCAGGCAATTGAGCGTTTCGATTTTGATACGGTCATGTTCCCCCTCAATTATGCCCTGATGGGGCAAGATGCGTATCGGGAAGATGCTTTGGCATTAATTGAGGAGTGTAACAAAAAGGACATTGGTCGTATGATCATCAAATCGGTGGCTAGGGGACCCTGGAATGAGAAACCCAAAACCCACACCACATGGTATGAACCATTCAATACCCCGGCGTATATTCAGGAAGCGGTGAATTTTGTGCTCTCGCAGGATGTAACCGGGTTGTGCATGGCTGGGGATGTGACGGTGATCCCGATGATATTGCAGGCTTGTGAGAAGTTTGAGCCAATGGCAAAGGATGAGCAAATCGCCCTGATTG
>OBLN01000970.1_pt1 | contig 10258 bp, 15 predicted proteins | sample 1519301 | NCBI WGS metagenome assembly OBLN01 (sample SAMEA2452533, study PRJEB22499) | sediment metagenome | reverse complement strand
AAAAGATGTAATGCGCCTAGCATCCATGACGCACCAAGAACAACAGGCAGCAATATCAAAAATGCGTTCGGGCATGAAAGGCAAACATGCCATAGATAGAATTTTCGGAGACAGTGAACCTGAACAAAAACATATTATTGATATTGAAAAAGATACAATAGAAATTCCATGCTGTAATCCAAGATGTGAAAAAACCATGCGAATTACTCCGGTTCAGTTTAGGGAATTTTTTGGTGTGTATCCTGAGAAATACGGACACATATCTATTCCATATTGCTCTAGAACGTGTCGTGACATAATGTTTTCGAGGTTGGCAAATGGCATCAAATGCTAGTGAAGTTGTAATGAAGATTGGACTGTTCACCGATAAAATGGAGGATGAACTTGGAAATAAACTTGATACGGTAGGTTCCTTTCTTGCCGGAAAAATGGTTGAAAAGATAATGTCAAGAGTACCGCCGCCTAACGCTCCATCAACTATTGCAAGAAAAAAGAGCAGTCTGCCACTGGTCGACACCGGTGAAATGATGGGAGCCATAGACCACAAACAAAGAGAACGTTTTGCGGTTGATGTAGGCGTATTCGGTGCAACTGCTGAAAGAGCAGAACGTAATGAATATGGTATAGGAGTGCCGGAAAGATCATTTATCCGGTCAACATTCCACGAAAATGTAAAGGGTGTTAAAAAGATACTCGAAAAATAACAGGAGTGAAAGGCGCTGGAAAACACAAGAAACCAACGCCTTGACCAAGAACATAAAATAATATGCACTTATGGTATATATTCTTAATGCTCTTCAACTTTCAATTTTTATTTATATACTCTTTTAACATCTCTCATCCTGTAGAGGTCCTACATTTTCATCCCATCATGGAGTACCCATGTCCAGAGTATTGTCAGATGTTCAGAAACAAGCCATAAGAGCACATACAGCCGACACTATCACCATCGGCACAAATACGTATCATGCCTCTAAACTGTGGTCAAATCAAAAACTCCCCTCCTATCCAACAATTGTTTTGAATATCGCCAATCAGGGACAGGATACAGATATCAAAGATGTGGTAGCCGGACCTCTATATTATTCATGTATTTTGACTATTCACATCCTCGCAAAAGATGAAATTGGGTTGGATTCCGGCGCGGTGATTTGTGAACATTTCGCAGATGTTATCATTGATGAGCTGGAAACATGGATAGTTCCTTTTGCGGAAGATGTGAGAATTTTTAATCCATCCTCCGACATTTCAGCAGTTGGATTTATAGGACATCAGGCTGGATATTTTGATTATGTTTTATCAGTTATAATATATTATTCATAAGGAGATAAAAGAATATGGTAGACCCTGTAACAATGGATTCCCGAACATGTAGATGGGCTGAATATATTGATGAAGTGACAACCGGAACACTGCCTACAAATCCGGCAATGGTTGCGTTTCCCTGTAATGTGACAAAGTTTGAGTTCAAGCATGATCCTATTTCAGACGATTATAGTAGCATGAATGGCCCCACTTGTGCTACACCAAGGGAGCACGGAGTTAGTAATAAGGTTGCAGAAGATTTGAGTTTCTCAGTCACTGGGAAAGCAACAGGCGTTGATCTTGTGCCTTATGCATTAATGGGAGACACTACAACCACATACGCAATTGGTAAGGTTCCTCATTATGTAAGTATTGGTATGTTCATGGGTACTGATTATGCAGTTCTCAAGGGTTGTCTCATGGAAGAACTTGTGTTTGATTTTCCGTCAAGGTCCGCGACATGTGAGATGACCGCCACATATCAGGCAATGGACATCGCACATTGGGGGGCTACCGATTACAAGGGTACGGGATCACACGCATCAGCCGTAACCGATACACCGTTAAATTTCGGATCAATCACAAGTCCAACTATTGAAAGTGGCACCTTTGCAGCCAGCAACATGCTCCTGAATTCTCTGAAGTTCGGATTCACAAATAATATAGAAGGTGTCGAGAATATCGGTGCAACCACTGCATCAAAATATAGTATATTCTCAATAGGCGACATCGAAAAAACTCTTGAAATGAATGTAACTTTCTTGGATGCAGAAGTTTATGATCTTCTGACAGACGGTGCAGTTAAAGATTTCAGTTTTGCGCTTGATGGGAAAACCTTCACATATACTAATGTTGTCCTCGAGCCGCTCGGTTCTGTCGCAGTTGAAGCAGCAGACACACTTGGAGCATCAATAAGTATCAAGCCAGGAACGGGCGCGCTTACGATAGCATGAGGTATACCATGATAGCTGATGATATACCTCTTTTGGATGCGCCCACTAAGCGTGGGGTCGAACTTGCTGAAGATTACGCTAGATATTGGTATCTCAAAAATATTCCAGTAATGGATTATAATTCTTTGATGACAGTTGATGAGATGATGACTGACATCATGAAAAAGAATCCTGAAATGTTAGTGAAAGTCGAACGATTTGTAGAAGGTAAGGAGGATTACAAAACACTGCTCCTAACCACAAATCTTACCTATGTCGAGTTGGATGAAATCATACTGTCACTCCCACACTATGAGTACGAAAAACTATTAGATAAATCTATTAATATATTAGGTGGAAGTGCATCTGATTTTTTTCAGAAATTAGGAGAAAGTACGTCCTTGAAAAAGAAGAAGAATTCGGCGAAGGGCTCCAGTGGGTCTATGAAATCCAAAGACCAGCGTGGTACTTCATCCAAGAAGCAAACCTTGCCGCACAAGGAAAGCGAACCAGTCTCGGAATAATCAACGATCCTTACACGTGTGAAGCATTAGGGTTAACTCCTGAAGAACTTGACAGACAACCGTATGAAAAAATAATACAGTTCTCCATAATCAAATCAAGGCAGGCACATTATGCAAATCGGACAGATTGATTTTCCAGCAGTGGGCGAATTCACACTAACAGACCATTCTCGGAAATCTGAACATATCGCGCCTCTCGGTATGCAGGGTTTTATACCTGCTGAATTCCTGCCTGAGTTGGATAATGTTTTGTTGTCCGGCCACATTCTAAAAACATTCGCAAATACCAGAACATTATACCAACGTGCTGAAGATTTGCAGGCATTGACAGAACGGAGAAGTTCATATCATTTTGTTTATAATGTTCGTGGACATTCTGGGTGGATTGCGTTTGATTATATCAGACCCACAACCAACGATGGACAACTGTGGACATTCTCAACATCTGGAAAATGGTATGATATGAGTAGGTACTCACTGAAATATTTCACACAACCAAAACAAATCCCGTGTACCAAACCAATAACTGCTGGTAATAACTATATTTGCCTTCCGGTTGATGCGATTGTTTATGACACTGGAACCGAGATAGTAGTACCAACCGAAGACGGTAACACGAAACACATTATAAGTAGCACCAATACCATAACATTCGATCTTAGCGGTAATGATTTTAATAATGGTGAATGCAAAGTTTTCGATGGCACTACTCAAATTTATAATAATAATCACATATATTCCGATTACATCATCATAAAAAACGGAACATATCGAGTAAAAATAAACACCAACACTATAAAAATAGATTATTTCGACGGAACTAACTTTGTAAATATAGATACATTCACATGTGGAACATTCTCTAAGTGGTGGACAGTATATAATAATCCAGATTGTGTCAAGGTGATGATGAACAATAATGCATATGTTGAGATTGAAAGGGGAAAAGTTCCTCATCTATATGTTCCATCACTTATAGATTCTACTGATATTGTATTATCAACCGCCTCAACAATTGGAACACCGGATTTGAATTATCTTGAAATATCCAATAACATTTTCGTAGCAGGAATGTTCAGGTTCACTGTCTCCGAAAGTGGGATATCAGCCGGGCATAGATGGATTTTCTTCAACAGTGAAGGAACCGAATCACAACAGGCCAAGGATGTTTTGATACAATCTAATCTCAGTAGACTGGTAGTAGAGCGCGGAGGGGTGTTGTAATGGCAACTGCTGAAGAATTAATTATCCGAGTATCTGCTGATATTGAAGACCTCAGACGGGATATGTCCACCGTCAAAGGTCACATTGGAGACGTGGGAACCGAGACTGAAAAAACCGAAAGCAGGACAAGTAAGGCAACAAGTTTCATAAAAAATCATTGGAAGGCTGTCGCTGTTGGGGTGGCTGCTGTAGCTGGTTCTTTTGCGGCGGTCGGTGGCAAATTGATAACCATGTCGGCAGACGCGGAAGCCACTGGCGCGAAATTCAACGCTATATTTTCGGGGATGGAAGAGGAAACACAGGCATGGGTAGATGGATTTGTCGCTGATACTGGTCGGCACAAGTACGCGACGATGGATATGATGTCAGATATCCAAGCCGTGACTACTGCTATGGGGGTAGAGCAGGAAGCCGGTGCGGAGATGGCTAAGGAACTATTGACAAGAAGTACCGATGTTGCTGCTTTCTTCAATGCTCAGGATGCCGATGTTTTGGAAGCTATCAAGTCCGGCCTGGTTGGTGAAATGGAACCGTTGAAAAAATACGGTGTCATTATGTCTGAGGCCAATGTTCAGAAAGAACTGGCCAATATGTTAGGGGAGGAGGGCGCAAAGGTAGCTACTGATGCACAGAAAATACAGGCACGGACTAATATATTTTTACAACAGACATCAAAAATACAAGGACAGCAGGCTTCCGAATCTCTATCGTATCAAGAACAATTGAAGCGGTTAAGCGCAACACTCTCTGTTACCTTTGCCGATGCCGGAAAAAAAGCAATGGAATCCATGACCGGACTTCTCATAAAAATTAATGAGATACTGAAGAATGGCGGCACCGCTGCATTATCCAAAATATTCGAAGGTTTGGCTAGTGCGGTTTCATGGGTAGCCGAAAGAGTATTGGATGCAGCCGGTGCATTTCTCGAGTGGTCACAGAATGGCGGATTTGAGACAATCAAAGCGTTCATCAGAGACGGTATAGAAAGGATGCGAGATATGTTGGGTCCTACCATTGAAGCCGTTAAGGAATTCGCTGGCAGTGATGGGTTAGGCAGGGTGTCGGAAGCAGCCGGCGTATTAATTGAATGGTTGAAGGGATTATATACAATTCTTGATGATCTGGGTGTTTTCAGGAGGATGGGGGAGACACTCGGTACAATGGTTGAAGCGTTCCTGTGGGTGATAGGCACAATCTCGGATGTCATTATCTGGGTCAATGACCTATACACAACATTCAGAACAACTTATGATGATATTGATTCGGGGACATCAACATTCCGAGAAACAATACGCAATGGGTGGAACGCAATACGCACAGCAATATCAAATATTGTAGCCGGAATCCTACAAGATATCATCGATGGGTGGAATGATTTTCTTAATGCAATCGGACTAGGAAACAACAAAATCCTAGGTTCCATAACCAGTATAGGCGAATCCATTCTAGGACAGTGGACAACAGATATGAATAAAATGCCCACTGTTGCGGGTGGTGCTATGGAATCCGCAGCCACTACCATAAGGTCATACGGGGATGAGATCGCAAGAGCTGCAAACAGTACCGCGCAACGTGGTATAGATGCTCTCGCGGCTGGTTTCAAAGAAATGCAGCGTATTAAGGCACAGGCGGCGAATATCACATTGACACCGGCTACATCTTCCGGGAGTTCATCGTCGGGATCATCGTCTAGAAAATACGATGCGGCGATATCTCAACAACAATCATCATCCAGATCAGCACCCACTGCGAAAAACGCACCATATGACGCACCAAGTCAATCCGTGAAACCGAGAAAATATGCAAGTGGTGGAATGATTCCACACACTGGTTTCCATCTCCTGCATGAAAATGAAGTTGTCATTCCCCCAAAACCAAATTGGAATAATCTTCTGGTCCGTCCTATACTGAATGCGTTTTCACAATCCAGCGTGCCGTCCAGTGGGGTTTCGAGAATGGAAATAACAATCCACAACTATGGAGATTTGAGAGCACTTGAAAAAACATTATTGAGATCGAGGCAGGCAGGCACATGCGGAACAATGAGGGTGATTTGAAATGAGTGACGTCAGGATGTATAAGAATTTTGTGGGCGTTTCGATGTATAATTCATCATTCTACCTGGGCGGTCAGCATGTGGTTTTCATGCTGTTGGATGATGGGATAACATTGGGAACACATGTAGAATATGATAATAAAATGGAGATTATCCCTCCGCTTACTGCTGGAATTATATTTACTCATTTATATTACTCGAGACTCCCATTAACACGCTCATCCATAATTGACGGACCTGTTACGGGCAACATATGCTTCAATATTGTTACTGCTGCGGGAGCCGCTGTCTTCGTAAACCACGTGTGGGTGGAGCTGTTTTTCGAAGATTATAATAATGTAAGGTATCCGATTAGCGGCGGCGAAGTTAAGATTAATTTTACCACGATTCATCAACCAACTGGACCTGCTGAAAAAATGGTCGGACTGTATTTTGAGTTTCCAGTTCATGAAAAGAAAACCATACCGGGCGCACTTCTTGCGTTGCGAGTGAGTGCATTTGGAAACAGAGTTGGGGATGGACGAATCCAACAATTAGTTTCACACGTTGATAAAGATATTTTACTTTCGATTCCACTCATAGGAGCATAACATGAGATCCTCGAATATTCTAATTGACGTGGAAACAGGTACGGAGATTATTTTCGATGCTCTTGAGCCCGCATTCACACAAACTTACAATAGTGACCTTGTAGAATATTCGAGATACCTAGATGGAGTTCACGTAAGTGAATTAATTTCACCCAATCAACGACAAATGCAGGTTGTTGTCAGGACAACCACGCCAAGCGACACCAGGCGAAAATTGGATTATTATCGGATGACCGGAAAACCGTTAGTGATGTTTATCGCTGCTGAAGATTCTGCCAGTCAAGTGATAGTGAAAAGTGTAGATTATTCACATGGCAATGAGACAGCCGCATCAATGCAAATTTCATTAGCATGTTATGGGACTGAAGGACATGCCCGCCTTGCAACGGATGCGAGGTGTTCCACGGGTGGAGAAATTTCAAATGATTTGTTGTCAATATTGGACAGTCCGTTTCATTCGTTATTGGGCAATGCTGTAAAACTTGACACTGTTGGCGAAGACGTGTCATTTGCAATATCCGGCGCGAATGGAAATATAGAGCCCGGTATATACATGATGTTAGTCCGCGCAAGGGGTACGGGATATGTTTTTAATGATATGGGCATTAGATTCATAGATTCCACGGACGTTAGGACGATAATATTCCAAAATATATCAGTAGACACTGTCACGGGGTATCAATGGTTTGCCGCTGTTGGTACGGTACTGGAGGCATCAGATGGACACAATTTCAGTGTTGTGGTTCTGAAAAACACCGCTGCGACTAACTCGCTGTACATTGATGCAATGGCTATATTCCCAACATCTGGAACAATTACAATACCGACCTACACCATAACAGGACCAGTGCCGGGTATACCGGGAGGGGGACCGACATCATATACTATAGATCAGTTCCAGCTCGATACAGTTGCAGGACCGAGAGCAGTACCACTTACCACACTAGGAGGAGCTGCTCATACTGCCTCAACTAGTGCCGCCGGATTCTATGAACAATCGCACATGGGCGGGGATGTAAAAACATTCTACTACGATTGGAATAAGAGTAGATATCTCAGAATATTGGCCGTCAATGTGGCGTGTGATACAGCCACCACACTTACGGTATATCATTGTTGGAGAGTACTCGGGGCCGTGAAACGCCTACACGCATACACGATGACACTCACAGCAGCCCAGGCAAAAGCAGGAGTTAATACCGATTATCCAATTGTTTTAGATGTTCCACACGGCACAATTGGATGGATAGAGACACGCGCGGCGGATGCATGCACTGTCTCGGTAAATGTTATGGCGCGGTATGATTCCATAACATTCTAATCTGTCCAATTTTTTCAACATGTGGCACCAATGCAGCGTGTACGTCTTCTGTGAAATCCAACTTTGCCTTATTCAATTTTTTTGCCCATTTCTTGAAATCATCCTGCTGCTCAGTGGACATTCCATGCCATACGATGTAGGCAGCGAGACTCAATTCTCTCTCTTTCCGGGGCGGGTGCTTTTTGTAATATCTAATATTTATTCTGCTCATTGCTCTCCTCACAGTTCCGCTTTTGCCGCTACCAGGATTACTATGATATCATCCGTACCCCTGTACATATTTTCTCTGCTGGTCATTCATTACTCTCTCAAAAACCACACCTCATCACGCTTACCGGCATGTTTCCGGCCTACGTAGATTTGACCGTCCGGTTTTACGTGGCCGGTGACGTGTGGTTCATGTTTGGGAGGGGTGGTAGGAGAGAGTATCATACCACCCTCGTTTGAATGCCAGTTATTTCTATCAACTGAGCTCCAAACTCCACCATCTGAGCCGGGGTAAGATCGACACCCCTCATTTCAGGCGGTATCTGTGGCAATACGACTTGAATAAAATGTGCTCCGGTTTGCAATACCTGTGCGATTAGATGCACAGGCAATACACCGATAATGAGCATTCCTTCATGTGCCATTCCTGGCACGAAGTGTTCACATACTTCTCCAGCGAATCCACAATGCTGGATAAAATCAACTGCACCCGGATGACGGGTGACTATCAATGTTTCCATATCATTCATCTCCTCAGTAATCATCTTCTCCATAGTCGATTTTTTCAACTATGAACTCCTTTACGTTTGCACCTAGAATGATAGGTGCATCTTCCTTTCCACAGTCCGGGCACCGTGGGTAATAATCCGCTTCCGCGATACCATTGCAGAACCGGAAAACCGGAGTGGTTCTACCACATGTCGGGCAGTCAACCAGAATCTCATCTGGTTCTGGCATACGGGTAAACCGCTCCTCATATGCCTTCTGTTTTTCTGCTTTCTTCTTTTCTTCTGCTCTCTTCTTTGAGAGAGCTATTTCGTTTTTATGTTTTTCATTCTTTTCAAAATTAAGGTGCGCTCTCCACGCCCTTGAATCTTGTTCCCAGTAATAATCGCTCATTTTCTACATCTCCTATTTGTAGTACCGTAGTACCTTACTACAATATACTATACGTCTCCATAGCATATATAGTTTACGGTTATAGTGGATGGCAAAAAATAAATAACACTAGTGTATATTGTATATTGTGATTACATGAAAAAACAAACAGAATCAAAATGTGTAGAGTGTGGAATAGAGCACGCTGGAATGAATGTGATACAGAAAAAGGATGGCGCGGTAACCGTGTGCCACAAATGTCTATCCAAACATGAGAACGTAATAACGCCACTGCGAAAATACGTCACGCTGTCGATAGAGCGTGAACTGTGGACCAAATTCAAAAAAATATGCAATGATAATGATTTTGGATATAGTAATACAGTGACCGAACTTGTGCGGGCATGGGTATCAGATTACGAACAGGAACACGAACAGGAGTGATGAGAAATGACAAACATACTAGTGAAACGAGTGCATAAGGACAAATTGACAAACTCTATAGAGGATCTCATCGTAGAGGGGTACAGGGTGAAGAACAGAGGGAACGGGATAGCGATAATGGAACGGCCTGGGAAATATGGATCATTATTATTGCATCTCATTATCCTCCTCTTCACGGCCGGCCTTGGGAATATAATATATGCATATCTGACGTATTCTAAGACACGGTCAGTCATCCACCTCAAGACAGAAGATAGTTAATTATATATAATAGTATAAGTGCGTATTGTATATTGTAGCAAGACTATAAAATGGAGGCGATTTAAATGGTCGGTGCTGATGGAATGTCATCCGAAAGAGCCGGTGAAGGCTCAAGCGACTTCCAAGACTTGGAAGACCAAGTGCATATGTTCTTAGACATAAGCAAGAATTTGTGCGAAGAAATACTTGAAGTCCCAGAGGACACGGAGGACTACGAGGAATGGAACCCAGTCCAGAATATAAAGGAGGGAATAAAAAACCTCCAGTATGCTCTGGAAATTGCAAAGTCTCCCGACTTTGCAGAAGAGCACGAAGAACACGTAAAACACATGGCGAAATATAAAGCCATGAAACACGAAGAGAAATCTAGCAGGAGAGCGTGTGTTTGCGGCGAATGCGAGTTCTGTAGAAAAATTATGAGCCAGGAACAGGCACAAAGTAGAGATTGGTACGAAAGAGGGCTGACAGATTGGAGGAACTACTAATCACAATTGTCAACATTGGGGTATCCATTC
>OBLN01000967.1_pt1 | contig 10265 bp, 8 predicted proteins | sample 1519301 | NCBI WGS metagenome assembly OBLN01 (sample SAMEA2452533, study PRJEB22499) | sediment metagenome | reverse complement strand
GCAATGAGACAATCATTTTCAGTAGCAGTTGTGGTGTATTTTTCCATAAAAGCTGGTGCGATTTCAGCCAGCAGTGGTTGAGTTTCCCAATTGAATGCAATTCTCCCCCGTTGCGAACTGTACCAGTTCCCTAATTCTCCCGTATGCATCATCATCAATTGATCACCATCCGACAGGGTAAAGGTGAGATAGATGCCTTGTGGATCAAGTGACCGGTGGGTTGGAACCGATTTTTGTTTCGTTCCTGCGGACGGCAATTTTGAATGGAATGAGAAATTACCGGCCAGATGCGAGGGTACCAGCCGCATCCCATTGGAGGATAACTGAAACATGAAAGCCAACTCATCATCACGCTGAGTATGCCAGCCAAAAATAGTAGGATAGGTGCTCGATACAACTGACGATTGAATATGATTGGAAAGCTTCACTTCTGCCGACTTCCACCCCATCCACTTTAGTGCAAACTTCCGAATGAGTTTGTCGAGCGATAGATTAAAGAGGATTTCCCGCAAACGAGGGGGACCGAAGGATAGCAAAAGCATCAACTGGCTGCCCAAACCGCCTGCAGTAGATGATAGACTGTAAACAAAAACGCGTTCCTGAACGATATAATCCAAAAACTCGGTGCGCTGCCATCCCGGTTCAATACAAGCCAGATAGCCAGGTTTGCTACCCTTAAAAAGATGTTCAAATGCCCATTGATATAGACTAACCCGCTCCATCCAACGATTTTGCAGATCTTCTTTTATCACTAAACCTGTTTTTTGCAGTGATTCTGCCAGTGAAGGTGTGACTGGAAGTAGTTTCTGCTGCGCAGCCAGCATTAAGGCAATGTTGACAGTATCAGGCATGTTCTCATCCCAGACCACCATGCCGGAAAACAAATCCAGATGTTGAGTAATGATTTCTTCCAATGTGGTTACGGACGAAATGGCAAAGTTAAACTTCTTCTGGTAATAATCTAAATTGCGTTGGTCCTGATTGCCCAATAAATCCCGATATTTGGCATACCAGATATCATCATCCATAAAATTTTCGTTGGTGCGTCTGGCAGTTGGATCATCATAAATCCCATAATCCAGGTAAATGCTGGGAGAAGTGCGATTGACCAACCCTTGCACGGCAGCAATGCAAACACGTTCTGCATAGGTAAAACGGCTGACATCGATCACTGTAATGGAAGGGGATTGATTCATGTGGGATTAAAAAATTATAGATGCAGCTTTAAAATTTACAAAGAAAAAACAGTCTTGAATTTACTCAATCACACATCAAACTTGTAAGGCTTGGGGAAGCGAATAGGCCTGAAAATACAATTGCCAATATGCCTCTTCTTCCAATTCCCATCGGGTATCACTCCATCCTAGTTCTGGCTGGCTGATTGCCCGTATCTTTTGCATAATCGACTGCCCACCATTTGGCAATAAGCTGCCAATCCGTGTACGTCGCAATAACAAATCATCCAAATGGAGCACTTGCTCTTCCCGGGCAGCCCAACGCAATTCTGCCCAAAGCGTCTGTGTTTCCGGAATGATGGTAAATTCGTTAGCAGGAATTGATTCAACCAAACTTGAAGCATGAATGCCATAGCGTCCAATTAGACGCAATTTGTTTTCCGTTGAGAGAATTTGACTTTGATAGACCGAAGCCAATTTATTTTCATTAATCACATCCAATGCGCGGCCATCTGCATCAAATTTAATTTTTTCGGGGAGATATTTGCGGGCAAATCTTAGCGTGCGTTGTGCCATATGACGGAACATGGTTAATTTGCCCCCCGTAATGGTAATCAAACCATCCTCATCCCACAAAATTTCATCACGCGCTTCTTTGGATGGATCCGCCTTGCCAGTATCCAACACGGAACGTACACCTGCAAAGGTTGATCGAATATCTTCTCTGGTCAACTTCAGACAATCAAAAATATGATTAACAGCTTCGAGCAGGTAATCTGTTTCCTCTTGTGAGATCCACGGATCGGTTGTCATTGTATGACCATGATCCACATCCGTCGTACCAACCAGGGTCGCTCCTTCCCATGAAAAAGCAAATACCGGACGATGATCCTGAGGATGAAGGAAGCTAACAACATCCTTCACGGGAATCCGCTCCTGAGAAAAAATCAGATGGCTGCCGCGTAATAATCGCAAACGCTGCTCCTTGCCAATAATTCCACGAATTTCATCTGCCCAGGCACCAGTTGCATTGATCACCAGATGTGCTTGTAGCTCTTTTTCTTCTCCACTAAAAACATCCTTAACCTGCACACCACACACTTTGTTTTGATTATTTCTGAGTAATCCAACCACTTTGGCATAATTCAGTACCGAGCCACCAGCCAATTGCCCTTCCTGAATAACACGCAATACCAGACGCGCATCATCTGTTTGTGCGTCATAAAAACCATAGCCACCCAGCAAGCTATCTTCATTGATGTTTGGGCAAATTTCTTTTAAAAATTGTTTGGACAAGTGTGTGTGATTCCAACGCAAAGCCAGCATATCATACGCGATTAATCCCAACCCAAATACCCACCCGGGGGTGTGATCATTACGATAATTTACAAGGTTGAACCGTAACGGTTCAATTAAACCTTTCCCCTCATGAATAAGCCGCTGGCGTTCACGAGAAGAATCGAGAGTCAATTTAATCTGTGCATTCTTTAAGTAGCGAAAACCGCCATGCACCATTTTGGAAGAGCGGCTGGAGGTGCCGGAAGAAAAATCATGCGCATCCAGCAGTAACGTTTTCAAGCCTGCTTCCACTGCTTCTCGGAAAACACCGGCGCCAACGATACCACCACCAATGACAATAACATCCCATGGCTGAGAGAGATCCGCCCACGATTTTGCACGCCAACCTGGAATTTCCATGAAATCCTCACTTATTTTATCGAAGGGAATTAAATTGGTAAGAGGTCATACCAGTTAAAATTATAATGATTCCAGGTACGAAGTCAAGCTGCAATCTCGCTGACCCATCATTTTTTTTATTAGTCGAATTTACAAAATTACATACCCTTTTCATTGTCCAAATTTGTATAATAGAAATAAGCAAAGGAGGTTATGATGAAAATTGCGGTGATTGGTGCAGGTAATATTGGCAATACGCTTGGTAAGAAGTGGGCAAAAGCTGAATACTCTGTGACATATGGTGTCCGTGATCCTGCGGATCCTAAGTATTCGCACTTACACGAAAGCGGCGGTGTGGAGACAATCCAGGCTGCCATTGAACCCGCCAGGGTTGTATTATTGGCGATTCCAGGAGACACTGTTGCAGAATTTGCTGAAGAATACCAGGATGTTTTAGAGGGGAAACTTATTATTGATGCAACCAATAATATTCATGGCGGACCTATGAATAATCTTGAGGTTTTGTATAGAAAAACACAAAACACCCAACTGATACGCGCCTTCAACACACTTGGCTGGGAAAATTTCGAAACCCCGATGATTGCAGGCCAACAGGTTGATTTGTTTTTCTGTGGTCACAGCGGAGCACGCCCAATAACTGAAAAATTAATTGCCGACACAGGATTAAGACCCATTTATTTAGGACCAATGGAGAAAGCCGAACTTGTCGATGGACTGACAAAAGTTTGGTTTGAGCTGGTTTTTGAGCTTGGACACAAGCGACGTTTAATGTTGAAGTTGGTGGAGGAAGACTAGCTTAAAAATTCGATTTGCAAATTTAGAAACAATTTTTAAATCAAAAAACCTTATTCATAATGAGCATTGTTCATAAATATATTTCATCTATAATCAATCCAGATGATAAGGATTGATCGATGGAACTAGGAAACGTTATTGCTCGTGGACGTACCGCGGAGTTATTTGACTTGCCTGAAAACCAGGTCTTGAAACTCTTTTATGATTGGGTATCTCCCGAAACTGCCAGAAAAGAATATGAAGTTAGCCAATTGGTGTTCCAGGCAGGGCTACCTGTACCCCAGGTATTTGGCTTGATTAATCATGAAAATCGCTCGGGGGTTATTTTTGAAAAAATTCGTGGTACAACGATGCTTTCTTTGTTGGTGAAAAAACCCTGGCAAGTCGTTCACCATAGCCGAATACTGGCTGAGTTACATCACAAAATTCACCAGATAAAAGTAGATGGCTTTCCCCTTTACCATGAACAATGGCTCAAAAAAATCGAGCGGGTTCCTGATCTTTCTGTGGAAATCAAACAAAAATTAATAAAGCAGGTTGCTCAGCTTCCTCAGGACAATCGTCTCTGTCATTTTGATTTTCATCCCGATCAGGTGATTTATACCGAGAATGGGCCAATCATTCTTGATTGGTTAACAGCCTCGCCTGGGCATCCTGCGGCAGATATTGCCCGCACCCAGATTTTAATGACGATTGGCAAGCCACCTGATGCCAGTTTCAGTATGAAGCTGTTAGCCTCTATCCTGGGAAAATTGGCAAACTTCTATTACCAAAAACGCTATCTTGAATTAAATCCAAAACTGAGCCATGCAACCATTCAGAGATGGTTGGCTCCATTAGCTGCTGTAAGGTTGTTGGAAAAGGTGCCCGGGGAAGAAGCCAGCCTATTGAAAATAATAAAAAACTCCTGAATTCATATTCATAATTAAAGAAGCTGAATTGAGGAATTTTTCATTTTAAGTAGCAAGATCAGAGAATCTGGATTTATCCAGCTAACTCTTGCACAGGTTTTTTGCTAAAAATGGATTCTTTGCCACGCAAGAAAAAGTACCAATACAGGAAAATGGAAATTGCATAAAGTGTCATGGTGCCCACAAAAGCCGGACGGAATCCATAATTAACCTGAATCCAGCCACTGATGGATGGTGAAAATGCCCAACCAAAACTATGTGCCATACTGGTTAAACTCGCAACCGTCGCGCGGGCTTGTGGGTCAACCTGTTCCATTACAAATGTCTGATAAACCGGACCACTCATATTCATGAGCGCAAGCCTCACAAAATAAGCACCCGCGCTAACCAAAAACCAGGGAGAAAATCCAAGAATGAAGAGAAATGGAATGGATAAGCCCTGGGTTAGGACCACCACCTCAATCTTTCCAAAGCGATCTGCTAAAACCGGCGCTATGATCAACCCCACCCCCATTGCCAACGATCCCCAGGCAAAAATTGTTCCAATCGTCGGGTCTGGCTGATTATGAACATTTCTGAAAAAGATATTCATGAATGGCATAATTAAACCAGCACCGATGGAGGTGATTAATGATGGGATGATAAGCCGTGAAAGGAGGCTAAAGTTATCCTTCAAATAGGACATCGGTGCCAGGGAAGAACGCTCGCTCAGCTTTAAATTCGGGTTGCGTAACATAATCAAGGGTACAACGCCGACGATCGCAAAAACGGATGTCGCCAATAAAGCGTTACCATAAGCTGTTGGGCTAAGGGCACTTACATTAAAGAAAGATCCCATCCAACCCGGTAGATACCCACCAATCCAGTTGCCCACAAAACCAGCCGCCATCTGTAAACCCTGTCCAAAACTAAACAGATAGGTTCTTTCGGTTTCACCACTGTTTTCCATCAGGAATGGACCCATTGTAACGGAAGAAATACTCATCCCCAGGCCAAAAACAATGTTGATGACGATCAGTATCCAGGCTTTTGGAAAAGCAACCATAATGATCACCGACAGCGCAACCAACACAGTACTGCTGATCAGCGAAAGTTTACGTCCCAAACGATCTGCCAGATATCCCATTGGCAGGGCGGCGAGTAACGCAGTAAGATTATGAACCGTGATCATGGTGCCCAACAAGGCTTCATCATAGCCAAGACTGAGTACAAAGAAGTTAAATATTAACCGGCGTACGCCCATCGCTGCGCCAAAAATAATTGTAAAAATCAAATACATACGTGCATTCCAACGAAATGCGCGCAAGCGTGATGAATATGTTGTAAGAACGGAAGTCGTTTTACCTTTAATTGTTTTGAGATATTCCATATTTAAATCACTACAAGTGTTCTTTCTTTCCCGGATTGATAACCAGTTTTAATTGCTTAAACGTATCTTCCACAGCTTCCTGTCGCAGGTTATAACGTCTCTCCCCATTTGAAGTAATCGTAACCTGTACCAAACCAGCCAGTCGTAACATATTTAAATGATGGATAACCGTTGGCGCACGTAAGCGCACCTTTTTAGCCAGACTGCTTGGGGTCGTGGCACCATGATTTAAATAATGTAAAATTCGCAAACGCGTCGGGTCTGCTAATGCTTTTAGTCCGGTAACCAGTGATTCGGGAACATACTCACCGGGTACCAAATTTTGGGTTTCATTACGGCAACCAAACACAACCAGCAATTCGTCTGGTTGAGGTTTCTGGAAGAAAATTAACGGGGAAGTCCAATAGGATGGCACCAGTGTAATTTTCTTGAAAGTATCCGTTTTTTCAAGAATTACACCGTGAGAAAGTTCTTCTAACAGATCAGTAAGCGACATGGATTGCGATTGTTTCTGTGCATTCCGCATCCCATCCAGCAAAGCGGGCAAAATACGCTCTTCCTCTTCCATAAAAAAGGCCTGGTAGTATGACTGCAAGACATTCATATAGCGCTCGCCAAATGCTGCCGGTTGAAGAAAAACTTCCGCAAATTTTTTAATTTCTTTTTGTTTCACAGATTTGGAACGATGTTGGAAAACAGAGCGAAAATTCTCAATGTCCGTTGTGCTGATTTTGCGATTGGATTGTATGTTTGCAATGCTTGCGTAAACCGCTTCAGTCATCTGAGACGGATTCATAAGTGTAGTCAATCTTTTTTCTGCAGGAATTTTTTCTAATTCATTCAAAACCGCAGAGGTATTTTTGTCTTGTATGGGTAAGTTGTTAAGCCAAACGAGTGGAACAGGCAAAAAATTGAGTGATTGATCCAAAAACTCCCGATCTTCGGGGGATAATCTGGAACGCACACCAGCTGCCCAGGCAGGCCGTAATCCGAAACGCTCTGGATGGTGGATTACAAAAATACTGATGAAAAAATCATAAGCGCTGCCAAAATCCCAATGTAACGTTGTCATCTAACCACCTCAAACAAAAAAGTCATACTGGGTTGAGCGGAGCGAATCAAGGGCAAGGAGAGACGACGTCTGCGATGATACCTGCAATGGATGGTATAAAGATGTAAGTTCGTTTCGCTCCGCTCAACCGTTCTTGGTGGAACTGTGCAGTATGACCGGTTTTTTGTTAGATTATTATCTAATGATTAGATAATAGTCTAACTCTATTCATTTGTCAATAGGGAATTTCTGTCAGATTGACAAGACAGGAAGTTTGTCACCTTCTTAAAAGATTTTTTACAGCCAAAATTATCCACAAATAAAAAGTGACTGTTCAATTGGCCTGAATCTTGCTATCATTAGACTCTTTAAAGGTAGCTTATGAAAAAATGTAGAGTTCTTCTTTCAATTGTCTTGACGTTGAGTTTTTTGGGGGCACTCTTTACCAATACAAGTGTGGTTTCCAGCCAGGAAAAATCACCTTACCAGGTGTTTTTACCGTTGGTCAGTAAGATTACATCACCAGCCTATTACAGCACCACCTGGTATGTCACTTCAAGTTTATTTGATTACACAAATGGTAAACGCAACATTTACTATAAAGGTGTAGAGGCTGGATATCTTACTGCTCCTTCTGGCCGTCAGGACCAGTTGGTAATATTGCATTTTGGGCGTCCAAGAACAGATGGAAACCAGGTAGGAACCCGGGCATATTGGGATACTTCCGGTGAGCTTACCAGCACCAACGATATCATTGTTTACACACAGGATTTCATCAATGGTTTTATGGTTGGCGCTCTGGCAAAAAATGATTTTGATTCAAAATTAGAGTTGGGTGTTGGTACTTCGAATCTTGTGTGGGATTACATCGACGGAAGAGATGATCCTTGCGATGAGTATTTCTGCACCACCGACGATGCATACAAACATGGTAAAGCCTGGGCGGAAATGATTGCAAAGATAAATAATTGGGTAATAGCTCAGGGGTACGCCAATCGGGTGAGTGTTGCTGGCGCATCTGACATTGAACTAGCCTGGAATTCAGCCAAAGTCACCCATGCCTGGGTGGACGGTTTTGATGATTATGATCAGGAAAAATACATTTTCTATAATTTTGGTACTTGTGAAGGCTGTGATATTGGTATTAATCTCAGTGTGCCACCGGATCCCAATAAAGACTTAACCGATGATTGGACCCACGCCAAGGTACATTATTCCGCCTGGGGAGCTGCCCCTGTGTGGCCGATTCCCGAGATTTATTTAAACAATGGCTGGAACGCCAATCAATGGGCAAATATCAGCAAAGTTGGTGTCACGCTTGGATATTACCCGATCTACTTTTTCAGTGCACTCACCCAGTATCAAGCCTGTCTTAGTGTGGATGACCCGTATTGTGAAACAACAGACAACACGCCAGTAGAAGGTTGGTCACAATTGATGAAAGCTATAAACACCAGACCAGAAACTTCACAACAGTACATTCCATTTATGACAGATATTGATTGGCCCTAAGAGGAGAAACCTATGAGCAACAGACGCTTTTTTACCCTTATGATCATTGGCACCATCTTACTACTTCTTATCTTAATCCCACAGGAGCAGCAAGTCGATGCCGGTCAAACGCAAGCTGAACCAACCACTGACGGTATGACCCAATCAGCGCTCAGCCAGTTAAAATCCGTACTGAGTGACGACACACCTCCAGATGTACAAAAAAATATAGAAAATAAAATTCAGGCATTGGAATACAAGCAACAGGTTCAAGTAGAAGCTGCACAACAACCGCAGAAATCATTGGAAGAGATTTGTAGAAGTATCGCCGTTCAAAATCTAAGCACTTCAAAACAAATGGACGAGCAACCACAGGGCATCTTTGACCTGGAGGAAGGATTCTTAGGCGACAGAGGATATCGCACCAATAATATGTGGCGTGGGCAATATAGTGGTTATGAAACAGAGGTGTATGCCGGATCACTGCTTTCAGACCCACAACAAGGCGTTCTGGTTGTAAACATTCCGGCGCTAAGTTTTCTCAAAGTATTTTTAGACCCAAATCCGACCGGTTCTTTGACAATAGCTGAAGTAAATGAACATCAATTCCAATTAGCAACAACTGAAGGCAATTTAGCGAATTTCAGCCTCCCGGCTCAACAATTTATCAATGATATGGCAAAAAGCATGTCGGTTGTAGATTTACCACCAATGCCAACCCCCATTCACGACCCCTGCGCAGAATTTATCACTCCATAACTCAGGCAATTATTGCCCGGAAAATTATTGATTGCTATTAACTGCCCGGATTTCCATTTCAGAAAAATTCACGGTAACCGGATTATCACCGCTTGCCCTGGCAAACACACCGATTCTGCCTTCCGTAAATACCGGATCACTCACACTGAACACATAGGCACCGTTGGCAAAGAAACGCATTTCTTTCCCGGAAGCCCAGATACCAATACTGACCTCTAAGGGTGCTCCGGGAGGCAAGCCAGTTGGCGTCCAATCCTGCATGAGGGTTGTTTCGCCATTTCTCACTCTTTCTGCCCGCGCCAAACCCTCACAATTGACAATGAAACGGTAATAATTAATCTCGGAAGCAGCACGAATGACCATGCCATACACATCTTCCCCACGGCAGAGATTAACATTTACTTTGGTTTCAACATTAAAATCACGCAAAATATTCTCTGCTTCAAGGCTGAGTTGATTCACTTTGGGTTGTTGAATAGCAAGCGTCAACGAATCATTTAGCAAGGTTATATTCCCGGAACTGAAACTGCCCGTGCCCCATTTAGCAGGTGATGCAAAGAGATTATCCACTAAAACAGTCCCCAGATCCGGTCGCATTTCTTCCGTTGGTTCTATCACCTGGGTAGGACGAGGCGTGGGTGTAGCTGTTGCCGGGAACCAGTCGATGGTTGCCGTTATGGTAGGTGTCACAGTTGCAGTGTTGGTAGGTGGTATTGGCGTCGGTTCGTATTCTACAACACTACAAGCCGAAACGAGCCCCATCAACAGGATTGTTATTAACAGATAAAACAATCTTTTCACGCTGGTACTTCCACCACCTGTGAACGCTCTGGCCCTACAGAAGCCAACATTACTTTCACACCACTGATTTCTTCCACAAAACGCACATAATTCTGCGCATTATCCGGCAAATCTTCCCATTTGCGAACACCCATCAAATCTTCCTGCCATCCTGGCAAAGTTTTATAAACAGGTTCATATTGCTCTAGTTGGCTTACCCCCATCGGCGGTAAAGC
>OBLN01000966.1_pt1 | contig 10266 bp, 8 predicted proteins | sample 1519301 | NCBI WGS metagenome assembly OBLN01 (sample SAMEA2452533, study PRJEB22499) | sediment metagenome | reverse complement strand
AAAAGCATGAACAGCCGAACTGTTTTTTTAGTTTTTGCTTTTCCAGTCTCAGTGATAATATAGAATCAGACTTAAACCGGGATATGAAAAATGACAAGAAATTGATAAATAAGGGCAGGCTTATAAATAAACCTAGAGAGAGGCGATGATAAAACCCTTACTTTTCGTTACTCAAGTTCTGAAGCTGCAAACCCTGCGACCTCAAGAAAAGGCGTTTCTACGATCTTTTTTCCTGCCAGCCCTTTTTCTATACTGAAAACATCGAGCACTGCAGACGGGATAAGGCACTGTTCGGTACAGTCGAGGGCACATTCTTTGGTGCATTCAAGGGAACAGTTAATTTGCCTTTCCATCTCAGTTATGAGATTTTTCTCAATATCGGATAAGTCCTGAACAGGGATTTCGAGGGAAGCAAATTCTCTGAACTTTTCGCAGGGAGTATCGATTTCTATTATGATTTTGTTTCCCTCCGCCCTTCCTTTTACCGTATGTATTGTCCCGCAGATGCGGGAAGATACGCTTATTTCTGTCATTTTGAAACCCCTCCTGTTTTATATCCCATAATTTGCCAGGATTTTTGTCAATAAATTCCGCCGGTCAAACCACCTTTTTGGAGTCCGTTTGTGCTGAGAACTGCAATATTTTTGAAGTCTATTGCTTTTATAGGGCAGGCACGGACGCACCGCCTGCAGCTTGTTCCGAGGCAGTCCTGAGTCCGGCAGCTTGCAAAGAAGTTTCCGTTTTTCTCAATGGTCACAAGGGCATTTTCCGGGCATTCCTCATTGCAACGCCGGCACTGCAGGCAGCTTTTCAGAGGAACCTCTATGGTTATTCCGATATCTTCCACTATTTCTACAGGTACATTTCCTGTTTCTTCAATATCTCTTGCAGCCCTTTTTTCCATTGCTGCATCTTCTACAGGTTCCGGAAGAGGAGGGTATTTGTACATTTTGAAGAACTTTTTATACAGCTTCATGCTCATACCCTCAGTCCAGTAAGATAGCTCGCATGTATAAATGTTTTTGAAAGTTTCACTGGTCGCCATCATCAGATGGTCAGCCTTTATCGTACCTGCAAGGGCAATCACTTCCTCAAGCCTTGACTCATCCAGAATAAGCTCGCGTGCAAGGGCAATTGAAGTGTTTCCGAACTGGACAGCTTTCTTTGAGAAATCCGGGCAGGAACCTATTTTTCTGGCTTTTTTACAGTCCACATAAGTCCCTGAGGCTCCCGACATATAGACATTTTCAAGCTCTTCAAAAGGTACTCCGGCTTCAAGCAGGAGTGTAAGCTGTGCTGCCCTGATCGCCCCTATAGCTTTCCCAGCTTCTGCAATATCTCCATCTGTGATCTCTATGCCGTCGCCAAGGACCAGCCTGCCACCAGGCAGTTTCGGAGGCTGTTCCATAAGCCCGGTTTCCATTGCAAGGGAGATAACTGCTATTACCCCGGTTCCGGTAATTCCTACCGCTTCAATTTCTCCTTTCTCCACGGTCTCTCCGGTAACCGGATTTACAAGGTTTCCGGGTATACTTTCCATTTTTTCGTTCAGGACAGTAAGCCGCCAGAAACCTTTTTCGAGATTTACATCAGAAATTGCGCCCGGGCTGGCAATCATTCCACAGCTTATTCCCTGCCCTTCGATAGCAGGCCCTGCAGCCGCGCTGCCCGTAATAATCCGGTCTCCTGCTTTTATTGCCATCTCAGCATTCGTACCGTAATCAGTAACAATTGAGATTTCTTTCTGGTTCAGAAAATCTGTTTCGATCATCATTGCCAGCGCATCGGCTCCTATCTCATGGGCAATAGCCGGAGGCACTGTTATTTCACAATTTGGCAGATCAACAATTCCTCTGAAAAGTTCGGATGCCGGAAAGACCCTGGCACTCCGGTCCACATTTTCGACCCCAAGCCTTCTTTGCATGTTCTTCCCGGCAAATGCAAGGTCTCTGATTTCAGAATTCTGGAAAAGCGAAAGCTGAATAGGGTTTCCACATACAACCATTTTCTGGATGCAAACCGGGTCTACCCCAAAAGTCTCAATGATCTTCCCTACCGCGTCCAGTATGATATTGTTTGCAATATCTTCACCGACTTCCAGCGCGAAATCCAGGTGATCAATTACGTTGCCCCCTGGCAGGGGGTGCCTCATTGTCATGGCAGTTTTTACTACTTTTTTCGTTTCCAGGTTTATAAGCTGCGCTCTAAAGCCGCTGGTACCCAGATCAAGTGCGATCCCGTACATTTTATACTCCACTTGCAGCAGTTATTGAATATTAAGAAATATGCCCTCGTTATCCTGTCCACATCAGGATACCGTATACTCAGGACACTGTGTATCTGGTAAGTTCAGGCAGTGAAACAGGCTGCGCAGCTCTTCACTGTTTAGTCCTTTTTTAACTAAATTTTGGGCTTAAATCTATATAACATAATTCGCAGCTTATCGTAAAGGGTCATGATTTGAGTAAAGGCATTGATTTTTGAAGGGGCATTGATTTTTGAGGGGTATCAATTTACAGAAGCTATGATTCTAGTAGGAAGGAGCCAAACATCGTGAAGAATTTCATGCTTCTTGATAATTTACTGGAGGAGAAGAAATGACAGAGACGATAAGTGTCTTATTTTTTATATATTGTCTAGTGGTTGGTTTAACAAATGATTTTTCATAAACCAAAGAAATAAAACTGCTATTGTTGGCCTTGTGATTTCTTCTATAATACGCATCTGTTTTCAACTGCGTAGTCCTCATTGGGTTTTCGTAATCTATTTATTAGATGTCGGTAAACGCTATCCTATAGGTGATGAGGTCCGCCTAGACTTTACAGTCTAAACCGCTTATACGCTGATGACTTCTACGCAACTGTCGAGGTTTTAATGTGTATACTATTTTGTTAGTCGGTATAGGCGGCTTTATAGGTGCTATCCTGAGATATACCTTAGGTGGATGGATACAGAGCAGTTTTATTAATTTCCCGGTAGGAACACTAACTATAAACACTATTGGCAGTTTCTTTTTGGGTTTAGTAATGTACCTTTCTGAATATCAGGGATTCTTTAGTGGTCAGACCAGAATATTTCTTACAATAGGTATTTTGGGGGCTTTCACAACTCTATCAACGTTTGGTTATGAATCGTTTCGATTACTTGATGACTCAAAATTGACATTTATGACAATAAATATAGTATCGACAGTATTATTTTCCATGCTGGCTGTATATTTAGGTAAGATTGTAGCTCTAAGTGTTAGCTCTTACCTGTTGGGAGGAATGAAATGAAAACGGATCAAATGATAGGTTGTGAGGAAAATTGCATGAAAAAAGAGTCTACAGCCATATTATTGAGAATATTCATAGGGGAATCTGATCATTTCAAAGGTAAGCCGCTATACATGCACATTATCGAAATGCTAAAAACTGAAGGCATAGCCGGAGCTACCGTTTTTAGGGGCATTGCTGGCTTTGGAAAACATAGCCGAATTCATACAACTTCTATATTGCGCTTATCAACCGACATGCCAATACTTATTGAAGTTGCTGATCTTGAAGAAAATATTGATAGGATCAGACCAAAATTAGATGAGATAATTAATCAAGGATTGATCACAGAAGAAAAAATCAAAATTGTATTCTATGACAGTGATAAAAACAAATGATTCACTAATTATTGCTGTAATACCATACTGGTCTCTCCTGGTGAATTTGCTACTCAAGCGCGATCTTCCAACCCTCTACACCTGCTTACGTTATTGTTTTACTCCTAAATTAGCACTTAAACATCTAAAATTTGTAAGGCGATCTTATGCCTTCAGTACTTCTTCGCATTCTTCGAATATATCTAAAACAGAAAGTAACCTATTATGGCAAATCAGTTCACGAAAAAGTTATAGAATTTTTATGTGATTCCGGCATTAATGACTTAACTCTTCTGAGAGGAATTAAAGGATGTAGAGTCGCTAAAAGATCCATACCGTAAACTTAAGTTGAGCTATGAACTTCCAGTTGTTGTAGAAGCAGCTGACCATAAAGTGACAAATCAGATATTTGACTCCGCAATTGCAAGAAATTATAGGAAATGAGCTTATGGCTATTCAGGCAGTAGAAATTATTTGATTGAGAATTAAAGGATCGAAATTAAAAAGAGTAAGAAAATAAATAATGAAGAATTTGATCTGTAATCAACAGAAAAGATTAAAATTATTTCAGGCCGTGGTCAGTGACAGGAATGGTTATGAATAGAGAATCAGGTTGTATGAACTGAAAATTTCAGTCAATCTTCTTGAGCGCGGTGATAAGGACCACACAATCCCGAGGCGCAGTTAGAGCGGGTTCTAACTCTGATTTTTCCAGTCTGATAATACTCATCTCTCGCTTCAACAAGTGCCTTTATATTTTTGATCGGGGTCTTCGGGGCAATCCCACATCCGGGAGCGAGAATATCAATGCCGTCTTCAAGGCACTTCTGTGCTTCCAGTTTTATCTCTTCACAGGTCCCGTTGAGTATGACTCCGGATGAGGAGAGGTTTCCTATCAGTTTTGTCTTGCTTCCTACAAGTTTCTTTGCAGCTGGCAGGTCAGTTACTTTTTCTTCGATGCTGACCCCCTGAAAACCGCATTCTGAAAGGATTTTGAGGATAGGGGTTGAGTTCCCGCAAACGTGTATGAGTTTTATGCCTTTTCCCGACCCGCATAAGCTTTCATATTCCGGTCTTATGAGAGTGTCCAGATGTCTGGGGTCAAGCATATCAGGGCCTGCTATTCCGTCTACAATGCAGACAGCATCTGCCCCGGCTTCGGAGAGAACTTCTGCATATTCAGAGCAGGCGGCTCGTGTAACTTTAAGGCATTGACTCAATATTTCGGGCCTTCTTATCGTCCAGGTAAGAAAATTGTAAGTTCCAAGCAGCCTTGAAGCAAGGGATGCCGGACCTTCCATGCCTGCTATCAGGGGAACATCTTCACCGGCTTTTTTCCTCAGGATCGATGTTACATCCGCAATTAGGGGAATTCTTCCCAGCTCCGTAAAATCTGAGGGAAGTTCCAGCTTTTCCGGTTCCTTTGCAAAAGGGTTAGATCCCGGAGAAGGCTGGATATCCTATCTGCCCGGGTTAACCCCGCAACCCAGAGCTTCAGACAGGACAGTGAGACAGAATGGGTAACGAACAGCTTCAAGGCCCGCAAAGGTATGGGCTGAAAAGGCAAGGTCTGCCATTTTTTCCGCATCAAAATGAGCATCAGGCCAGGCCGCTCCGCTTTTTCTCATGAGTTCGACGGTCCCTGTCTGGGTTACAGAAAGAACAGGCACCTTATCCACGGTTTTTCCATAAAGCGTGTTCAGGAAACGATCTCTTAAATCCGGATCTGCCATTAAAATCTGCCATTAAAGTTCTTTTTGTTCGTTAAATTTCAGGTTAAGCTCTCTAGCTTTTTTCTGGGAACTAATAGGAGCAGGATCACTTTTATATTTTTCATTTAAAATATCTGTAAACTAATTATATAAATTAATTCCCATATGGGGTATTTTTTAGAAAATCACGAATTTCCAATCATTATCTACCTCTTATTATGGCAGATTCTATAAAAGGGAGTCCCGAAAATTCTTATCATGCATCATTGTAGAAAAGAGACTAATTTATTTGCCTGGTGTTGAAAGTAACTAAACAAAAGACTTCGTCGGTTGAGTTGCTTAACAGTTTGGTTACTTAAATATCGGGCTGTTTAAAGATCTTAACGATCGAATTTTGCTCCTCGGGTTTTGCTCCTTTTCCTGCCGTGAGGATCCAGAAAGTCTTGAGCATCCCGATCTTCTGGAGTTTTTCAGGATTATTAACGCTCTTTCAACTCTTAAATTGCCAAAAAGAGACTGATTAAGCGCTTTCATCCTGGTCTTTTCGGTTCTTAGTCCTTTGGCTCGGAGGTTTGAGGCCCGGAACATTGAACCTTTTTCTGTGGGTCTGGACTTTACTTTTCCTGAGGTGCACTAAAATGGCAAAAGTGCCTCGTGAGGAAGTTTCCAGGTCTAATTTCTTTTCCTGGAGGCGGGATAACAATGCCTCGAGAGGAAGAAGCATTGTCATCAGCGTGAATTTTTTACCTGAAAGTCAGGATTTTTTGTGGAGGAGTGTGGAGATTTTTCTGGATTTTCTCGACATCTTCAGAACGTCTTTTTAGGGAACATCTGTAGAAATATGCTTTTTCGTAAAAAGAAAGGGTGGGCAAAAGTGCCACCCTCTCAATCGGCAATTTTTTGCATTGCCTTTCTCTGGTTGATTGGTGGTATCAACGGGTTTATCCGATGATCTTCTTGAAGAGTTCCGGACCTGTCTGTGCAACAGTGTAGGACTGGGCGGTGACGGTGTCGCACGGACCCCTTGGTGGAACTTCACAGCCGGTTGCAATCACGTACTTGGACTGCATTCCGTTCTCCTTGAGAGTATTCAGGACGCTCTTCTGGAGGGCAATTGTGTCGTTCTTAATCTTTTCGATGTTTTCGGGGCTGTTGTCCATGAATGCGACCGGGCTGACTTCTCCCCCGAACATGACGTCTTTTCCGTAGTTCTCGATGAGATACCTGTGGTCCTTTGAGCCCTTGTTAACCTGCTCCGGATAGAAGGTGTAGCTGTAGTACTTTGTGTCCCACTTTTTGATGAGGTCCCAGTGCGGGGCATCTGCACAGTTGTGGACGACCATTGGCTTGTCGTATTCCTTATAGAGTGGGGCGAATACGTTCTGCATTGCCTTGCCTTCGGTCTTCATGTATTCGTCTGCACCGAGAATGACATTGTTGGTCCAGAGCGTCACCAGGCAGAGGTTGTCAGGCTGTGCTTCCTCGAACATCATCTTTGCCATCTCCTTACAGTACTCGGTGGTCTTTCCAAGAGCTTTGAGGACAACATCCGGGTTTGTCCTGAGGTCTGAAAGCACACGGGTTGCTCCCATGATCTGGGTCAAAGCGACCATAGGCCCTTCGAACAGGGCGGTGACAGGTGCGTCAATTGCCTTTGCCTTCTCGGTTGCAAGCTTATTGCCCTGGATCAGGTTGTAGGCACGTGTACCTTCCTTGATTTCCGGGACTTCAAGAGCTTCATAATCTTCGAGATGCCCTGTGGCTGCAGGGGTGTCTTCCTCAGGAACCCTGATAGTTGCACCGAAGTCTTTTGCAACCACACAGAGGTCAGTAAGGCCGACGAAGTTGTCAATGTTGAAGTACTTGGTACCCGCGACTACACTGGCTGCATACATCTCTGCCTTTGTGGAGTAGTCTGCGTAAGTGCAGGGCACAAACTTTCTGGAGAGCCCGCAGATAAGGGGAGCGACCGGGAGCCTGTCGACCTTCTTGTCCTGGAAGGCGGAGACAAACCTCTCCTTTTTGGTCATGGTCTCGTTGAACTTGGGCACAACTGAGTCATATTCTGCAAGGATCTTCTCAGCGGTAACAAGCCCGATATCGACTTCTTCCCTGGTGCCTTTCTTTGCAAGAATTTCTTTATACTTCATCTTGCTTGTTGCAACTGAGGACTCGTTCCATGCATCAGCAGGAAGCGTGCTGACAAGAGAAGAAAGTGCCTCGACTGCTCCGCTTGCGTCACGGGCAGTTCCGTCTGCTCCGATACTGTCTGCGAAAGCCTGAGAAACAGGTGCACCGCCGACCATGACTACGAGGGAGTCCCTGAGGCCTTCTTCCTGAAGCTGTTCGATTACAGTCTCCATGCCTCCCATGGTGGTGGTCATCAGTGTGCTCATCGAAATAGCTGCCGCTTTGTTTTCCTTTGCTGCTTCTACGAATTTTTCGAGCGGGACATCGACCCCGAGGTCAATAGCATTGTAACCTGCAGCTGTAATCATTGTCTTAACAAGGTTCTTCCCGATATCGTGCACGTCTCCTTCAACAGTACCTACGATAACGTTCTGGGGTCCAGAGCTTGCGTCGACCTTCATATAAGGTGTAAGAATTGCCATTCCTGCATACATTGCATCTGCTGCGAGCAGAAGGCTGGGGACGAAGGCATCTCCCTTTTCGTACTGGTCGCTGATAATGTTCATACCCTTTGCAAGGCCGTCAACGATCGCTTCGTATGCGTCCATTCCTTCGTCCAGGGCTTTCTGTGCAAATTCTTCTGCAAGTTCGTCATCGCCTTCAACGACAGCATCAGCTAAAGCATTTAAAATTTCTTCTTTTGCCATATTAAACCTCCATTTTTCAGGATCAGGAATTCCAGGTCCTGGAATCCAATTTTACTTCTGAAAGCAGGGCATTTAAGAGGGGTTCCTGCCCTTTGTCATTCCATAGGTCTCCTGATGCCTATCCAGTAGCTACGTTCTCCAACCAGGTAGTCTTGCTCAGTACTCCTGAAAATAGCCATTTTTTATTTCTGGATCTTCATCTTTCAGCTATGGCTGTTAACATTCAGGTAGTATTCTCCAATATTATATAGCATAGCCGATGCTGTTTTTGTAAAAACCTCAAATATTTCATCATACTCTGATTTTTACTTTTCCTGTTTACGGATTTGTTCAAGTTTTTCAACCCTGCCATTTTCAGGATCCTTTCCTCTTTGACAGAGGAATCCCTTTCCTGGGGGATGGATAATTTGCAGATACTAACTTTTCGTGCGAGCAAGGAATCTGGTTATTCTGGAAATTTTGAGGAAAAAAAGAAATAGGTAGACGATAACTTTTGAGGGGGAATAAAAAAAGCTTTCTTCGTTGAATTATAAGCTTCAAAAAAACGGTTGCCCTTAAAAATAGCCCCTTTTGAGATATTTGAGGCTATGATTTTTAGTGTGTGAATTAATTATCATCAGGCTTTTCAATACCCTCAAAATTTTCTGAGATTTTGAGATAAAACCGCGATTTCGAAAGAAAATAATTAACTTATATGAAATCAGAAGTGGAATATTTCTCCTGATATCGGAGGCTGAAACGATCATCTCCTGGAATGAAGTTTATTGCAAATTTTTTTTGTTAAAATTTTTATTTAATTTGCCTTTTCCGAAAGCCCTATATAATAATCAGCAAGTTCGTTTCCCCATTCGATAGCGCTGCTGTTGAAACTGACTAGCTTCCTGTGATCAAATTCCCCTTCCTTTCCGAACAGCTTCAACACCATCAGTTCATCTGAAACTATAAATGAAGAAGGTTTTATTTCTCCCCTGTAGATGTAAAGTGAAACATTGTTTTCGAGCAGTAGTCCGTATATATTCTTAAAATCATTTTTCAGTCTTATGTATACCTTTTCATCCAGAATCAGGTCCACCTTTGCCCCGTTCTTTGCACAGGTTGCCTGGATTTCAGGGCAGTCTGGACAAAAGAATGAGTAAAAGCTTCTCAGTCTCCTGGGCCTGACTAATAGTTCTTTCAGGTCTTTTGGGAATTCAAAAATATGGTCAAGTTCGGGCTCGTTCAGCTTGCATTTCCCAAGCATATGAATCTTTTTCATCAGGTGCTCCGGTATCGGCCTTCTGTCGTGCTTTGACCAGTAATCGTTATTTCCTTCAAAGACCTGAAGGAGGTCATTTAGAGGCAGAATTTTTTCGCCAATTATTTTTCCGATATCTGAGAGTTCGTAAATGTCCTCTTTCTGGAAAATTATATCCATCTCTTTTAACCTTTTTAACTGTGGCATTATAGAGACTGTATCTCCCTGGAGTTCTTTTTTGATTTCGTCAATATTCTTTGGTCCTTTTGTCAATAAGACCAGTATTTCTCTTCTTTTTTCTGAAAAAAAGATCAAATCTATAAGTCCACTCATAATATCAACTTCTAACTCCGCAGCCCAGACAACAATAAAAGCAATTCCTTATGGCAATCTCTTTTACTCCAAAGCGATAAGTAATTGCATGTTGACCGGGCAGTCCCGGAAACCTCCAGATTTCGTGTTTCCCAATATCTCAATCTATGGCAGGTTCTAACAAAAATGGTTCTAATATCCGGTACCGGGAACTTTTCCTAACTCTGGGACTAACTCTATATAATATAATTCTCGGCTTTACATGAAGGGCTTCGGTTTTCAGGGGGTTTTGATTTTACATGGGACATCTTTTTTCCAGGGGGCATGTTTTTTCAGGCAATTTCGATTTTTCGGGACCTGTTCGTTTTGCCTCTCCTCCGAATTTTTTTCTTTGATGAAAGAAGAAGGCAGTTGGGCTACCTTTACGCAGGATTTTCTGTAACTAGAATTTTCCTCTCGGAAAGGCTATCTGGATAACCGGCTCTAGCCTTTCCGGAAGAGTATTGCAGGTTTAACCCGTTTCTGGGAAATATGACAACA
>OBLN01000963.1_pt1 | contig 10269 bp, 8 predicted proteins | sample 1519301 | NCBI WGS metagenome assembly OBLN01 (sample SAMEA2452533, study PRJEB22499) | sediment metagenome | reverse complement strand
TAAAAATTCGTTCTCAATAGATTTAAGGATCTTGAGGTGATTGTCGGCCGACCAATTGTCAATAGCACTTACTGACGTGTGATGTGGTAATTCGTGAGCATCGGTTCCTGTTACGGATCTGATGATATTATCGACCTTGTTTTTAATTCTGCAATCGATGACACTATCTTCTTTGGAGCTAGCTTCTTCAAAATCATGTGGTGATATCTTTTTAATGACTTTTGCAGGAACCCCACCGGCAATTACGTTGGGTGGGATCACACCTGATACTACACTTCCTGCAGCGATCACAGATCCCCTACCAATTACTGACCCTTTCATAACCAAAACCCGGGAACTCAGCCAAACGTCATCCTCTATAATAATGGGGATCCCTTTAGCCGTTGTGAAGTCTTTACCGGGAACGTGAAAGTCGGTGTCATGGATCATGCAATAAGGTCCGATCTTTACACGATCTCCGATGCTTACTTTGTTCTCAGCACATATGGTAGTTCCAAAGTTCACGAACACATCATCCCCCATCTCCAGAAGACCCTCAGGATATGAAACAAGATCACAGGCAACACTTCTTGAGCAAATATTCACGTTATCCCCGAGCCTCATTTGACCGAGATTAACCAGATAAGGTTTTTTTTCAACCCTTGGATGCTTTCCTACCGAATCAACTTTTCTGAGATACACCCTTGAAACAAGAATGTTATACATGAACGAAAAGCCTTTATGGATCAGATAACTAAGTGGATAATTCTTGTCTCTTTCAAGGCTTTTACCAACGCGGTTCAATAACCAGCTATTCTTGGATGCCAATCGCTTTGAAAGCTTAGCGGCCAGGTTTTGATCTGTATGTCTGTTTTCGGTACTCATTGATTGTCCATACTGCTAAAAGGATTGGTGTGTGAAATATGATTATCCAACTGAAAAAATGCGTTTTTTGAGTTTAGATCCGTTTACCTCTACGGCATCAAGCGGTGTAAGAACCCTCAGGGCAAAACCAAGGGCGCCCATGTTATTTTTGATAGTAATGCGGTGAATGTTGAATAAGGACTCCCCAAAACTGGTTGGTCCCGAATAGACCGTGCACCCAAAAGAGAACCCGGCATCTTTTACGATCTGCTGTATAGCCTTATTTTCAAGCCCAAAGGGATAGCAAAATGAATTAATCTCACTTCCGAGCAACCGTTCAAGGCTTTCTTTTGATTCAATGATCTCTCGTTCTGCTTCATCTAAAGATATCTCGGTTAACTTCGGGTGAGTACAGGAATGTGCACCAATTTCAAAGCCTTCATTATGAAGTTGAACAAGTTCCTTATCAGACATCAGAGGTACACGATCAATTTCACTGGGATCATCCCAGGCATTTTCTGTAATACTGCGATCACCGAGGGCAAAGATCACTGCTCTCATCCCAAATTCTTTTAAAAGAGGATAACCGATGTCATAAAAGTCTTTGTAGGCATCATCAAAAGTGATGATCACCGGTTTTTTTGGAAGTTCAATTTCATTTTGAAAGTGAAGCTTAAGGTCATTGAACGTAATAGCCGTATAGTTGAAGGCTTCGAGTACTTTAAGGTGTTCCCTGAAGGAACTTTGCTCTACAGCAGTCCAATGATTGTTTACACGAGCCTCTGCTGCATCCATGAGGCGGTGGTACATCAAGACTTTAACTTCTTTCACCCTTTTATCTGTGTTGTGAGGTAACTGAGTTAGGGTATGTACGGCTTGTTCTTTCATGGTACTATGTGTGTTTTGTTCAAAATTTGTGATTATGATCAATGAGCCGATTGAATGGGTTGAGTGTTAAAATCGTGTCCCTCCGGGATGATATCGGAGGGGACTTTTTTCTTGAATTTTGATTTCAACCTTCTGTTTAAAATGAATTGGATGTTTTTTACGATAGGCAGAGGGTCTTTAAGCATATTTCCCCCAATGACATGTTCCCCGGAATAGGTTCTTATCCATTGCCGAAAGGTCATTTCTCCGGCTTTTTTATACTGTAAAAAGGCTTTTATGTCTTTCCCGAGGTCTATAAATGCTACATTTCTTTTATAACTGTCAGGTTTAGTAGGTGCATTAACGTTAACCGTTTCTCCTGTAAGGTCGCTGTAATAAAGGGCCGGTAAGTTCATCCCGGCGGCTGTTCCCAGATAGTTCCAGAAGCTGTTTCGTACATGCATTTCCATGATATATGGTTTGTTCGTTTCTTCATGAACTTTGTACTGAACGTTAACCAGTCCTTTAAGGTGAAGATTCTTGACCATGCCGGAAGTCTGGTCTATGATATCTTTTTCTTCCACTGTTTGAACGTAGCAACCGGTGCCCGCCCCAATTGGGTAAACCCGTTTTTTCTGAGCAATGTAGATCGCTTTGATATCTTCCTGATCATTGATGTACATGTTCAGGGAATAAAGGCGTGCATCATCACCGGGTATATATTCCTGAATAATGGCACGGTCAGATAATTCTTTTACGGAATCAAAAAAGTCTTCAAGCTCTTTAAGGGAATGGCATACGTACGCTTTCTTATAATCTCCCACCTTTTCTGTAAATCCGGGAACCCACCAATCCTGTTTAAAAGCAGGCTTGATGATACAAGGAAAAGGCACTTTATCCTTCACTGCGTGAAATTCCTTCTCGTTTGAGAAAAAGTAGGAGATAGGTGATGGTAAATGATATTCCCTCGATAGTGAGCAGAATTTCCGTTTGTCAAGTAATCCCTGAACCAGGTGTTTTTCCGGGTACAGGAAGTGAAAGTAAGGTTCCAGTTTTTCACGGTGTTCTGAGAACATTAAAATGGCTCTGTCATCATCGCTTATAAAAACAGCTTTGCTCTTTTGTTGTTTGCCGTATTCAATGAGCTCATCAATAAAATGCTCTGATGTGTAGTCATCGAAATGCACTTTTTTGACCACATACTTTGAGAATAAAGCCGGGTTGTCGTTAAAGAAACTACCTGAATGGACCGGAATACCGGCCTCACCAAGGCTGTGTACTACGCCTATCTCACTGCAACAAAGGGCCGGCGGAAGATTTTTTCGTGTTTTCATAGGAGACCTCTCATTTATTATATTATTAATCGTCTTGGTATTTGTACTTCAACATTTCATATCTAACCCTTGGGTATTCTACCAAGGCTTTAAGACTGTTGTGTAAATTCTTTTGAACCTGAAAAAGCGTGGCTTCTTTAAGGACGGTAAAGGTGAGCAGTGAAACAGTGTCCGTAAGTATCGTGAGTAACTTATTCCTCTCTTTTTTAAAGGAGACCTTCCAGCTCCAGTTTTTATGAACATCGGAAGTAAGGTCAAATTTATAGGCCTCATCACCCCGTAATAATTCCACGGTCCGGCCATCATTTTCGAAAGCATCCTTTATCATATGTGTGAGTAAGCCGATACCGGGGCGGTATTTACTGGAAGGTGAATCGTAATCAAAACTGGTGAGGTAGTCGTAATATCTACCCTTATACTTAAAGGCAAGCCTAGTGGCACAGTGACCTTTTTTATCTTTAGCGATCTTGAACCAAAGTTGCCCCTTTTTCTGAGCTATCTGGGCAAATTCTTTGATGAAATGCTCAAAACGAGTGTCGAAAAAAGCACCGGGATATCCCAGGTCGTTCCACCGGCTTTGGTGCATCTGAATAAGTATATCGATCTCATTGTCGACTTCTTCCGGGTCTGTCACCTCACTGACCTCATAGCCATCTTTTTTTGTTTCAGCCTTCAATGATGTTCTGAGTTTTCTGCGTGAACTTGAACTCAGTTCCATCAGGTATGCATCAAAATCGTTGTTTAAATGAATGGTTGGGCATACATCTGTTTCCCTGATAGTAGAAGTAAGTTCTTTGTTTGTGTCCAGAAGTGGATATAGTTTTCTTTTTACAAAACTACGATCGTTAATGTGCTCGAAGTTCAGGTGATCGATCCGGTTGTCATTTACCAGCTGTTGGATGGCTTCAAAAAGCGGTTTAACTACTTCGTCCTCAGCATCAACATCACACAGAATATCCAAAAAATCACTTCTGCCATAGGTATCACGATATCCCCAGCTGCCATATATAGAGGCTCCATCTCCCATTAGTCGTAATCTTTTTTGAAGGCTGAAATTGAGTATCCTTGTTTCCCCGATATACAGGGGTGCGATACAGATCACCCGGCCATTTTTTCTGAGTACCACGATTGAAAGAGTACGGAATGCGTTTTCACCAAAATGTTTCCACCATCCAAAGATCCAGTTAAAGCTTGAGTAGATGGTACCCTCTGTTTTTTCCAGAAGGTTATCCCATTCAGTTTCGAGGTTTTTAAAGGAGCTTAAGTCTGTAATTATTTCTGCACTGATAGTATCAACTTTAGTTCTCCGTGATTTTTCAGGTTGTAGAACATCCGCTGATGCATCGGAAATAGGTTGTGAATTATTATACACGCTTGAGTCTCTCATTCTGTTGGTTGTACTATTTTATTAGAATTCATTGCGTATGGATCTTTGTTAATGCCAGTTTTATTCCGGTCCTGATCGACTAATGTTTGAAAAGCCGTCTCCATTTTCCCCCCTATGGCGTTCCACTCATAGTGATTGTGTATCAGTTCATATCCATTTTCAGAAAGCCGCTTTGACTCTTTTTTGTCATTAAGGAGTTTGATTACACTTTCGGCAAAACTTTGGGCATCGTCTGTAATGGTCGCATGCGTATCATGAACGACATCAATACCCTCACAGCCAATACTGGTAGTTACCACAGGTTTTTTCATGGACAAAGCTTCCAGTACTTTTAAGCGGGTTCCCCCACCCATTCTAAGAGGCACGATATAAACGTCAGAACGATGTACATACGGGCGAACATCATCCACAAATCCGGTTACAATGATATTATCAGAAGCTTTTTCAAGAATGCTTTGAGGCGGATTCTTACCAACCACATACAGCTTAACATCCGGTATTTGTTTTTGGATAATAGGAAGGACAGATTCGATGAAATAAAGCATCCCATCACTGTTTGGTACGTATCCCATCATTCCTGTAAATACCAGGGTGTTTGGTTCAGTGGGTTGATCTGAAGGAGCGAAAAATTCAGTATCAACTCCATTTGGTATTACATGGATCGGCATGTCCGGTAAGTGTCCCTGAAAAATACTTTGGTCTCTTTCACTTGTGGTGAAGACGGCATCCTGACGTGAGGCAAGTTCCACTTCTTCTGTGTAGAACTTTTCGTATTCGCGTTTGTAGAAATACTTTCTTGGAAGTGACTTCTCCAGCTTATACATGCGGTAGAAGTTGTCATACTCAACATTGTGTGCATCCATGATCCGTTTGGCATCTGACCGGAATTCGAATTGGCAAAGCGGAGGAAACTCTACTTGTATCAGGTCGAAATCCGTTTGGTCTGTTAGCTTGTTAAGCAAGGTCTGCATTTCATTTGAGTAGGTATTTCGATACCAGTTACTGTGTTTGGAAAAGAGAGATCGCGCTTGTAGCATTCTCTTATTGCTCCCGCTTTTGGGGTGATGGATGAAATGCATCTTATTTTTAATTTCCGGAAAATCTTTTTCCATGGCTTCCACAGTCCCTTCGTTAACATAACCGGCCACAGTCAGATCGTGATGCTTGTAGTTATGTTTAAGCAAATGATAGACACGCAGGGCACCGCCAAAAGTAGGTGGAGCAGGTATGTATGGAATAACTTGTAGGATTTTCATGCTGTGGTCTCAGATTTTCTTAAAATTTTATTTTTGAGCCTTGAGAATCGAAATTGCTCTAATACAAAGGCTCTCTCCCGGGGCTCTAAAACACCGGTGTGTAAAATTGAAAACAGGTAAGTAATTGCGGCAAAAATAGCTGATATGATCCAGGGTAAACCACTTAACTGGCCGATCCACATAACAAGCAGCATTAGTGCCAGTGACATAACAATATTCACAGTGTAAGAGAATTGAAGTGACCTTAGGTATTCTCTTGGAAGGAGGAACAGGGCAAATCCAAGAATGTATGCTTCTGTTCCAAAAGTACTGATGGCCGCTCCGATTCCTCCGTTTCCATAGTTTGCCTGGGCGTAAGGAATAAAAATGAGGTTCAACACTATATTGATGAAGATGGCAGATAAGCCAACCCAGGCCCAGGTCTTTTGTTTATCAGCCGCCAGAATGGTGCTTCCAAGAATGAAATCTATGTAAACAAGAGGAATACTGATCGCAAATATCTGAAGGATGATGACTGAAGGTGTATACCCTTCGAGTCCAAAGAATAACCCAACGATATTCTCACTGTAAAAGAGAATACCTAACGCTACCGGGAAGGCCATGATGGCCATGAATTTGATACTCTTTTGGAAGGTGACCATCATCTCATTTTTACTGTCCACCCAAAGCCTTGAGAAAATTGGGAAAACCACCGTTGTAAAGATGCTTGGGAAAACCATTACAATATCGAAAAAGCGATAAGAGGCCCCATACCATCCAACCACGCTGTCGTCAGTGATCAGAGAAAGCATGACGGCATCTACACGGTAGTAAATGATGGAAAACAAAGACCACAGGAAATACGGAATGCTGACCTGTAGCATCACTTTTGTTTCTGACCACTGAAATTTCGGAAATCGGTCAAGGATCCGGTTAGAGAACAGGACCATGACGATAAGATTAATTAAGGCACCACCGGCCATTATGATGGCTACCATGATGGGGCCGTATCCTAAAAGCAAGGCACTTACCACCAATGCGGATACAAAGATACGGTCAGCAATGGCCCCGAGTGAGGGGTATTCCATGCGTTCATGCCCCTGGAATCCACTGACCAAAACTCGCTTTGCCCCCTCCCATAGTTTAGAGAAACCAAGAATGATAATGAGTAACTGAGTGACCGGTGGATATCCCGCGATGTATGAAAATACAATGAGTATGGTCATAGCGAATATCCAGATAATGAATCGGGTCACCCCAAAATTGGATAGTATCTGAGCTGTTCTTGACTTGGTTCTTGAAACCTCTTTGGGAATCAGGTAGCTCCCGCCAAAATCGATCAGCACTTCAATCATTGCTGAGATGGAAAGTGCCAGAAACAGTTTTCCGTAATTCTCACTGCCCAGATATTTAGGTAAAAACATGAGCAACACGAAGCTGGCAGACCAGGTTATGATCTGAGCGCCAAACATCACGGTGGTGTTCTTGGCAATAGACTTGTTGATCTCACTGTATGTGTTTTCAGTTTCCATTAACTAATTCTCTTCGGTAAAAAGTGGGCGAGTATGATGAGTGGCAGAAAAATGGGTATCTCTACAAAAATGCGTTTCCATTTACTGGATGGGTCGTTGAAGAATCGGTAAAGCCATTCCAGTCCTGATCTCCGCATCCATAAAGGGGCACGTGGGAATTCACCTGACAGAAAATCGAACAATCCACCTACGGCAAAACCGATCCGTGCTTTTAGTTTTCCTTTATTTCTCCAGATCCAGTCTTCCTGTATTGGTGAGCCCATACCCACTAATAAAATATCAGCTTCAGATCGGTTGATGTCTTCAATAATACCGGCCTCATCCTCAGCATTGAAATATCCATGATGGAAACCGGCGATTTTAAGGGATGGAAATTGTTGTTCGATATTTGATATCGTTCGATTCAGTACCGATTCTTTGGCGCCCAACAGGTAAACACTTTTGCCGTTTTTTTCTGCAAGATTCAAGACTTTTGGAGTGAAATCGGTACCATTAAGATTTTCGACGACCGGTTCACCCAATAATTTACCGGCCCAGTGTAACCCGCTGCCATCAGCCAGGGTTAGGGCAGAGTAATTCAATTGCTCCATGAGCGAATGATGCTGCAAAGCGAGAAAAATGCTGTGCACATTCACAAAGTAAACAGGAGCTATGTTTCCGGTTTCAGGCTTTTCATCTAAAATATTCTGAATGTTTGCCAGTGCAGTGTCTGAAGTGTGTTTATCAATTCTGACTCCTAAGAAATAACTTGATTCAACCCCTTTATACATCTTCGTCCTCTTTGTTTGATCGTTCGGTTTCTTGTTGTTCTTCCTCTTCTTTGTTTGCAATAGCTATTAGTGTAGGCAATAAACCCATGAGCGTACCCAGATAGATCATGTTTCGATAGTAGGTGAGCTGCAGGTCGAAATAAGAAACCACCATTTGATTGATCACGGCAATGGTGATCATGGCACAAACAGCTTTAGCAAATGGATCCTTAAGCCGGTGCAGTGTGCTGGCGCCCTTGAAGGCGAATGCATTAAAGAAGATCCAAAACATGAGGAATCCTACAGATCCTGTTTTTACCAGGTACCAGAAAATCTCGTTGTGTGGAATGTAGTCCCGAAGTGGAAATGAGATGTTCGCCAGTTTTAATGGCATGTCGTATTTATTCCCGAAACCAATGCCTAAAACGGGACTTCTTTGTACGGTAACGGCCAGGTTGTAGTCCTCAAAATCACGATACAGGTTTGAGTAATAGTCCTGCGTATTGGTTTCCTTATCTGGTTCAACAATACCGCTTTTGATGAGATTAACAGGTCCTGAAAAACTGGTGTTGGGATAATTCCAAAAAACACCAACGTAAACGACCAACAAGAATAAATAGGGAATACTTCGTTTGATCAGGAACCGCTGCTCAAGCATTGGAAGCAGAACAAAAAATGCGGCTACAGAAATGATAAGGCCTGCGTAGGCGGCCCGGCGCAAACCAACATAAAATCCAAATGCCAGGGGAATACATAATATCAGCAACCACCATTTTTGTTTTCCTTTCACTCCAAATACAAAGAAACTAAGAGCGAGTATGAAGATAGTTGATGTAAAGACAGGATCTTCATGATTGGTAAGGGTTTCAAAACCGGCGGTTGAAAAGCCGAGAATCATGTATCGATGAATGGCTTGCAGTGCCTTTAAGGTAATGGCTGCTATACTGATCCATAGCAGGATATTGATCTGCTTCTTGGTCTGAATGATCTGTGGAACAAACAGGAAAAGAAAACAGAGATAAAACAGGGCTCGTACTTCCCATAGCGCCACTAAAAATTCTCCGGTTCTGATACCACTTACAAATGCATAGCAGAATGTGATAAAAAACAGGAAAAAAGAACCCCAGACCGGAATTGGCTGAAATTTATATTCTTTTTTGATTGGAAGGGTGAAGAACCACACCAGTGCCATCAGGATAAAATGAAGCTCAATGGGATTGAATACACCGGCAGAAGAATAAGGCAGGTAACGATTCTCTTTTAGATTTTTGAAGTAGTCGGTAGTGTAAGTAAAAGGTTCGAAACCGGGTATCCCAAACTGGTCAAAACACAGTACCAGAAATATGAGCACATAAAAACTATACTCAACCTTATATATGGTGACGAGGACAAGAGCAAAGATTAAAAAGGTGAAAAACGCAGCAGCTACGCTTCCTTCAGTGAGCATGAGCATGCCAAACACCAACAAGAATCCAAAGACAGGAATAAGCACAGCCGGGGCATTATTTCTGTTGAGTCCTAACGGCTCAAAGAAGAGTGACCTGCCGGGATTAAGGGTTAATATGTTTCGGATGGTATCCATGAATTAATAAAATCTGTCCGGTGTATCAGGCATTTCCATTGTAAACATGCCGAAAACGACCCATAGGGTGATCATCAGCGAAAAGAAAAACACCCAGAAAATGGTTTGAACCGAGCGTTTTCTGAAAAACCGTGCACTGAAAAGCACACAAAAATGAAAAGCTATGATTCCCAGAAGGATGGTCATGACTGGGGCTCCATGCGGTTAAAGACAAATCCGGTGATCTGATCTTCATTGATATGGCGGAAGATCTCTTTCATATCAGATTGCTTCGTAGTTTTTGAATCAACTACTGTGATGAGGCCATCCACTTCGTTGGCGAATAGAACGGGAAACTCAGTGATGGGCAGTATGGGAGACATATCCACCACAATGAAATCAAACTGTTCTTCAAGGGTGCAAATTAGATCACGGATAGCAAGGATATCACTCAACCCAAGTGAATAGTCGTTCACATCACCAATGGGTAACAGGTAAAGCTGGTCGTGCATCGATTGCGTCAGCTGTATCTCACGGTTTTTTAAGGTGTGTGTTAGGCCCGGATTTGGGTCAATGTCAAAGATCTTATGTATAGATGGATTCTTGATATTCAGATCTACCAACACAGTCTTCTTTTTGTAACCCACAGCAAATGATGTAGCGAGATTAGCCGCAATATGTGTTTTACCTTCTCCACTGCGGGCACTCGTAATACCCAGCGATAAATTCATCTTCTTATACTCTTGAGGAAGCTTGGAGTA
>OBLN01000962.1_pt1 | contig 10270 bp, 8 predicted proteins | sample 1519301 | NCBI WGS metagenome assembly OBLN01 (sample SAMEA2452533, study PRJEB22499) | sediment metagenome | reverse complement strand
TCTTGGACAGCAGGCTCTGATAACCGAGTCTATGAAAATAGGTGCTATGGGTTTCATAGTAAAGCCTTTTGAACCGGAGAGTATGCTGGACGTAATTAAAAAAATCGCTGAACCAAATTAAACTGGATAAAGGCATCAAAGTTATACATGCAGCAAAGTTAAAAGAATTGGTCTAACTTTGTTTAAATGAAAATCTAAAAAGTGCTTAAGATGACTATCCGTGTGCTCATAGTAGACGATTCCGCTTTAATCCGTAAAGTTCTTTCCGATATTCTTAATCAAGACCCAAATATTAACGTTATCGGAACGGCGGTTAACGGAAAGGATGGTCTTGAAAAGGTCAAGAAATTTAGACCGAATGTAGTACTTCTGGACAATGTAATGCCTGTCCTTGACGGCCTCAAGACTCTTGCCCATATAATGAAGGAATCTCCTACTCCTGTAATTATAGTGTCGGCTCTGGGGAAAAGAGCTGAAGAGATTACCCTTACAGCTTTTGAATATGGAGCAGTGGATGTAATCGAAAAACCCTCAGGCATTCTCAGTCAGAGCATGCCTGAGATGGCAGATGAGATTTGCAGAAAAGTAAGGACAGCTTCAAAAGCTAATCTTAAAAACCTTGAATGTATGCGAGATTCAGGATCCTTTAATCTTAAGGAGATTGAGAAAAAAGGGAACGAATTTCAAGAGAAAACAACCTGTGTGAAAAATATACTCGCAATAGGCGCGTCCACAGGAGGACCAAGGGCTCTGGAAAAACTTATATGCTCACTTCCCGCCGAGTTTCCGGCTGCAGTCCTTGTAGTACAACATATGCCTGCGGGTTTTACTGCATCCCTTTCTAAAAGGCTTGATGAAAAATCAGCCCTCAGAGTAAAAGAAGCACAGGCAGGCGACAAAGTGGAAGAGGGAACCGTGCTTATAGCTCCTGGCGATTATCATATGGAAATTATACGGAATAAAGCAAACAGTCCTGTAGAAGGGATAGTGAACCTGTCCCGCAGCCCTAAAGAACTGGGCTCCAGACCTTCGGTAAACGTTCTTTTCAGGTCGATTGCCCCGATCTACAGTTCCAGAATTATCTCTCTTATTCTTACGGGAATGAACTGCGATGGAGCAGACGGAGCTGAGGAGATTAAAAAAGTAGGCGGTAAAGTAATAGCGGAAGCCCAGAGCTCTTGTGTGGTATATGGAATGCCTGGAGAGATTGTCAGGAGAAACCTGGCAGATCTCGTGCTTCCTCTGGACAAGATGGCTGAAGAGATTATTAAAATGATGTAAATTAAAATAATGTAAATTAAAACGATGTAAATTAAAACGATGTAATTAAAATGATGTAAAGGTTAGTAATTGAATTATTTACTAGAATAATTCATTATGTAATTTTAGTAGCTTCCAGAAACATAAAGGCAGGAAGAATCATGGACATGTCAAAGTATATGGACATTTTCAGATCCGAATCTGAAAAAAATATTAACGAAATGAGTGATTCCCTGCTGGCACTCGAAAAGGATCCTGCAAATACGGAGCAGATGAATAGAATGTTTCGTGTAGCTCATACTTTTAAAGGTATGGCTGCAACTATGGGATTCAGACAGATAGTTGAACTAACTCATGAGATGGAAAGCCTGATAGATAGCTTTCGCTCGGGGCGGATAATTCTTGATTCTTCTTTAATTGATTTTCTCTTCAAATGCCTGGATTTGCTGGAGGATCTTGTCGGAAATGTTTGCGTAGGAGTTGAAAATAACACTGCAGAGAGCAAACAGAATGAAAATAATAAATCCTGTTCTGACGCCGATAAACCCTATTCTGATACTGAAAAACTTTTGAATACTCTGAGAGCAATAAACAGTTCACCAGAAGAAAATATACTTCAAAAAAACGAAACAGATGCCTCTTCTACAGATAAAAATGTAGAAAAAAAAGAAGAAAAAGTAGAAGATAGAAAAGAAACAGAAGGTATAAAAGAGGCAAAAAATAGGGAAGAAGAGACAGAAGAAAGAAAAAAAGAGAAGGCGGAAGAGAGAAAGGAAGAACCTGAAAAGAGAGAAAAAGAAAAGGAACTTGAGAAACTTGAAAGTACGGGGGAAGAACTGGAAGAAAAAAATGGTTTTAATCTTCCAGAAATAAGTTTCAAAGATAATGATATTCAAACTTCAGGAATGCAGAATTTAAAAATAAAAGATTTGGAAATAAATGAATCTAAGATACAAGATTCTAAAATAAGGGATTTAGAGACATACGATTCGCCGAGAAATGATTTAAAAACTCAATATATAAAAATAAAATGTTCAGAGATGCAAAATTCAAAGATACTGGACTCAAAGATACAAGATTCAAAGATACAAGATTCAAAGATACAAGATTCAAAGATACTGGATTCAAAAATAAAGAGATCAAAAATACAGAGTCCAAAGATACAGAGCTCAAGGGTAAGCACGGAACAGATGGATAAACTGATGAATCTTGTGGGTGAGCTTGTAATTAACAGGAGCAGGGTAAAAGAGCTTTCAGGGGAGTCGAGATCGAAGGATCTGGAAATTGCACTTTCCGATTTCCAGAAATTAACTAGAGAACTCCAGGAAGAAGTGTTAGAAATTAGAATGATTCCTCTGGATCATATAACTAATATCTTTCCCAGAATGATAAGGGATGTTGCAAGGGCGCAAAATAAAAAAATTAATTTTATAATAAAAGGAAAAGAGATCAAGCTCGATAGAGCAATTATGGAAGAAATTGGAGATCCATTGGTGCATCTTTTAAGAAATGCAGTAGACCATGGGATAGAAAATCCTGATAAACGTGTGGAGCTCGGGAAAGAAGAGACAGGTAGTGTAATGATTACAGCGTCAAGGCAGCAAAATTATGTTCTTATTAAAATAGAAGATGATGGAAGAGGAATAAGTGCAGAAGAAATCCGGAAAGCTGCACTGGAAAAAGGACTTATCTCAAGAGAAGAAGCTGAAAACCTTTCGGAAAGGGAAGCAATACAGTTAATTTTTACACCGGGGCTCAGTACTGCCAGCGTTATTACAGATCTTTCAGGCAGAGGAGTCGGAATGGATATTGTAAAAAACCGGATTGAACGTCTCGGCGGTTCTGTAAGGGTTGAATCAAATTTTGGGTCAGGTTCAAGGTTCGAACTGAAATTACCTATAACAGTTGCTCTTTATCAAGCCATGCTTGTGAAAGTCGAAACAGAAAGGTATGCAATTCCTTTCACTAATGTAGTAAAAAGTATCTCAGTCAGAAAAGAAGATGTCAGGCATATAAGGGGTGAAGAAGTTGTTATAATAAATGAAAAAGCACTTCCCCTGCTAAGATTGCGTAAATTGTTTCAATTGCCTGCGGTCCAAAAAGAAGAGAGCCTCGTGGTAGTCATAGTTGAGAAAGCCGGACAATACATAGGGCTGATTGTAGATGCGCTGCTCGGGAAACAGGAAGTTATTATAAAAAATTTCAAAAGCAGATTGCTGGAAAGAACTCGCGGATTTGCGGGAGCAACAATAATGGGGGATGGGAGTGTAATTTTAATTCTTGATATCAATTCCATAACTTGAATTCCATAATCCAAATTACATAATCCAAATTCTAATCCAAATTACATAATCCAAATTACATAACCTGAATTCTATAATCCAAATTCCATAATTTGAAATCCGTAATTTGAAATCCCATAATCCGAAAACTTAACCTTTCACCAAAAAAAAGTGAGTTGACATTATAAACACAGCTAAAACATTAAAGGCAAATAAAGAAAAAAATAGGTAAGAGAATTAAGATGAATAGCGATGAAAGGAATACAGGGAAATACAGAAAAAAGGAATATAATGATAGGGATAAAAGGAATGCAAATCACGGGTTATAAGTGGGAGGAATAGGGGGAAATAAGAAGAAAGTTAACAAATAAAGGTGAAAATAACGTGAATGAAGCCAGATAAGAGTCGAATAGAGGCAAATAAAGAAAAGGTAAAAATAGATAAAGTGAAATCAGATAAAAACTCTGAAGAAGACCCGGGGTTTGAAACTTTAAAAAGAGTGATTACGGAAAGTACTGGTTTTAACTGTGAGCAGTATAAAGAGGCTCATTTCAGGCGTAGAGTCAATGTCCGGGTTCGAGCTACCAATTCGGAGAGTTATGAGGAATATCTCAGAGTACTTAAAAAAAACTCAGCGGAGCATGAATACCTCATTAAAGCTCTCACTATAAATGTCAGTGAATTTTTTCGAAATCCGGAAACTTTCAAAGTGATCGAGAGAGAAGTTATTCCTTTTTTAGTAAAATCCAGATCAGATTCACTTGTAAAATCAATTCGTATCTGGAGTGCGGGCTGTGCAACAGGGGAAGAAGTTTATTCTCTTGCTATTTTATTGCATAGAGTTCTTGGAAAAGATCTTGGAATGTATAGAGTAAGTATCATAGGTACCGATATTGATGATTTAAGTCTTGAAAAAGCTAAAAAAGGTGTTTATCGCGAGAACGTGATTAAGAATGTAGACATCGGTATAAAAGAAAATTATTTTGTAAAACAAGGTGAAATGTACCAGATTTCCGACCAACTAAGGAATATGATACGTTTCAAAAAGCATGATATGATATCAGAGTCCTGTGTAGACCGTTTTGACCTTATAATGTGCCGAAATGTGATGATATATTTTAAAAAAGAGATTCAGGAGCAGTTGCAGCTTAACTTTTATAAGTCATTAAATAAAGGTGGATTTTTTATAATAGGAAAAGCAGAAACACTTTTGGGGACTGCTTCAACCAGATTTAAAGCTTACAATTCAAGGGAAAGGCTATATGTAAAGGAAACTCAAGACGTTTAAAATATATTTAATGAATCTAGATATTTAAAACTTAACGTATTTAAAAACACAAGATGTTCAAAACACAAGATGTTCAAAACACAAGTATTCAAAACTCAAGATATTTAAAAAATCAAGTTGTTTATGTTTAAACAAAACTCAAGAAATTTAAAAAATCAAATATCTCAAAACTGAAAAACTGAAAGAAATTGAAGGGGAAATTCATGGAAGAGGTTAAAAGCTTGAGCAAATTTGAGTACGGAGCACTGAGAGAAATAGGGAATATAGGGATAGGAAACTCGGCAAACTCTCTTTCAAAACTCGTGAATAGCCTAGTTTGCACCAGAGTTCTTGGCACAAGGTTCGAGTCGATCGAAAATATACCGAAAACTGAAGGTTTTTCAGAGTCTCCGGTGCTGGGCACATTAATACATATAAAAGGAGATCTCAATGGCTATATCCTTGTCTTTTTTCCTGAAAATAGTGCAGAAAGCCTCTGCCTGAGCCTCACAGGTGAAGAAGAAAAAGATCTGACAGATAATTTAAAATTGTCTTTACTTGAAGAAGTTAGCCATATCCTGGCAGGGGCCTATGTGACCTCCCTTGCTGAATTTTTGAAACTTAATATTTCTATTTCGACACCTTACGCAACATACGATATGTCTGACTCTATCTTAAATTCCATAATCACAGAAATGGGTTATGCAGTGGATTTTGCTCTCATACTTGATACAGAGTTCCTGATAAAAGAGAAAAAAATTAACGGAAATATACTTACTTTGCTTGACCCTGAATCTCTGGAATGTTTATTGAAGAAAATCAATATGATGGTTAATCAAAAAGTCTGACTTTAATAATTCTTTGGCGTACTCAAATTTTTACACATTCTGGCATATCAAAAATGAACTGGCAAATTATAATGGGTTAACTAGAGTAAAAAATGTAAATTAACTGGGAAAAATTATAAACTAATTGGGAGCAGATTTTGGGAACGGATTTTTAAAAACCATAAGGAGGCATTATAAAATTGATCGACTCAGGCATAGTTATGGTAGGTATAGGAGACTGTGCAATAGCTAGGAGCCCTGTAAAAATAAAAACCTCTGGACTGGGTTCTTGCCTTGGAATAACTCTTTATGACAGGCAAGAAAAAATAGGGGGCTTGCTCCATACAATGCTTCCGAATATGAAAGAAAAAAGGACGGCAGACAACCCCGCCAAATTTACAGATGCAGGCATATTATATCTCGTAGATGAAATAATAAACAGTGGAGCTTCCGGGAAAAAGCTTGAGGCAAAAATTGTCGGGGGAGCAAGTATGTTTGAAAACTCACATATGAATATAGGTAGCAGAAATATAACAAGCGCAAGAGAAACCCTGAAAAAACTTGGCATACCGATCAGAGCTGAAGATACGGGTAAAAATTACGGACGTACAATTGTATTCGATACATTAACCGGCGAACTTCTCATAAAAACAGTCCTGCGAGGAGATAAAATTATTTGAGAAGAAAATCTCAAAAGGGCAAATCGATTCGGTAAGGGTAAAATATTTTCTTTAAGGTTCCCTTTATATTTACTTGCAATTGGGTCTTCTTACCCGCCGATAATTTTTCAATCTGCTTTGATTATCTGACGTAAACAGTTCCATTTCTGAAGTAAACGGTTTCATATTATTTGCTTGCTCTCCAATCTTATTTTTATAGTTTATCCGGCAAACTTTAGAGTTAATCCCTGAATTGTCCTGATATACATTTAAACTTTTTTCAAGTTCTTTCTTTGAAAAATTATATATTTGATATAAATATTATAATAGACATTCATTACCTAATCTATTGAATCGATCAATTAAACCAGAGAAAATGGAAGTACCATAAAACTTTAAGTGTATGCCTGAGATTAAGTAACGCTGTGATTCCGTGTCTTTTCTGTTGGCATAAACAATCCAGCTGAGCATAAAAAAACCATGGTACGGACGCATAACATGATATGAGCGTATAATTTGTAATTCAAACTCAGAATAAACAGGTTAGAAGAATACAAAATTAAATAACTCAAATAAAAACTCAATAACCTAAACGCTCAAAACAGATAAAAATATAATTATAAGTATTTAATTTGTAGATATCAGACCTGGATATCAAAAACTGAACTAACAGTAAAAACTGAACTAACAGTAAAAACCTAACAGTAAAAACTGAACTAACGGATTTTAACCAAGGGATTTTTATGGAAATTAATGGAGTAGAAATCGAAGACACATATGCAGAAGCGTTTCCGATCAAGATTGCAAGAGTACTCATAACAGCAGCCACAAAGCGCTGGGCTCAGGTCGCAGCTACTGAAGCTACTGGTTTCGGAACGTCAGTCATAATGTGCCCTGCTGAAGCTGGAATTGAAAGGTTCGCAAGCCCGAGTGAGACACCTGATGGAAGACCTGGAGCCTATATCCAGATCTGCACTTTCAAATACGAAGCTCTCGAAGAACAGCTGCTCGAAAGAATAGGGCAGTGCGTACTTACCGCCCCTACTACCGCAGTTTTTAACGGGTTACCTGATGCTGAGAAACAATTTAATATCGGCTTTAAACTTAAGTTCTTCGGGGACGGCATGGAGTCTGAAGCTCAGGTTGCAGGCCGCAGGGTATACAAAGTCCCGATCATGGAAGGAGACTTTGTGACCGAAGATAACATCGGAGCTATAGCTGGTATTGCAGGCGGAAACTTTTTCATTTTCGGAGACTCCCAGATGAGTGCCCTGACTGCAGCCGAGGTCGCTGTAGATGCAATTGCAGAACTTGAAGGCACGATTACACCCTTCCCCGGAGGCATTGTTGCAAGCGGGTCCAAGTCCGGAGCTAACAAATATAAATTCTTGAAAGCTACTGCAAATGAAAAGTTCTGCCCATCTATAAAGGACAAAGTGGAGAACAGCGAAATTCCTGCCGATGTCAACGCTGTTTATGAAATTGTCATTAACGGTCTTGATGAAGCAAGCATAAAAGCAGCCATGAAAGCCGGAATAGAAGCTGCGGTAACTGTCCCTGGAATCAAGAAGATTTCCGCAGGTAACTACGGCGGCAAACTGGGTAAGTACCAGTTCAAACTTCACGAACTCTTCTAAGGATTTGGATTTCATGAGCTCCTTTGAGCTCAAAAATTCTTTTTTTAAAGAAAGGATTAGAGAAAGAATAGAAGAATTAGAGAAAGAATGGAATTAGAGAAGGAAGAATTAGAGAAAGAATGGAATTAGAGAAGAATTAAAAGATAATTAAAGAAATTAAAGAAAAAAACTGGAAAGCAAAGAGTTTTCCTTCGCTACCAGAAAACTATTTTTAAAGGCCAATTGCATTGAGCCCGGAATGAAGAAGTTCCTGTGGGTCAAGACCTGTAACCTGCATCATTACGTATGCGCCAAGGAAGGTGCCTATTACACTGCCAATATTGGCAAAGCTGGCTACAAGAAGGACGCGCATGAACCTATTTTTGAACATTTCTTTAAAGGTTTCTATCCCTGCGAGGGCTTTGATGTCGTCGGTGGTAGGATTTCGTTGTTTTGCTTCTACCAGACCTGCAAACCAGCCTGCGGCCATCATAGGGTTCAGAGAGGTTAACCAGGCTACCATGAAGGCGGTAAGAGCAGAGTAAGGATGTCCTCCCGCCAGCAGGGCACCTGCTGCACTCAGGGTTCCGTTAATAATGAACCACCACCCGAATGCTATCAGGAGAAGTTTCAGAGAAGTTCCTGAAGCTAGAAGCAGTAAAAAGACAAGAATTGCAAGACCGACAATTCCAAAGCCAATAGCTTTACCGATTCCGAAACGTTTTTTCGGGATTTCCATAAGAGAGCTGAGGGGAGGAATACTTTTTGGGTTTTTCAGATAATTAATTACTCCCGGTTTATGCCCGGCTCCAATTACTGCAACAATGGTTTTATTTCCACCTGCAGATACTCTGAGAATACTTCCTGCAAGGTATGCATCCCTTTCATCGATGAGGGTTTCAGCTGCAGTTGGAGCAAATTCTCTGAGCTCACTGACAAGGGCTGTGACAACATCCTGCTGAGTAATCTGGTCGATATCAATTTCAGCGCCCCTTCCTATTCCTATAAGGCCGCCTACAAGAGAACCAAGCATCTTTACTTTCTCAATGAATTTCATGCGGCCCCAGAAACGCTGGAGTGTGACCTGAATATCCCTATCAATTAAAGCTACCCTAGCTCCTGATGCTTCTGCTTCTTCGATTGCGGAAATCATCTCAGAACCAGGTTTTACACCCATATCTTCTCCGATCTTTTTTTGCACGTAAGCTAGCAGCCAGTGGACAAGATAATAGTACACTTTTCCTTCGGTGAGAATTTCTTTTATCGGAATTTGGTTTGTTTCCTGGACGTTTCCTTTCAGAGAATCGTAGCGTGCCCTGCAAAGTTCAACAGCTACAATGTCGGGTTTAAGTTTCCTGATAGTATCTCTGACCTCAGCTACACTTTTTTCAGAAACATGGGCAGTACCGATAAGTACAACCTTTGAAGGTTGAAATTCAGAGACTGAGTTTTGCCCGTCTAAAGATGCATGCTGAATAGCAGAAACCGAAAGTTCCGAAGCTGACTCAGGAAGAGGCTCTGCAATGGTCTCGGAACTAATGTCCAGGCTCAGTCCAATTTCCTTGACTTCTGTTGCAGATGAGGGCATAGAAGTCCTGGTTTCCTCCGGTTTATTAATTGAAGAATCAGAAAGCTCAGATCTTCCGACAGAAACGCTATTTTCCGTAGATTCCGTTGTAAGTTTGTCCATAGAGTATATTGACTCCTGAGATGAACTATGAAAATTGTATTCAGGATCCCTATTCTGGGAATCTGTAATTTCAGATTTGTCCATTATCGTTCTCTCTGCTGCGGCAGGTTAGAAGTGAAGGATAAGACTGTATAGAGCAAAATTATCTCACCTTACTTTTATGTATTGATGTCCGGACATCCAGAGTATGATGCTCCACCTTCAAACTCATTGCCAGAATACGTTCTTTATCCGTCATACTTTTTATCTGTTATATTTCCGAATTTTAAAATCTATTGCCGCTATTCAAAGGTATCAAACGAATTGTTTAGCCAGGTAAATAAATACATGGTATAATTAAACCATACACATTAAATAAGTTACATATGTTATATAAATAATCTGCAAATAACTGATATTAAAAGACTGATTTATAAATGATTAATCGCAGGTAAGTCACCTTATACATAACCAGTTTGTACATACATATTATGGCAGTCGCATAATAGGTAGAGAGATTGAATTATAATTGCGCAGTATCAGACACACATCCAGAATATAAAAATATACTTCAAAGATATTAAACTATACATTCATATTAAACTATACATCCATATTAAACTATACATCCGATTAAAGTATACTTTAAAGATTTTAAAATAATGTATTATATGTTTCTAACCTTTATGA
>OBLN01000961.1_pt1 | contig 10270 bp, 10 predicted proteins | sample 1519301 | NCBI WGS metagenome assembly OBLN01 (sample SAMEA2452533, study PRJEB22499) | sediment metagenome | reverse complement strand
TTTGTATCCCGTACATCTCAATCCCAATATTCAGGAACCCGTTTATCGTTTACTCGATGGTGTCAACAATATATCCTTACTACCGCCTTTGGACTACTTGCCAATGGCTCATTTATTAAAGGCTGCCTATTTGGTATTAACCGATAGTGGCGGAATTCAGGAAGAGGCTGCTGGCCTTCATAAGCCAACACTGGTAATGCGCGAAGTAACCGAACGACCTGAAGGGGTAGAAGCTGGCGTATTAAAACTGGTTGGTACCAATCCAGAAAAGATCATTACGCATGTTGTAGAATTACTCGAGAATAAAACAACATATCAACAAATGTCCCAGTCCAAAAATCCCTTTGGCGATGGATTTGCAGCAGAAAAAATAATTGAATCATTGATAGAAATTGACGCAAAACTTTAATTATTGGAAAACTTCTAATCAATTCTCAAAAAATGTCATCTCAAACCTCTAATACACCAAAACCAAATAATCGTTTGGCAATCCTACCCAAATTAGAAGGGTTAGGTGGTCCTTCCTCCTTCCAATCAAAATTAATAAAAGGGCTCTCAAAAAGAGGAATTCTAACAGATTTCAATCCTCTTGAGGGCGAAGTAAAAACCCTCCTGGTGGTTGGGGGCACCAAACACCTTCCCACTATCTGGCGTGCTAAAAGAAAAGGGATTCGAGTTGTACAACGCCTAAATGGTATGAATTGGATTCATACAAAGAAAAAAACCGGACTAAAGCACTATCTTCGTAGTGAATACGGGAATATGATTCTCTCTACCATCCGAAAAAACCTGGCAGATGCGATTGTCTATCAATCACAATTTGCCAGATCCTGGTGGCAAACAGCGTATGGGAGATCAAATGTGGAAGCAACCGTCATTTACAATGGGGTCGATTTGGATGAGTATAATCCTTCCGGTCCACATGAACGACCCGATGACCACGTGCGAGTGTTATTGGTAGAAGGACATCTGGGGGAGGGTAATGAATCAGGATTGATGAATGCGATCCAATTGGTGGAACAGCTGAACCAACGCTTGTCACAACCTGTCGAGCTGCTGGTTGCCGGTAAAGTTCCACAGAGGATAATTGAAAAAATCTCCTCTCAAACTGATATCTGGATCAATTGGGCAGGAGTCATTCCACGCAATGAAATTCCAAAATTAGATCGATCCGCCCACCTGTTATTTTCAGCAGATCTTAATGCTGCCTGCCCCAATTCAGTCATTGAAGCTTTAGCATGTGGATTGCCTGTAGTTGCTTATTCCACCGGTTCATTACCCGAGATTTTACAAAATGATGCAGGTAGAACAGCTCCCTACGGAAGCAATTATTGGGAACTGGAACCTCCTGATGTAAGTTTGCTGGTTGAGGGTGCAATAGAGATATTGAACAACCTTGAAAATTTTCAGAGACAAGCTAGAAAACAGGCTGAAAATATGTTTTCATTGGATTTTATGGTCGCAGAGTATCTAAAAATCTTATTTCCATCCTAAAGATACTATTCGTTAGCACCACCCTTAAGAATAACAACATCGGGACCGCGGTTAATTTCCCATGGGTAAATGATATGTGCATCTGTAATCGCTGCAAAATAATCCGGCCGAATACTCCCAAATAAATTTCGATAAGGATTAAAATGCAAAACACAGGTGTATGGTTGCCCTCCAGCACTCACCACACGGTTTCTGACAGCAGTTATCGTGCGACCCGATCCCCAAACATCATCCATGACAATGACTCTTTTTCCAGATAAAATATTATTTTCTGGAAATTGAACAAATTGGGGCCATGCTAAAAGTCTCCCTTTTTTACGTTCATCTTCCATCTGCAATTCATTAGGAAAATCCACTGCAGCGGTCAGTATCGTATCCAATTGTAAGGCTTCGGATATCAACCCACCCGGAATAATTCCCCCGTGAGTTATCATGATCATCGCATCAAATTCAGTTTCAAATTGCGGAATAAGATGATCGATCAATTGATCTACATCATTCCAGGTAAGCATTTCTTTACGTTGCATCATCTTGTAATGGATCCAATCGTTTTTTTTGATTATAGCATTTTACAATAACATCACGAAAATTTTGCCCAACAGTATATTATTCGAAATCAGGCAAAATCCCGGCACGATCATGATTCTGTAAAGTGTACCAAATAGCTCCAATACCGATCAAAGAGATCACGACACCAATAATCCAACCTACGACCGGTATGAGATTCAATAATAAGTATAGAATAATTCCAATTATTAAATACCAAACTTCTTTGTGTTCTCTCTTGAAAGTATTCTTAACCAGGAACTTCCCTGCCCAATAAGCAACAACCAGTTTGCTGCCATACATAATCAATATACTCATAAGTACCAATGCGATTACGATACAAGAAGTTCCCAAGAAAAATAAATATGTACCTAATTGGTTGAGTGTGAAAAATCGGAATAAAAGTGACACTAAAATCAAAAGAAATGAGATAACCATAGCACCTATGTAAACTGCCAACACACTCAGGAAACCTGAACCAAGCGCTTGCAAAGGTTTGTTGGTTGCATAATGGACTGCTTCGTATAAATAGTGTTTTCCAAACCTCCATGTTAGAAAAGCAAACAACAAGAAACCTATGGATTGCCGTATCATTCTAAGAATCCTGGATAAAAATGGATTCTTTTGAACAATATTGTTATTAGATCCAGTTCCTGATTCTGAATTTTCGGGTAAATTTTCGATGACTCCTCCCAATGGAAGGTTTCTCAAATTTTCTTCAAGACTCTTGGCGCTCGTATAAATCAACTTCCCATTGATGCTTGCGTTATCCCCTACTACCAATCCTGTTGGCAGGAGCTCAGGAATATTTAATTGCTGCATGTAAGGAACAAGAATGCGTATACCTTCATCATCCCCGCTAGCATCGATCATTATTTCAGCATTTTTCTTTATTGTCCCACTCAAGTCGACAGAAATTGCACTAACTCTAAGGTTTTCTTCAATATCTCCAGCAATTGAGATTTGATAACAGCCCGCATATAAATTATCTTTTACAACACTGCCTTCTGCCAATGAAACGTGAAAACCTCCAAAAAAAACATTCTTCTCAACAATAATGGCCGAAGGCAAGTCCAAAGTAACACTGCCAACTACCAGATTCGATAAAACATTGGAATTGACAACTACATTTTGACCTACAATAAATAAATTCCCGGAGATTTTTGCACCTTCATCAATAAGAACATTTTTACCAAGAATAAAAATATCATTATCTACCTCGGCAGAAGATTCAATCGTAACCTTTTCACCAACAACAAACAACATTCCATGGACTTTACCAGCAACAAGAACCTCATTACCCTGTAGATAAAGATCATCGAATACTTCTTCATCAGGTTTAAGCGTATTTTCAATTTGTGGAAAATCAGCCTGTACCTGTGAGACCCCCCAAAAACCCACAAATACAAAAAATAAAACAAACAAAATTATTTTATTCTTCTGTTGGAATAAATAATTCATATATCCTCCAGAATTATTTGGATATCTTCATTATATAGACAAATCGAAAAGGTTCCAATTATTTATTTTTAAGGATAAAACGATAACAGAAACCTTTTTAAATTTTAGTTACAAATTACGAATATTGGCGACCACTCCACCAATGATTATCACTACCAATAAACTGGCACCAAAAACAATACCATCCGTATGTCGGACACGCCCCTGACTTACAAGATATTGCTCACCACTCATGTCGTTAAAATCATCACTGCTAAAGGTTTGACCTTGATTTAACCTTAGCATTTCTACGTTCTTTTGATGGTCCATGACAGGATCTAATTCAACCCATGTCATGGAAAGGCTAAAGAAAAGGGCAACAAGCATTGCCAGGATTAGCTGTCGATATAACCAACCGGATTTGATATTTTTTCTTTTTTCTCTCACGGATTTCCTATATGATCAATTATGGCTTGTGCAGCAAAAGGAGCGGTTGTCTTTCCGGATAATATTTGAACCAATTGATCTTCCATAACCAATCCAATAATACTGATAATCTCATTGGTAGGTCGTATGTGAGCAATTTGTGCGAATTCGCCAAGCAAACTCTTTACTTCAGTGTCTTCCCAAGTGTTCAGTGTTGAAGGTCGAACCGGGAACACGCCTGCCACAGAAGACCAATCACTCAGGTATTCCGCATCAGTCAAAAATTCAGCCAGTTCCACACTTAATTCATGTGTTTGAACTCTAGGATCGGTCAAACACCACACCCAACCATCAGCAATCGTGACTAATTCTTCATTATTAAATGCAGGCAACAGCGCTAAGGTTGAATCTTCTGATGGATCACTAAGATACCTGCTTGCCCAGGTAATCACCTGATTACTGCGTAACTCATTGTAGGCTGTCCAAGCATCAGTATCCCTTTGGAGTTCAGTCAACCACAATGGAAAAACACCTGATTGAGCACCATCCGCAAAAAGTTGGTAAAGATTATTTAGTAATTCGAGGTCCATTTGCGGTAATCGTTGTGTTGCATCAATTTCCCCACCTGAAGATAGATACAATGCCATTGTCGTTAAAGATTGCGGATCTGCTGCCGGAAATGCAACTGGTTCCCCACGTCTCAAGAATTCATCCCATGTAACTGGTAGTTCTCCGATCGCTTCAGACCGATAGACCATTGCTAATACGTCTCCTGCGAATGGCAACCCATAAGAATTAGCACCAACAACGGTCAGATTCTGAGCATAATTGTACCAATCCTGTTCATCAATCTCACTCGAGTAAGACTCGAACGGTATTAACAAATTTCTTGAAACCGCAGATTCCAAATCAGAGCGGGGTAATGCTATTAGAGATGGCATTCCCTGGCTGGCAGCATTGCTGGTTATGGTTAAGGATTCTAATAGCCCGGTTGCTCCACTAACACTCTTTACTCTTACTGTAACAAAAACATCTTCGTGGCTCTCCTCAAATTCCGCAATCCTTTGTTTAAATAATTGGTTTGCTGGAGAATCCTCTTCAGGATCAAATTGTGGCGGTACCCACAACACTAATTCAACAGTACCAGAAAGTGGTGTAGGTGTTGTATTGATCTCTATCACCTCTGTTGCTTCAACCGTCGGCGAACTATCGATCGGCACGGCGGTGTCTTCAGGTGCCGGGACAACTTGCTCAATGATTTGATCAACCAATTCCCTGAAATCCCCTTGAAATTCACATCCTCCAGCAATCATTACGATAAAAAGACTGGTAATGAGCAGTAGGTGTTTCAAAGGGATTGGGAATTTGCGAAATTTTTTCATGCTAATTGAATAGGCTCACTTATTAAGGCAATAAACAATTTTACCGCGTTATTGACATCATCAAAATCAACCATCTCCGAAGGGGTGTGAACATATCGGGTTGGAACTGAAATACAACCTGCAGGCATACCTGCTCTGGAAATTTGCATCGCTTTGGCATCTGTCGTCCCACCAAGTAACACTTCCAATTGGTAAGGGATATCATGTTTCTCTGCACATTGTACCATCACATTAACTAGCCTGGGGTCTGCCAACATACCACCATCTTTGACTTTGATAGCAGGTCCTTTACCAAGTGATACATCCATTTTTATACCTCTAGGTGTATCACCTGACATGGTAACATCGGTTGCGATGCCCAGATCCGGGTCAATGGAATAAGCAGCAGCTGTCGCACCACGTAGTCCAACCTCTTCTTGCGTACTGAAAACAAAATACAATTCATGGGGACTGGATTTAAGATTCTTTAAGGTTTCAATCAAAATCGCAGAACAAACCCTGTCATCCATTGCCTTTGAAACCAAACGTTTCCCTAAATCCTCAAATGGACGATCAAAGGCTGCGACATCACCTACTTTTACAGGACAATCTTCAGCATTGCTGGCACCAACGTCTATATACATCGCTTCAATTGCATGAACATGATTGGCATTTTCTAGCTTTTCCCCGCCAATTACACCGACGACGCCATTCAAGAATCGAACCCTACTACCATAGCAGGTATGCGGTCTCACACCACCAATGGTAGCAAACCGTGCAAAACCATTCTTGTCCACATGGGTAACCATCACGCCAATCTCATCAATATGAGCAGAAAGCATAATTTTTAACCCATCAGCCTGCTTGGTTCCTTTTCTGACAATCAGGTTCCCCATTGCATCTACCTTGATCTCATCCGCATATTTTTCTACTTCCGCACGAATGACTTCGCGGATCTTACTTTCATATCCAGAAGGACCAACTGTTTCAACTAATTTTTTAATCAATGATTTCATTATTTTCTCCAGATAATTTTTTCTTCATTAATTTTTTTAAAAAAAGAACAAATAAGATCAATACTATCGGTCTACTGCTAGTACTTCTCTGGTCAGATTACTCAATGCGGCAAACATCAACGCCAGCGTATTTTTCCAATCAGATTTTCGTGCAATCAGAACCGCTGTGTGAGCGTATCGTCCAGGTACTGATATGGAGACTGAAGGGATACCACCCCGTTGTTTATGAATGGCGCCAGCATCGGTTCCGCCTTTACCTGGTTGACGGAATTGATATGGAATGTCATATTCAGCCCCAATTTTTACCAAATAATCAATCAATCTCGGGTCCGAAAGGGTATGGGCATCAAGGCGATAAATTGCTGGACCATGATTTAAACGTACGTTGTAGCGTCCATTTTCTTCATCATCCCAGACGGGCAAATCATTGGCTGGCGTGGAATCCAATACAAAGGCCATATCCGGATTCATACTGTATGCGGCTACCCGCGCACCGCGTAATCCATTTTCTTCCTGAACAGTGAAAGCAGCTAATAATTCGATGTTTTCCGGTGCGTTCTTAACCAACTCAATTAATGTGGCTACCCCTAAGCGGTCATCCAATGCTTTGCCTACCAAACTGGGACCCCATGTTTCGAAGCGGGTCGCGAAGGTAGCGCGATCACCCACTTTGCATTTACTTGAATTCCCGGGTCCAACATCAATCCGTAAATTTTCTAAAGGAATTGGTTTTTTTCTTTCTTCTGCTGTGGTCAAATGGATCGGTTTTGCGCCAATCACACCCGGTGTTTTATCTTTACCCACCTGAACTGGCTTTCCTACCAGTTGGCGATTATCAACACCGCCGATAACATCAAATTTGAATAGCCCTTCACCTTCATCATCAACGAGCATAAAACCAACCTCGTCCATATGGGCAGCGATCATCACTCGTAGCGGGTTATCAACTTTTGCTTTCTTGGTTACTAAAACATTTCCCAACGCATCGGTTTTGATCTGGTCAGCAAAATCCTTTAATTCTGCCATAACGATGGCACGGACTTCACTTTCTTCTCCAGATACGGATACAGCATTTGACAGTTTCTCAAGAAGCTTAATCTGTTCTTCACCAATATCAGGGATTTGACTTTCGATCTTATTCATTTTCATCTTTGACCTCATCCCAGGTAATATTTTCCATAAAATCAACATCCAAACGAACAATCGTTTCAGCCAATAAACGTCCGGTTCGTTCCATATCTTTCATAGCGATCATTTCCACTGGAGTGTGCATGTATCGCAATGGAATACCAACCACCATGGTCGGGAAGCCACCTGCAACCACCTGCATTGCATAGGCATCGGTTCCTGAATGTTTTGGAATGTATTCATTTTGATAAGGGATTTCTAATTGATCTGCAATTTCTTTAAATTTTGAATGCACATATGGATGAGCATTCGGTCCCCATACCAGGGTAGGTCCTTTTGATAATCCAACCGTGCGCCAATCGTTAGCACCTGGTCCCTTAGCAAAGGTTACATCAATTGCTACGGCAATGGATGGATCAATTTCAAATGGTGATGTAAACCCACCACCCAAAATCACTTCTTCCTGCACGGTTGCGACTGCCCATACATCCCAGGTGTGCTTTAGATGTTGCAGCTCCTGCAAACAATAGGTAATCGCAGCCACAGAAATGCGATTGTCCAAACTATGACCAACAATGGTTTTTCCGGATAATTCCAGTGGTTCCTGTGCAAACGAAACCAAATCCCCGATTTTTACCAGCTTTGATAATTCATCCCCCTCCAAACCGGTATCGATAAAGAGGTATTCCATCTCCACTGATTTTCCACGTTGCGACGGCTCTAGTAAATAGTCAGGAGGTTGAACCACAATCGCCGGCAAATTCTCTTTGCCATGCACCATTACCCTTAATCCAGGTAATATTCTTGGGTCAACGCCACCAACCTGAGTGAAACGCAACAACCCATCCTGAATGCCCGTCACCATTAACCCAATGGCATCCATGTGAGCGGCTAATAAAATACTGGGGCGTGGTTCTTTTCCACTGCCACGACGTAAAGCATGTAAACTTCCTAGTGGGCTGACACTAATCTCATCAACCAGTGGCTGCCAGGCTTCGCGGATCACATCTCTAGCTGGACCCTCATAGCCGGATAACCCTGGTAATGAAATTAGTTTCTTGAGTGTTTCTTGGATTTCTATCATATAGGTTTCCTTTTATCAAGTTTTTGTTTTTTTCTCAATCAAGGATTGTAACAAATCAAGGATCAGGTGCGTCTGTCACAGTTGCTGTATTGGTAGGCGGAACATCCGTATTTGTTGCAGTCGGCGGCGGATTCGTATTGGTTCTCGTGAATGTTGCTGTTGGTGGAACATCAGTGGCTGTAGCTGTGTTTGTCACTGTTGGGGTTGCTGTAATGGTTCTGGTTCTGGTAGCAAAGGGTGTATAGGTTATTGTTGGTGTCCATGTTTCCGTTGCAGTGGCTGTAAAGGTTGCAGTCGGGAAAACTACTGGTGAGGGCAAGTTCAATGGTGGTGCGCTTGTAAATGTGGTAGTTGGTGATCCACTGGGTGTAACAGTTGGTGTCGGTTGATTAACCTGTCTTCCCACCTGTAAAAATATCATACCAACACAATAACAGGCAACAGAAGCAACAATGATAGTTACCAGAATGGATCTCGTTTTTCTACGTTGTACAAATTTTAACGACATTTGGTATTCCTGTTGTTTCTCCAGTAATTCCCAACTTATTTCACGAGTGTCATTTTGTTAGGATTATAAACCATTGCAATGTTAAAAAGATTCTACCCGATTTATGAGAAACAAGGCAATTCCACACCACTGATGGAATATTAATTAACCAGTTTTTACTTTCTGCTGGATTAATCCAATCTCCTGTTTAACCGCCTGATAGAGACTCTCAGCCCGTAAATCCTCTATCGAATAACAGGGTGATAGTAAATTATCAGCCAAAGCCTGTGCCAAGCCACGATCAAACGCAGGATGCTCCAGGTTAATCACAACACTGTGTACCTGTTCTTCAGCAATCATACGTGCAATTTGGTAGGATTCTGCAAGTGGTCCTAACTTATTCCCCATCGGCACATTTCCAGCCCCATCGGTTAATAAAACCATCAGTGGCAACACATCCGGCATGGTAATTTTTTCACGCATGAGGACTTCATATGCCAAACGTAATCCGGCCGATAGTGGAGTCTTCCCACCAACCGGAATGTCCTGCAGTGCCCTCTGCGCCATCATCACAGAATTAGTTGGTGACAATACCAGAGTTGCTCGATCTTTTTGAAAAACGATCATCCCGACCCGATCGCGGCGTTGATATGCATCATTTAATAAGGAAAGAATCGCGCCTTTCGCTGCTGCCATTCTCTCCGCTACCGCCATCGACCAGGATGCATCGACCACAAACAGGATTAAATTCGCAGTTCTTCTGACCCGGACTTTACGCATATAGTCCTGCGGTTGAATGGCGAAAGCTACTTTTTTGCGTTGTTCTTCACGACGTTTTTGAAAAGGCGCTGCTGCTCGAATTGTTGCGTCAAACGCCAAATCATCTGCTTTTCCAACAGAAGGCTTCGATTGCGTGTAACGTCCACGTTTGCGTTTAGTTTTCGTCATTGAGCGTCTTCCAGCCTTTTGACGAATGATTTTATCCAGTGGTGTGTTTAATCTTCTCGGTGCAAAAGATGATCCGGTCTTGATATTTTGGCCACCTTCCCACCAATTTGAATGAGAATTCTGAAATACGGATGCAGGATCAGGGACTGCATCCCCCATTTCAGGGATTTCTGAAGTTGTATCACCCCCGCTTAAGTTTTTTTTTCCGCTTTTGGTTTGGATTCCTGGTCTTTACCAGGTTCTGAATCCTCATCCTCATTACCAGCAGCACGCCCACCACTCAATTGCTCAATTCGATCTCTTAGCTCTTCCATGGTGGCGATTTCTTTTTCGAAAGGAC
>OBLN01000960.1_pt1 | contig 10280 bp, 8 predicted proteins | sample 1519301 | NCBI WGS metagenome assembly OBLN01 (sample SAMEA2452533, study PRJEB22499) | sediment metagenome | reverse complement strand
GTATATTTAATGAAATCCGCCGCTGGAGGCAGGCTATACAGATGGAACATAGGTCTTGAAATCTGGAGAAGGGACAAAACCTTTGGAATGGGCCTGGGCAGATACGGTGGAGCTGTGGCGATGAACAACAACCTTACACCATTCTATCTGGACAACTATTATCTGAAGACATTGACAGAGATGGGAATCTATGGGATAGCAGCGCTCCTTTTTGTGGTCATATCCTTTGTTGTCTCCACAGCCAGGATAATCAGGAGCCAGAAGGTTTTAAGCCATAAGATCATGGTAATCGGACTTTTTGCAGGGGCAATGGGAGTGCTTGCGCAGAATTTTGTTGAGAATATTTTTGAGGTGCCTGCAATGATTGCATATTTCTGGATAACAGTGGCACTTATTAACACCTACAGTCCTGTTGGAGAGACTGAATAGGATGAAAGGAGAATACCATTGAAGGTACTTCACTTAATAAGCGGTGGCGATACCGGGGGCGCAAAGACCCATATAATCGCCCTGCTAAAGGGATTGAACAAGGAAATAGATGCACAGATAATTTGCTTCATTGAAGACACCTTTTATGAGGATGTGGTCAAGGCCGGTATTCCCATCAAGGTATTCAAGCAAAAGAGCAGGTCTGACCTGACCATTATAAGCAGACTGGTTGAGGAAATTCAGGAAAAAGGCTACGACCTTATCCATTGTCATGGGGCAAGGGCTAACTTCATTGCCCAGTTTCTGAAGGGCAAGGTCAAGATACCATTTATAACAACAATCCACAGCGACTACAAGCTGGACTTCAAGGATAACTTCTACAAGAGGTTGGTATATACAACACTTAATACCATATCACTGAGAAGATTTGACTATTATATAGGGGTATCTGACCTGTTCAGGAAGATGCTGGTGGAAAGGGGCTTCAGAAGGGACAGGATCTTTGTGACCTACAACGGCATAGACTGTGATTCCCAGGAAAGCTTTGTGTCAAAGGAAGATTTCCTTTCCAGGTATGGTATTGAGGACAGGGGTCAGACCTTTGTTGGAATAGCAGCCAGGCTGGACAAGGTGAAGGATCATGTGACCTTTATTGAGGCAGCCAAACTGGTTCTCCAAGAGGAGGACGCCACTTTTCTTATTGCAGGTGAAGGAGGGGAGACAGAATACCTTCAGGAGCTGGTAAGGAGGTACGGAATCCAGGACAGGGTAAAATTTCTGGGCTATGTTCAGGACCCATATTCATTCTTCAATGCAATTGACATAAACACCCTTACCTCAGTCAGTGAGAGTTTTCCCTATGTAATACTTGAGGGTGCAAAGATGAGGAAGCCTGTTGTCACAACCCAGGTAGGGGGAGTTCATATGCTTGTGGAAAACGGGGACAACGGTTATCTGGTTCCTGTTGGAAATGAGGTCATACTAAGGGATCGCCTCCTTAAGCTCATTAGGGATGATGACCTGAGGGAGGAAATGGGCAGAAGGTTGTTTATGGCTGTAAGGAGGAAATTCTCATATGCCGCCATGGCCCAATCACATATCAGAATATATGAAAAAATTCTATATGGAGGGCCCAATGTTGTAATGAGCGGTTATTTCGGCTTTGACAACAGTGGGGATGATGCCATACTGAAGGCAATAGTCAAGGATATGAAGGAGTACAACAGGCTTGTGAGAATAAATGTACTGTCAAAGGATCCCGACAAAACAGAAAGCATCTGTCCGGTGGTTTCCTCTGACAGGTTCAAGATCATGGACGTATACAAGTCCCTTAGGGATTCAGATATACTTATCAGTGGAGGGGGAAGCCTGCTTCAGGATGTCACATCAACAAGATCGCTTCTGTATTACCTTGCCCTTATGAGACTGGCATTCCTCCTTGGAAAGCCGGTCATGGTCTATGCCAATGGGATTGGACCTGTAAACAGGTCATTTAACCGCTACCTGACCAGGAATACCTTGAACAAGGTTCAGCAGATAACATTAAGGGACAGAGGCTCCCTTGAGTACATCCAGAAGATGGGTGTGACAAACGAAAATGTAAAGGTCACCGCAGATCCTGTATTCACCCTGGATGCGGCAGACAACAACAGGGTCAATCAAATATTCATTAACGAAAATATCTATCCCAAGAAGCCTCTTGTGGGAGTTTCAGTGAGATACTGGAAGGATGACGAAAATCTGTCCAGGGAAGTAAGCAAGGCCCTGCAGAAAATAATAGATGAAAAGGATATTGAGATTCTTCTTATCCCCATGCATTATCCTGAAGACCTTGAAATCTGTCAAAGGATAAGGGAAGCGGTTGACAGGGATGAGTGCCACATCCTTCAGGCCAAATACACAGCTGAGGAAATAATGGGTGTAATCGGTAAGTTGGAGATGATGGTCGCAATGAGGCTGCATTCCCTAATATATGCTGCCACAAGAAAGGTTCCCATGATGGGGCTTGTTTATGACCCCAAGGTGGAGGGACTTCTCAGGGAGCTTGAGATACCTCATTCATTGTCAGTTGACAACCTGGATGCCGAAAAATTCAAGGAGGTATTTGATGCAGCCTGGAATGACCTGGACATGATGAGGGCAAACATAAGTGAAAAAGAGGAAAGGCTAAAGAGGCTGGCACAGGAGAACATTGAACTGGCTTTCCAAATAACGGGTAGGTGATTGAATGGATAGAACTGATAAAGTGGACATATTTGGGGTAGAAATACACAATACAACACTTTCAGAGCTGGTTGGCCAGCTGGAGGAGTCTTTGAAAAGCGGAGGCTTCTGCAAGGTATTCACTCCAAACACTGAAATAGTCATGGCTGCCAAAAAGTCCGGCAGGCTTAAAGAGGAGCTCAACAGAGGGACATATGTTATTCCAGATGGGATTGGGCTTGTTTATGGCGCCAAGCTTAGAGGAATAGACTTGAAGGAGAGGGTTACAGGATATGACACATCCATGGAGCTCCTTCGTATTGCCAACGAGAATGGCTACGGACTATATCTGCTGGGTGGCAAGGAAGGGATTGCCGAAATGGCCAAGGAAAACCTTGAGAGGGATTACCCTGGAATCAGGGTGACCGGCTGCCATCACGGCTACTTCAAGGGGAGTCATACAGGCGATGGAGTAACTCCGGAGGAGGAGGCCATACTGGAAGAAATAAGAGGCTCTGATACGGATATTCTATTTGTGGGTTTTGGTTTCCCCAGGCAGGAGATCTGGATCAATGCCCACGGGGAAGACCTTGGAGTAAAGGTGGCCATCGGAAACGGAGGGGTCATTGACATACTGGCAGGGCAGGCAAGAAGAGCTCCGGATATTTTCATAAGGTTGGGACTTGAATGGTTTTATCGTCTTGTGACAAACCCTTCAAGGATAAAGAGACAAGCGGTTCTTCCACTTTTTCTGTTGGAAGTGGCCCTTAATGGAAATTCGATTCATAAAATTATTAAGGAGGACAAGTAATGAATATTGATCAGTTAAGTATTGATACCATAAGAATGCTTTCAGCGGAGGGGGTCGAGAAGGCAAACTCAGGACATCCCGGACTTCCCTTGGGGGCCGCACCAATGGCATACACCCTGTGGAGCAAGGTGATGAACCACAACGGAAAGAACCCAGACTGGACCAACAGGGACAGGTTCATTCTTTCAGCGGGACATGGGTCCATGCTTCTTTACTCCCTTCTGCACCTTTTCCAGTATGGACTTCAAATGGAGGACATCAAAGACTTCAGGCAGCTGGACAGCAAGACGCCAGGCCACCCTGAGTACGGTCACACATCGGGAGTCGAATCAACAACCGGACCGCTGGGACAGGGGATTTCAACCGCAGTGGGCATGGCCATGGCAGAAGCCCATCTGGCAGCCAACTTCAACACTGAGGATATGAAGGTAATCGACCATTACACCTATGTCTTGGCCGGTGACGGTGATTTGATGGAGGGTATAAGCAACGAGGCCTCATCACTCGCTGGAACCCTGGGACTGGGTAAGCTGATAGTTCTCTATGATTCAAACTCAATCTCCATAGAAGGTAGTACAGACCTTGCCTTCACTGAGAACGTAAGGGGAAGATACGAAGCCCTCGGGTGGGAAACAATTCTTGTTGAGGATGGAAGGGATACGGCAGCAATCGAAGAGGCGATCAGAAAGGCAAAGGAAAATCTCCAAAAGCCGACACTGATTGAGGTTATCACAAACATAGGCTATGGAACAGAGAAGCAGGATACTGCAAAGGCCCATGGGGAGCCTCTTGGTGACCACAATATGGAGGTTCTGAAAAAGAACCTAAATTGGGAGTATGAGCCATTCACTGTACCTGATGAAGTGAAATCACATATGGAGAAGCTAGTGGCTGAAGGAGAGAAAAAGGAAGAAGAATGGAATAGGCTACTTGAGAAGTATGGCAAGGAGTATCCGGAAAAAGCCAAGGAACTTCAGGACTGGCTCTCAGGGAAGGTGCCTGGAGACTATCTTGAATCAGATGAATTCTGGTCCTTCGACAAGGCTGTTGCAACCAGGGCGGCATCAGGAACAATCATAAACAGGCTTGCAGATAAAATACCTAACCTGTTTGGTGGATCAGCCGACCTGGCGCCTTCAAACAAGACCAATATGAGTTCGAGGGAAGTATTCTCCAAGGATAACTATGCAGGATCAAATATCCATTTCGGGGTTAGGGAACACGCCATGGGTGCAGCCCTCAATGGAATGGCACTTCACGGGGGAGTAAGGCCTTATGGTGGAACATTCTTCATCTTCACAGACTATATGAAGCCCTCAATGAGGCTGGCATCTTTGATGGAGCTTCCTGTAACCTACGTACTGACCCATGACAGCATTGGAGTTGGAGAGGATGGACCGACACATCAACCGGTTGAGCAGCTTGCAGTCTTCAGGGCTCAGCCAAACTTCATTGATTTCAGACCTGCAGATGCAAGGGAGACAGCAGCTGGCTGGTATGTTGCAATGAAAAGTGAAAGGACTCCTGTTGGATTGATTCTTACAAGACAGGGACTTCCACTCCTTGAGGGTACTGGAAAGGAAGCCGTAAAGGGAGGATATGTCCTTAAGAAGGAGACCAAGGACCTTCAATTGATCCTTATGGCATCAGGCTCTGAAACCAGCCTTATCTATGAAGCGGCAGACCTTCTGGAAGGCCAGGGCATCGGCACAAGGGTTGTGAGCATGCCTTCATGGGAATTGTTTGAGCAGCAGAGCAGGGAGTACAGGGAAGAGGTACTTCCGTCCTCAGTGAGGGCAAGACTTGCGGTTGAGGCAGGAAGTTCTTTGGGATGGCACAAGTATATCGGTCTTGACGGTGATGTGATTTCACTGGATAGATTTGGTGGATCAGCCCCTGCAGACCTCTTGTTTGAGAAGTTCGGGTTTACAGTTGAGAATGTTGTTGAAAAGGGCAAGAGCCTACTAAAATAGCAAAAAATAGTGAAGCAGCTAGAAAATTTTCTAGCTGCTTCTTTTTTAAGGTCTTGTCTCATATAGTCCTTCTGAACATGGAGTTACGCCTTTCTCGGTAATAATCATATCTACAGGTATATCGAAGCTTTCTCTTGGGACCCTGTCCACAAGCTGCATTCCAAAGCCCACTGCAATTTTTGGAACTGTCCTTGCTATGGAATGGAGGAATCTGTCATAATAGCCGCCTCCGTAGCCCACACGGTAGCCGAATGGGTCGAATACAACACCTGGAACAACAACCAGGTCAATCTCCGATTGCTCAACAGGTCTGATGAACTCCTTTTTAGGTGTCAGTATGTTGTAATAGCCTGGCACAAGCTCGCTGAAATCCTTAAGCTCAGAAGGGATCAGCTCCTTGGTGGCCTGGACGGTGATGGGCACAATAATCCTCTTTCCCTCTGCCAGGGCTTCCTTAATGAACTGGTGCGTATCCAGCTCATCATTGAAGCTTACAAAGCACATCACTACCTTGGCTTCCTTGTAATATTTTGTGGCCTTAAGTAAATCTATTATCTTTCTACTATGGGATCTGTGGGCTGACTCGCTTAGCTGGGATCTTTCCTGTAAAATCTGTTCTCTGATAGTTTTTTTGTCCAATTAAATCACCTCAAACAGTTTATTTATATGCAATGTTGTAATATAATAACTATGATACCATGAAAAAGAAATATGTCAAAACTAAAATTACATGGGAAGGATTTTGAGGTGAGAAAGTGATAAAATTGGTTAATATTTCCAAGGAGTACCGAACCGGTGTTACTGCCTTGTACGATATAAATATGGAGATAAAAAAAGGGGAATTTGTATTCCTGGTAGGTTCAAGTGGAGCAGGAAAATCGACACTCATTAAGCTTTTGCTCAAGGAGGAGGGAATCACAAGGGGAAAGATGTACCTGGACGGGATGGACATCACCAGGGTACCCAACAGGAGAATCCCCTATATAAGAAGAAAGGTTGGAGTTGTATTTCAGGATTTCAGACTCCTGCCCAACAAGACCGTGTATGAGAATGTTGCATTTGCAATGGAAATAATAGGAGCAAGGCCAAGGGAAATCAGAAGGAGGGTTCCCCTTATTTTGAGTATGGTGGATCTTAGCAGGAAGGCATCCAGCTTTCCAGACCAGCTTTCAGGCGGGGAGCAGCAGAGGGTATCCATTGCCAGGTCCATAGTCAACAATCCCCCGGTGCTTATAGCCGATGAGCCCACGGGAAATCTGGACCCGGATACGGCAGAGGAGATAATGAAGGTCCTTGTGGACATTAACAATAGAGGTACCACAATAGTCATGGCCACACACGCCAGGGATATTGTAAACAAAATGAAAAAAAGGGTAATCGCCCTCGAGGACGGAAGATTGGTAAGGGACGAAGAGAAGGGTGGTTATAGCATTGAAATTCCGAATATTTAAGAATATCATCAAGCAGGGATTTCAGAGCATGTGGCGTAACCGCGGCATGGGAATCGCATCCATAACCAGTATTTCAGCGGTTCTTATGATACTGGGTGTGGTTCTTATCCTTGTTTTGAGCATAAATAATGCTGTGTTGGATACAAAGCTTAAGTTTGATGAGATAGAGGTATTTCTGGTGGATGACCTTCCGAACCAGTCAATGGACAGGATAGAGGAAACCGTCAAGGATCATCCTGGCGTCCTATCAATCATATTCAGGTCAAAGGAGCAGGCTCTTGAGATCATGAAGGAGGAATGGGAAGACGAGGCCTACCTTCTGGAAGGTCTGGAAACCAATCCATTGCCGGATTCATATATAATAAAGGTAAATGACATAGAATTCGCTGATGGACTGGTGAATGACGTAAAAACACTTGACGGCGTGGAAGAAGTGAAATATTATAAAGATGTAATAGATAAATTGTTGATATTTGCAGGATACATCCAGTTTGGAGGGATTTTGATAATAGGGATACTGGTTTTCATATCCGTATTCATCATCTCCAACACAATCAAGATCACAGTATCCTCCAGGAGAAGAGAAATAAATATCATGAAGTATGTGGGAGCCACAAATGGCTATATACGGGGACCCTTCATCATGGAGGGGATATTCCTGGGAATAATTGGAGCCTTGATCTCCATATTCATCGTATATTTTGGCTATCAGTACTTCTATGAATCCATGAATGAGAAACTGTACGACCTGTTCACATTCTATTTGGTTGATCCAAAGTTGATCTTTGCGGATCTTGCCATCATGTTCGGTACAATTGGAGCCGGGATTGGCGCACTGGGTAGTCTCGTGTCATTGAAGAGATTCCTTAACGTATAGGGGGTAAATATATGAGAGGAAGAAAAATACTGATACTGTTTACAGCTTTTCTGATGGTTTTTCTTACGGTTATCCAGGCCAGCGGTCAGTCTGTGGATGAATTGAGAAAGCAGCAGGAGCAGATCCAGAATCAGATTGAAGCGACAAAAAAAGAGATCCAGAACATGCAGAGCCAGACCAAGGATATTGACAACCAGATAAAGGAATTGGACCTGAAGGTTGCCAATGCGGCACTGGAGCTGGAAAGCGTTGAGAAGGAAATCGAAACAATCAATAAGAATATTGATATCACTGAAGAAGAACTTGCAGTGGCTAAGAACAACATAGATGAAAAGATTGACACCTTCAACTCCCGACTCAGGGTTATGTACAAGAACGGCAACACAGGATATCTTGAGGTATTGCTTTCAGCAGGGAACATAAAGGACTTCCTGTCAAGACAGGAAATGATACAGTCAATTGCAGAATACGACAAAGAGCTTATCAAGTACATGAAGGAGCAAAGGGACATCATAGAGGAGAAGAAGGTCCAGCTTGAAGGACAGAGGGCTTCCCTGGAGGTGACCAGGTCAAAGGTGGAATCCAGAAAAAGGGACCTGGAACAGGCCAGTAGGGCCAAAGAGCAGCTAATGGGCAAGCTTAAGCAGGACATAAGGTCATTCGAGGCAGAATATGACAAGCTCAATGATTTTGCCAAGGAAATCGAAAGCAAGATTGTAAAGCTTCAGAGAAATTCAGGGCCTTATTCCGGAGGGAAAATGGATTGGCCTGTACCGGGACACAGCAGGATAAGTTCTCCATACGGGTACAGGATACACCCCATATTCAAGGTCAAGAAGCTTCACACAGGTATAGATATTCCAGCACCAACAGGAACTCCAATAACTGCAGCTGCTGCAGGAACTGTAATCTACAGCGACTGGCTTGGAGGCTACGGAAAGGTTATCATGCTTGATCATGGTGGAGGAATTGTTACACTGTATGCACACAATTCAGCCTTGATCGTTTCTGAAGGACAGACTGTGGCAAGGGGAGCGACGGTTGCCAAAGCTGGTAGTACAGGGAATTCAACCGGACCACATCTGCATTTTGAGGTCAGGAAAAATGGTTCATACGTGGATCCAATTCCTTGGTTAAGGGGAAATTAAAGGGAGGAGAGAAATCTCCTCTTTTTTCAATTATTAAAAAGCATGAGAATTCAATCATAGAAATAGAGGTGCGATAATGTCAAAGAGAAAATTGGTGGTAATCTTTGTGGCCTTACTCTTGATAACCAATCTGGCTACTCTGGCAATAGGAAATTTTGTGTCGGTGGTCATGGGAAATAGGGTCATTCTGGAGAGAAGTGAGTTTGAAGAGCTAAATGAAGTATATGAGGAAAATATCAAAATCCAGCAGGTCAAGCAGGTTATTGATGAGATGTATCTGAGGGAATATGATCAGGAGGACCTTTACGAGGGTCAGATAAAAGGCATGGTTGACGCCCTTGGAGACCCTTATTCAGTCTACATGACCAAGGATGAATACGAGAGCTTCAACATGGAGACCGATGGAATATATGGGGGAATTGGAATAATTGTAACTCCAGGTGAGGATGACCTGATCACGGTAGTTTCTCCAATTGAGGATACTCCCGGTGAGAGGGCGGGCATCAAAACTGGAGACAAGATAATCAAGGTTGAAGGGAAGGAATATTTCTCCGAGACAATGGATGAGGCAGTAAGCCTGATGCGTGGAGAACCTGATACGGATGTCCAGATTACAATCATGAGAAGGGACAAGGACGGAAATACTGAAACCTTCGACTTGAACATAACCAGGGAAATCATCAGACTTCAGTCTGTAAAAAGTGGAGTTATCCAGGAGGATATTGGATACATTCGTCTCACTGCATTTGACAACCTCACCTATGAGGACTTTAGGAAGGCCCTTATGGACATCCAGTCAAAAAATGTAAAGGGAATTGTACTTGACCTTAGAAGCAACCCAGGAGGACTGCTGAATGTAAGTGTGGATATTGCGGATGAGCTCCTGGGAGAGGGGACCGTGGTCTACACAGAGGATAAATATGAACAGCGACAGTATGAGGAATCTGACAGCAAGATGGTCGACCTGCCATTGGTGGTTCTTGTAAATGAGGGAAGCGCAAGTGCCTCGGAAATTCTGGCCGGAGCAATAAGGGACCTGGACAGGGGAACCCTGGTTGGGACTACAACATTTGGAAAGGGACTTGTCCAAAGGATAAGGGACCTTCCGGACGGTTCGGGAATTAAGGTCACCGTAGCTGAGTATTTCACTCCTGATGGAATAAACATTCACGGCACAGGAATTGAACCGGATGTTGTTGTAGAGCTTAATGAGGATGTTGAAGGTATCGGGCTGGACTACCTTGACCAGGACAACCAGCTTCAGAAGGCAATTGAGGTCCTGAGGGAAAAGCTTTAGACAAAAAAGAGATAGCCATTTAGAGGCTATCTCTTTTTAAGGTTCTGTAGCTTTACTGTATAGATTATATCTTTGGGTTCGGAATCCCAGGC
>OBLN01000959.1_pt1 | contig 10281 bp, 10 predicted proteins | sample 1519301 | NCBI WGS metagenome assembly OBLN01 (sample SAMEA2452533, study PRJEB22499) | sediment metagenome | reverse complement strand
AGCCATTGCGTGCTGCGATGGAGGTGGAGACTGCATTGACAAGCGGAACTGCAAGCCCTAAGGCATGAGGACAGGCTATGACCAGCACAGTAACCATGCGTTCAAGGGCAAAGTTGATTTCGCCGTTGATCAGCCAATAGATGAAAGTGATCGCTCCGGAAGCCAGGGCGATGTAGAACAGCCAACCAGCTGCTTTGTCCGCCAGACCCTGGGTGCGAGATTTTTGGGACTGTGCCTCCTGAACAGTCTTGATTATTTGGGCAAGGTAGGTTTCATCTCCAAGCCGCTCGACTTCTACTGTGAGGACGCCATTTCCATTCACAGATCCACCAATGACCTGCATGCCTGGTTTTTTGTCTACAGGAACTGACTCACCGGTGAGCATTGATTCGTTGACAGCAGACTCCCCTTCAACGATCTTGCCATCGGTGGGAACCTTCTCACCTGATTTAACTAAAATCAGGTCACCAGGCACTAACTCCTGCATGCTGACCTCTCTAATGTTGCCAGCTTCATCCAGTTTGTGGGCGGTTTCAGGCATAAGGCGGACCAATTCTTCCAATGCCTTCGACGCTCCCAATTGAGATCGCATTTCGATCCAATGACCGAGGAGCATGACCAGGATCAAAGTTGAAAGCTCAAAATAAAACTCAGAGCCTTCAATGAAGAAGGTGGTCAGCGTGCTGTAGATGTATGAAGTTGTGATGGCGAGGGTGATCAGCATCATCATACCCGGTTTGCGATCGTTAAATTCGTCCCTGGCACCTTTGAAGAAGGGCAAGCCTCCGTAGAAATAGACGATGCTGGAAAGAACGAAAAGGATGATTTTGGAGCCTGAGAAGGAAAGCGTGTACCCAAAAAGCATCTGGACCATTTGTGACAGAACAATGATTGGAATACTGAGAGCGAGCACAACCCAGAAACGCTTTTTGAAATCATCGATCATGGCGGCATGGTGTTGGCTGTGTCCGATGTCATGCCGGCTATGATCACTATGATCCATCTCTTCATGATCTTTGTGGCTATCGTGTTCTTTGCCGTGCTTTATGTGTTCCTGGTGCGGATGATTGTGGTGTGCCTGTTTATTTTCCATGGTGCTTTGTTGTTTTTCGTGAGATTCCTCATGGTGTTCGTGGTAGGGGTGAGCTTTACTATACTCTGAGTGCTCGGTATGGCTATGAGCAGAATGACTTTCGTTGTGACTATGAGGATCTGGATTTGTTTCAGAAATTTCATGATTTGTTGGAGTTTTGTCACTCATATTACCCTTCACTTTCAATAATTGGCACTGCAAATCGAACTACATAAATGCCTTCATGTGAACCACTGGACTCTCACTCTGCTTTGGTGGAGAGGTTCAGGTGTTGAGATTCACTTTCTTGTTTTATAATACTTGAAAGTTGATTACATTTTTTCAGTAGTACAGGTTTTAAATTGTGCCATATCCGGGCAGAATGACAGCGCGAGAGATGGAAAATTTTGAAGTGAAGGCTGAGGTTATCTTATGAAGATCAATAAGATTCTGATTGTAATTTTGGCAATTTTTATACCTTACATATTGCTCATGGCAGGGATCAGGCTGGTTATGACGCCAACCTTTCCTGCTACAGAATATAAACGAGCAGGATTTCCGGCGGATCCTTATGGTTTTACTGTTCAGGAACGGACTAAATGGTCGGACTATGCTGTAAGTTACTTGACCAATGATGAAGATATTGAGTTTTTAGGGAATCTACAGGATACGCTCGGACAAAAGATGTTCACACCTGATGAGCTTAGCCACATGGTGGACGTGAAGGACGTAGTCACAACTGCTTCAATAGTCTGGTATGTTTTGGGAGGAATTAGTATCGCGATTTTGGTCTGGTTTGTGATAATGAGGCAGTGGAGCAGCATTCGCAAAGCGCTAAACGCTGGAGGTTGGATCACGATCGGATTGTTGGGAGCGCTGCTGGTCTTTCTGGCAGTAAGTTTTGATAAATTATTTGAATATTTTCATCGTCTTTTCTTCGATGACGGCACCTGGACATTCTCACAATCTTCAACGCTCATCCGCCTTTTCCCCTTTGAGTTTTGGCGGGATGCATTTGTGCTGGTGATTGGGCTGGCACTGGTGGTAGGGATACTGTTGGTTGTGTTAACGCACAAGAGTAAGGCACGCAAAAGCAGTCAATCACTATAGAAACATGCTGTTGCGGCAATATTGAATTACAAAACATAAAAACTAAGGTTAAGTTTATTTCGATAAAGTTGCCCGTCTAATTAAAAAAAGTGCGCCGGTGAAGGCGCACTTTTTCTAATCGTAAAAACTACTCAATTGCAGGATCACCAATAACAGGTGGGTTCTCGGGGTCCAGACTTGGATCAAAGATGTGGAAGTTATCCATGTTGAAGGCAACTTGCAGATTATCACCAAATTCGGCCTGGGTACGAGGGTCAACACGGGCGGTGAAGCTGTGGGAACCATTGACCAGGTAAAGGAAAATTTCATTACCCATTAACTCGGTCACGTCCACTTTTACATCAACCAGTTCAGCGATGATGCCTGGAGGAGCAAATTCAGGCTTGTGGATGTCTTCCGGGCGGATGCCGAAAATGATATCTTTCCCGACCACAGACTCGTAGCGAGCCATATCGTGCGCGGGAACTTTTACGCGGAAGGTGTCCATGTCAACGATCATTTGACCGTCCTCAACGACGACCTTGCCATTGAAGAAGTTCATGGCAGGAGAGCCAATGAAGCCAGCCACAAAAAGGTTGGCGGGGTGATCGTAGAGCATTTGGGGGGTATCCAATTGTTGCAGTTTACCCTTGTTCATGACGGCGATGCGGCTAGCCATGGTCATGGCTTCCGTTTGGTCATGGGTGACGTAGATAAAGGTGGTCTCAAGACGTTTGTGCAGTTTAGAGAGTTCGGCACGAGTCTGAACACGCAATTTGGCATCAAGGTTTGAGAGGGGCTCATCGAAGAGGAATACCTTAGGCTCGCGTACGATAGCGCGACCAACTGCAACACGCTGGCGTTGACCACCTGAGAGTTCCTTGGGTTTACGTTTCAGCAGACCTTCAATACCGAGGGTGCGAGCAGATTCTTGCACGCGGCGATCGATATCGGCTTTGTCAAGCTTGCGCAGCTTGAGGCCGAAAGCCATGTTGTCGTAAACGGACATATGGGGATAAAGGGCGTAGCTCTGGAACACCATAGCGATGTCGCGGTCTTTTGGAGCCACGTCATTGACGACCTGGTCACCGATCAGAACTTCACCTTCAGTAATTTCTTCGAGGCCAGCCAAACAGCGCAGAGCCGTGGTTTTACCGCAGCCGGAAGGACCGACTAATACCAGGAACTCTTTGTCCTCGATTGCAAGATTGAGATCTTGCACGGCGACAACGTCGCCATACTTTTTCCAAACATGATCGTACGTTACACTTGCCATAATTTATTCCTCCTATCTTGAACGAGTATAGTGACCTAATTATAAGTCACTTTTTTAAAAGTAAACAACTAATTTTTAGAATAAATCAGGGAATTTTAAATGAAAAAGGCGCATTTGCGCCTTTTTCTTAACTTGATTTTGAATTAGTGATCGATTTAAATTTTTTCGAATTGATCTTTACCAACGCCGCAATCGGGGCAAACCCAATCGTCGGGCAGATCTTCAAAAGCAGTACCAGGGGCGATGTCTGCAGAAGGATCACCCACTAACGGGTCGTAGATGTATCCACAGGCGATGCATTCGTATTTATCCATTTTTTCTCCTTATAACTCTTGATTGACAGGTTTTTTCTGTCCTACTCATATTATACAATAACTTCGAAATATCAATACCGAATAATGGAGAGTAAAATTGAGGTGAGGTGAAAATATGGATAACTTCTCAGATATCATCAATAGTGTGCCCAGCCAGATCAGTTTAGAAAAGGCCAAAGGCATTCACGCACTGGTGCAATTTTCAATTTCGGGGGAAGGGGGCGGTGATTGGGGTGTAACCGTAGATGATGGCAAGGTGACAGTTGTGCCAGGTCAGCTTGCTAAACCCCAGTTAATCATTAAAGCAAAAGATTCCGATGCGGTAAGACTTGTGAACGGTAAACTGAACCCGATTGGTGCCTTTATGACCGGCAAAGTAAAAATTGTCGGTGACATGGCACTGGCAATGAAATTGTTTGATTTGCTGAAGTAACGCTAAGGGAGAAGTCCCCAGTCAGAATCCCTGAGCTCTTCATCCATCATGCCAGGATTCCAAAATTCCTCACTCAACTCGACCTTGGTTGGGATGTCAAGGATTTTTTCGACCATTGCCTGGGCATCGTTGATCATTTCCGGTCCATATGGGCAAAATGGCGTGGTGAGAACCATAGTTACCAGGACCTTTCCATTCTCCAGTTTGATATTACGAATTAATCCGAGCTCGATAAAGGAGAGCCCAAGTTCCTTATCAAGAAGACCTGAAAGACCTTCTATAAGGTCGTCGTGATATTGTGGATGTGTTTGATCAATTTCCCATACTGCTGGTTGATTTTCAATCATATTAAACCTCGTAAGAATAAGTTGGAGCTGGTTGACCAACGTAGATCAGGACAAGTCGGTGGAGTTTTGTCCGTTCAATTTCCTGATAAGCAATTAATATATTAAAGATAGCCTCACTGGTCAAAGCCAGCGTTTGCATGAAAAGCTTTGTTGTGTTTTTCATAGTCTTTACTGGGTTGTCAGTATACCATTTTGATAAGTTTGCAGAGAAAAAACCTTGAACACAAGACAGGAATATGTTGTTATTATCGACAATCTAATAAGGAATTGAAATATAAAGTTCTGGATAGTCACTTTTTATTTGGTATGCTATAATTTTTTTGAAGCATCATATTCTAAAAGGAGAAAAACATGACGAAAATTGTTGATATTGAAGGGATTGGTCCAGTCTTTGCTGCGAAGTTACAGGAGATTGGGATCAAATCAGTTGAGGCGTTATTAAAAGCCGGTGCGGAACCTAAAGGTCGTCAGGATCTGGCAGAGAAATCTGGCATAAGCAAAGATTTGATCCTCGAATGGGTCAATCATGCTGATCTTTATCGGATCAAGGGTGTTGCCGAAGAGTACTCAGATCTGCTCGAAGAAGCCGGTGTGGATACCGTAGTTGAATTGGCTACCCGTAATGCTGGAAATCTTTACAAGAAGATTCTTGAAGTCAACGAAGAGAAAAATCTTGTACGCCGCCCACCTTCGCAGAAAATGGTAGAAGGCTGGGTCCATCAAGCTAAGGATTTGCCTCGCGCTGTTTTCTATTAGACCGACAACTAAGCCCTTTGAGATTCCTCGGAGGGCTTTCTTTTCAAATTAGTATACTTTTCTGAGGCTCTATTTCGAAGAACCTTTCTTTTGTTGGAAATGTAACAAGATCCTTTGCTTCGCCCAAAATGACAGCAATTAAACAATATATGAAAAACCCCTCGTTACAGAGGGGTTTTTCATAAACCAAAAAGCTGGTTTTTACTTTTTTCCAAGCATATTCAGGATGGTGTTGATCACCAATGCGCCTGATTGCTGCTGGTCTTGCCTTTTCCCAAGAGGGCTGGAACCGGCCAAAGCCTGCATTATTGCTTGCAGGTTGGACTGCCCGCTTTGTTTTGCGGCAAAATAGGCTAAACCAAGTGATAATAAATCTTTGGAATCGAGCCCAGAGCTCTGACTTCCACTGGATTGACCGCCAAGCAGGCTGCCAACCAAGTCGCCGATGCCGCCGCCAGAACCAGATTGTGAAGATCCTGAGGAACCGCCGGTCAGTCCGCCAAGCAGCCCGCCCAACAGATCGCTTGCGTCTGGTTGGTCAGGAGTGGCAGGAGCTGTCGGTTGTTGCCCGCCAAAACTACCAATCAATGAGCCAAACAAGTCGCTTGCGTCTGGTTGTTCAGTGGCTGCAGGAGTAGATTGTTGCTGCCCAGTCAGACTACCAATCAAGGAGCCTAACAAATCGTTGGGTTGAGTTGGTGCTGGCGCCTGAGGAACTTCTGGTTCAGGTTTTGAAAGGGAACCGAGCAGGCTGGAAAGAAAATCTCCTGAGCCACGTTCAGTTCCACTACCCATTCCCATTAAGGAGTTGACCAAGGTACCAACTGTTGAAGGGTTAAAATCTTTGCCTTCAAATTCGTGGGCGGCATTGGCAAGACCATCGGCGTAAATTTGGGCTGTGCTACCGGTGCTTTTATCTTTCAATATCCGGCTTGCATACGCCAGTTGGTCCGAAACTGGTTCGGTCTGTTTGCTGGCAACCGCTTGCTGGATCAGGTTGAAAGTGTGCACCATGTTGCTGCCATGGTTATGATTGTACTCGTCCGCGTCGTCCAGTTGCTGACGATTTGTTGCCAGAACTTTTGTGACTTCTTCGAAGAGAGTACTAAGATTTAGTTCTTCTGTCATTGAAAAAAGCCTATGCCTATTTCAATTCGTCAGGAAGAGCGGGGATGCGTAAAACCTGACCAGGCTTGATGAGATTCATATTGTCACCGATCACATCCTTGTTGTGTTCATAGATCAAGGTGTAATGGGCTGGTGTGGCTTTGCCGTAAAAGCGATTGGCGATATGGCTGAGAGTGTCGTTAGCCTGAACGGTGTAGTTGTCGATATAAGCAGCAGCTGCTTTCTCGGCCATCTCTTTTGCAAGGTTATCTTTCTTGGAACCCAATTCCTCAAGTTTTTCTTTGGCGGCTTCTCGAGCTTCCTCAGCTTTGGCTTTGGCTTCATTTACAAGCTTTTGAGCTTCGTATTCAGCCTTGCGGGCTTCTGTTTCAGCTTTTTTCTGAGCGGCTTCAGCAACACGCTTCGCGTTTTCTGCTGCAATTTCTGCTTCAGATTTGACTTCTTTGGCAACTTCTTCTACTGCTTCTTTAGCTTCTTCTTTTTTACCAAAAAGTTTATCAAAAAATCCTTTTTTTTCGTCTGCCATTCTATTTTCTCCTTATAATTTGGCTAATAATTTGTGATTTTCATCACAGTTTTAATTTGTCGAACAGTTTTAAATTTCTGTTCTTATTGAATATTATTATACATCATGCGAAAATTAAAAAAGATTTGTCCAAAGTTAACAAAATGGTGTAAATCTATACATTTCAACAAAAATTGACTTTGCCTTCTCCATCTGCTATAATCCCGCATGCTGTTTTAACTGAATGAACGAGGAAAAAAAGCTTAATGTCTACCTTAGAAATCAAAAATCTGCATGTCACTGTTGGCGGTCAAGAAATTATCAGAGGCCTAAATTTGACTATTAACCAGGGGGAGGTTCACGCGTTAATGGGACCTAACGGCGCTGGCAAATCGACACTTTCGAACACAATTATGGGTCATCCCAAACATGAAGTTACCGAAGGGCAGATACTGTTAGACGGAGAAGACATAACCTCTTTAGCAGTTGACGAGCGCTCACATAAGGGAATTTTCCTGGCGTTCCAATATCCAGTTTCGATCCCAGGTGTGACTATGGCTAATTTTTTGAGAGTTGCTGTCAATGCAAAACTGAAAGCACAAGACCCTGAATCCAAGGGCATTTCCTTGGTTGAATTTCGGAAAAAGATGAAAGCCAAAATGGACATGCTCAAGATGGATTATGCCTTTGGTGGGCGATATCTTAATGAGGGCTTTTCGGGCGGCGAGAAAAAACGAGCTGAAGTGCTTCAACTGGCAATGCTTGAACCAAAATTTGCCATCCTGGATGAGACAGACTCTGGCCTTGATATTGACGCAATCAGAATTGTTTCGGACGGGGTGAACACATTGGCAGGTGATACCCTCGGTATTCTGGTTATTACGCATTACCAGCGTTTGTTGAACTATATCAAGCCCGATTTTGTGCATATCCTTTTTGATGGAAAAATTGTTGAAACCGGCGGACCTGAACTGGCGTTAAAGCTTGAAGAACATGGTTATGATTGGGTCAGAGACGAATTTGATACTCCAGAAGAATTAAACAATCAGGCGCCAGGCGAGTAATGACAGATTCAATTAACAAAGATCTTCTTGCAAACCTTGGCAAGGATTATGAATATGGTTTTACCGACCCGGATATGTCAAGTTTTAAGAGCAGAAAAGGGTTGGACGAAGAGGTAATCAGGCAAATATCTGCTTTTAAAGAAGAACCTGAGTGGATGCTTGAATTCCGGCTGAAAGCTTACCGGCACTTTCTTGAAAGACCGATGCCCAGTTGGGGACCAGACCTGAGTGGGCTGAATCTGGATGAGATCTACTTTTATGTGCGACCAGAAGAAATTGATCAGAAATCATGGGATGACGTTCCTGAGACAATCAAGAATACTTTTGATCGACTGGGCCTTCCGGAAGCTGAACAAAAATACCTGGCAGGGGTCGGCGCGCAGTACGACTCTGAAATGGTTTATCACAATATCAACGAACACCTTGAAAAACAGGGCGTCGTCTTTTTGAGTATCGAAAATGGTTTAAAGCAATACCCTGATTTATTCAGAGAGCATTTTTCTACGGTTGTTCCGATCCAGGATAACAAATTTTCTGCTTTGAACAGTGCTGTCTGGTCTGGGGGGTCTTTTGTTTACGTTCCTAAAGGTGTCAAAGTTGACCTGCCATTGCAGGCATATTTCCGTTTGAATAATGCCAGCCTTGGTCAGTTTGAAAGAACCCTGATCATTGCGGATGAAGGCTCCCAGGTGCATTACGTGGAAGGCTGCACAGCCCCGACTTACACCACCGAGTCGTATCACAGCGGTGTAATTGAAATCGTGGTCAAGAAGAATGCGCGGGTACGATATACAACGATCCAAAACTGGTCTACAAATGTTTATAACCTGGTCACACAACGTGCTTCGGTATTCGAAAACGGCACGATGGAGTGGGTGGATGCCAACCTGGGTGCCAGGGTGACAATGAAATATCCGTCTTGCTACTTACGTGGAGAAGGGGCACATGGAGAAATGCTCTCTGTAGCCTTTGCCGGACCCGGACAGGTCCAGGATGCTGGCTCAAAGATGGTACATTTCGCTTCCAATACAAGTAGCAAGATCACATCCAAATCGATTTCACGCGGTAATGGGCAGGCGTCTTATCGGGGGTTGGTAAAAGTAGCAAGAGATCTTAAAGATGTGAGGTCCAATGTGGTTTGTGATGCACTGTTGCTGGATCCCGAATCACGCACTGATACCTGGCCGACTATCGACTCAGGTTCCAATGACGTCAACATCGGTCATGAAGCTTCGGTAAGTAAAGTGGGTGAGGAGCAGCTTTTTTATCTCACCAGTCGGGGCCTAAGTGAAGAGGAAGCAACAACGATGATCGTTTCAGGCTTCATCGAACCATTGGTAAAAGAACTGCCAATGGAATATGCCGTGGAGATGAATAAACTTATCCAACTTCAGATGGTGGGGTCGGTGGGCTAACGATGGCAATAACAGCGAACTCCCCTTACCAAATATTTAAGACCGATAAACTTCCGGCTTCCTGGGAAATTGGATTTTTAAACAATCTTAAGAACATGCCGCTGAAAATGCAGCCTGAACTCAAACGTACCTGGGAAGTTGCCTCGAAGCAGGAATTTCCCAGCCGAAAAGACGAGAGTTGGCGCTGGATGGACTTTAAAGACCTGGATCTTGACTGCCTAAAGCTTGATTCAGACGGAAGTCCGATTCGATTGAGTGTTCGCCATGTTAAGGAAGATGGAGAACAAGTCACTTCTCCTGGCTCGCTTCCGGAAGGTGTCATTGTTAAAACCTTGAGAGAACTTTTGGCTCTCAATCCAGAGCTGGCAGTCAAACTCCTGACCGGCAATACACTGGTGGAGGACGGCATGTTTGCAGCACTGCCTCATGCTCTTGCCAATGATGGACTGATCGTTTATGTGCCACGTGGTGTGAGCGTGGAAGGTGTTGTGCAATGCTTTGTGAATATTTCGCTTGATGGTCGAGCAGCATTTACAAGGAACCTGGTTTGGCTGGAAGAAGGGGCAAATATCAACCTTGAAATAGCCTGGTTGACAGAAAATCGCTCGAACGCTGGTTTTCACAATGGCATTTTAGATGTTCATCTGGGCGACCGGAGTAATCTCCATTTCGATGAACGCCAGCAGTTAGATCTAAGCACTTGGAATGTTACCCACGAAGTAGCCCGGCTTGGTGTGGATGCCCAGTTGGATTGGAATTATGCTGCACTTGGAAGCGTAACAAGCAAGAACTTTATCCGGGTTGAACTTGAAGGCAAGGGAAGCCAAGCGAATCTGAATGGCATCATGTTCCTCTCAGACAACCAGGTGATCAACCTGGATA
>OBLN01000958.1_pt1 | contig 10284 bp, 18 predicted proteins | sample 1519301 | NCBI WGS metagenome assembly OBLN01 (sample SAMEA2452533, study PRJEB22499) | sediment metagenome | reverse complement strand
TACAAGCATTTATTTTATATCAATATCATTTTATATCTGATAAATAAAAAACGGGCTGCAATGCCCGCTTTTTTTGGTCTAATTTGCTGCCGTTTATATTTCCAGATCAATCAGGTCGCTGGGAGCTTCTGCCAGGTCTAAAGTGGTCCCTAAATATCGATTTGTCGTTTCTGGTGAAGCATGGCCTAAAGTAATTTGAATTTGTTCAATCCTCGCACCTGCTTTTCTTGAAAGTTTTGCATACGTCCTGCGGAGATCATGGGCTGCCACGTTTTGAAACCCGCATTTGTCACAGTAGTGCGTGACCACATTGGCTATACCCTGATCTGTCATGTGTCCATCGGAAAAAACACCTTTACGGACCTCGCGCTCTCCGGCCAGATTATCGCTTTTATTGATCGCTCTGAATATTCGCCCCTCTGTTATTCCTGCTGCTTCTGTCCAGGCATCCAACACAACCTTTGATTTTGGATTAACTGGTACTGTTCTGATCCTTCCACCCTTGCCCACCATGTCCACAATAACCCACCGGCCTTCTCTCTGCTGGATGTGTTCAACTGTCAGAATAGCCAGTTCGGATCTTCGCACTCCGGAAAATAAAAACATGGCCAGAATTGCACGATCTCTTAATCCCTTCAATGTCCTAGTGTCCGGAGAGTTTAGGAGCTGCTGCGCCTGGTCTTTGGTCAACCAATTTCCGGATCTCGTCCCCTTTGATTTCACTCCCTCAACACGTGAGATACCATTTGCTATCTGTTCATCAATCAGATTGTTATCAGCTGCTTCTTTGGCCAGTTTTCTTACTGCGCTCATTCTCTGATTGATTGTGGATGCAGATAGTTTCAGATCCTGCAAATATTTTTTATATTTTTGTACTATGGCTTTTGTCAATCCTGGTGAACCTACGGATTGATACCATTTCATAAATTCATCAAGTGCTTTACCATACGCCCGGCGGCTGTGGTCACTGGTCAAACCATCTGTTACGAGTTCGATTATCTTTTGAACCTGGTCAATTTGAGTGAGTGCTAATTCCGTCATTTTATGCCCTCCGTTTAGCTATTACTTGTAATAAGTATGATTATCATAAGTTATATTATCACAATGCAATATATAATACAAGTAGCAAATATAGCTATATCTGCTATTCATATTATTTAAATTATTTTTCCTGAAAATTATTCAGTATAAAATTTAATATAACTTTTTCAGGTCAAAAGGATTAGTCATGACAAAATGGGAATATAAGCACTATAGAATAAACTTTGAATGGGGGGTGATGGCTCCTGGTGTAAAATGGGATAAACAACAAGCATATTGGGAAAAGACAAATGAATTTGGAAAACAAGGATGGGATATGATCGGTTCATCCGTTATTAGTGGTCTTCACAACAATACTTTGCATGTTATCCTCCACTTTAAGAGACCGATAGAATAAAACAAGATCGATTATTCTGCCTTTTCTTCCTGGTCTTTATTTCCATAAATCTTTTCTAAAATAGAATCCATTTCCTCGATCTGGCTTTCTTCAAATTTCATAACCTGGTTTTGTTCGCCTGTGTCATAGATAGCATTAATCGGGATCTCTACCTCCACCTGGCGACCAGCTTTTCTTTTCGGTTTGATTACCTTTGATAATTTATCTATTCTACTTTTTGTCGTCATCGTTCACGATCCTTTCTAGTTCTCAGCAAGTTATAAACATCCTTTTATTCCTGGGCAGGCTCCTCTCTTACAATTCTCCCTCTTCCGTTGCACTTGGGACACAGGAAAGAACTAATGAATCGGCGACCCTCATGATCGTATTCTGGTGTTGAATATGCTTTTCCTCTTCCGCCGCACTTGGGACATGTAATAAATTTTGACTTATATCCCGGACTAAGACGTTCTGAGAACAATTGGATTTGTTCTTCTGACAGTTCAAAATTTGACGCTTCATAAGGTTTTAGTTTGTAAATTGGCTCTCGTTCCTTCCTTTTCCCACTGGAAAATATTCTTATTCTAAAAATTACTAATATTACTTTCAAAAGTACTATTCCTGGCATAACATCCTTCCTTTCCGCATCTATGCTCTTCATTTTTTGTCTTACTTATCATTATTTACGATCCTCTCTAGTTCTGAAATTCTCGTTTCAATACTTGCGGTTTCTCTAAACTTCACTGATACATCAAGATAAATCTGTGCTGCTCGCAACCTAATAGCATCTGATTCGCTCGTGGTCATTAATCCCTCAATCGTTGTGAGTGCGTTATATCTGCCGGTGTCCAGGTATCTTGTCGCTTCATCTAATCCCAGTGCTTCCGCTTCTCGCAGGTGTAAAACAAAGTCTGGGTTATTCATCCATCTGTAATAAGTAGTCTTGCTGATACCGGCCTGCTCTAATGCTTCCGCTGCGGTCCTGCATGTAATCAGGGCTTCGATTGTCTTTCTCTGTCTGGGCGTGATTTTCCCGTTTTCGTTTGTCATTTGGTAACATTCCTTTCTTTCTGGTCTTGGGTTTGATTTCTGACAACCAGACAAGATAATCTTTCTCTGATATTGGGAGGTCCATCAACTGAATCAATTCCCACGTGTTTTGCTCGATCCATTTTTTCGCCTCTGCTGCTAATGCTGGTTTGCTTCTCTGCCTGGCGTCCTTGTATGCCTGTTTTATGATCGCTAATGTCAGGATCGTGCATCTTCGATATTCTATGCGTTCGTGTTCGTTCATTTCGTTTCCCTCTCAAGTCAATGACCCGGTGTATTTTGATCAGCTCCCGGCATGGTACATCTTTACCGCATCCGGGACAGTGGCCAAAAAGTGAGATCCCAATTTGTCGAACTTCTGATAATTGGTGAATGTCCTCCAGGCGTTGGCCACAATTCCAGCAAGTGATTACCATTTGAAAAATCCCTGATCCTTCAGCCATTTGACAAAACACTCGATCGCCAGCACAGCCCCAATAATTGATATGAGTATTCCAAAAATTACAGTTGCGTCACTGCTCATGGTCTTATCCTTCCGCTTTCACCTTCTGAAATAAACTCTTTTATGCCTGGTTTCAGCCAATCAAATAAATCAGATCCGCTCAAATAAAGATCGTTTATATCTTTTCCATCTGGTATCTTGATATTTGCAACCCTATCACCGGCCAGCTCTGCCAGCCTTTTAGCCCCGTCGCTGCCTGCATCATCGTTATCATAGCAGCTGATAATTTTTTTCAATGGGATAATATAAGCTCCCCAAGTTGCCAGGTCAGGGGTTGAGGTTACGCCCCCCAGGGTCACGCATGGTATCACGTCGTTTAATTCCTGGTGTGCAATCATGCAATCAAATTCACCCTCACAAAACAAAGCAATGTCAGACCCTATCAACCAATCAGCATTATAAATAGCAGCTGGTCTGGAACCCTTGACCATTGTATATTTTTGCTCGCCTGGTCTAACCGCTTTCCTGATCTTTATGTACCATATTTTGTTTTTTACTATTCCGGGGATCGTTATCCCTCTGGCCACGAATAAACCGCCTTCAGTGTAGCCAGGGCTATAACCTAATCGAAATTCTTTTATGGTTTTTTCAGTCAATCCCCGCTCTTTCAACCAATTGAGGGCTTTCAACGCCTGGGGATCATTCCACAATCGATCCTGACAACTATTTATTATTTTTTCCGCTGATTTCTGCCATTCTTCAGCTGGGGAAGAATAGGCAGGTTTTATATAATCATGTCTGTTCTGTTTTGTGCTGTTGTTCTGTGGAAGATTGCCACCAATCGCGCGCCTGCAAATTTCTGCTAAATCTACCCCGTTCTCTGGGTCCAGGTTGTCGCGCTTTGCTATGTAATCTATAACGCTTCCTCCCTGGGGTGTGCATTGTCGGCAATAAAAACGCGGGTATGGTTTCCGGAAGGGCTGCACGCTGAATCTATTCTTGCCCCCACAGAATGGGCAAGGACCTTTATATTCTCCCCCTTCGGTCTGTGCTGCGGGTTTATCTCCTAAATTTGTATCATGCCTAATGATGGCCAGTAAATCAGATTCTAATTTAACCTTTTCAATATCTATCATGGTTTTTTGTCCTCTGGAAAACTGGAAAACTAATACTGGAAAACTGGAAAACTGAATTTCTAAAATACGTCTTTTTTAATCTTTTTAGCGTGTAATATTCCAGTTTTCTAGTTTTCCCCCTTTTAAAGGGGGGGGAAAACTGGAAAACTAACTTGTAGTTTTCCGGAAAACTAAAAACCCTACTGGAAAACTGGAAAACTGGATTAGATAATCGAGTAAGTTTTAGCATTATGCTGCCCTTTCGTTATCCTTATTTTTTTGTTATTTTCCAATCGCTTCAGCATGTCTAATACTCGCTGCTTTCCAACTTCGGGCAAGTTTTCTTTCATGGCTTCTAATAGTGCTTTTTGGTTCATGCTTTCCAGTTCTAATATTTCCATGATTTCTTTTTCAATTGCCTTTGTGCTTGTCGTATCATGCGCGGCTAGTCCATAGAAGAAAGCCTTATAAATATTGTTCTCGCTGTCGTTTTCGTATGTGAACGCAGCAGAAAACGGGAAAACATCAACTCCCCTTGTCTTGGTGGATTTCAAGTTAATAGTGTCGCTGCCTTCTTCTCTGGCCACATGTAACCCTAAATCGATTGCTGCTTCAATACTGCTATGTCCTCGCAGGTTGTCGCCAGCTCGGCCAGTAAAGCCATTAGATTTTCTTTGGTGGTGAATAAGTACGATGGCTGCCCCGGTTTCCTCGGCCAATCGTCTGAAGTGGCTCATTATCTTTATCATTTGACCGCTGTTTTCATCCACGCCACCGCTAACAGTTCCCAGGTTGTCAATAACTACAAATTTTGTCTGGTACTTGGCAATTGTTCTAGCCAGAAGCCCAACCGATTCCAGTTTGCTGGCATCTAGCCAGGGATCAGCCATAGAGAAATATTTGAATGGCGTGTCAATCTGCAACCCTCTGCCCCTTGCTAATGCTTCGATTCTTTCATGGGTTATATCTGATCCGTTATCGTAATCAATCCACATAGCTGGGCATGACATAGTTTTTATAGGTCGTGCATCCGGCTGCCAGGGCGCAGGGGGAAGAAATTCCCCGCCGCTGGCTATACATAAAGCAAGATCGGCCATGATATAACTTTTCAATGTGCCAGGGGAACCATAAACAATATTCAGGCTGGGGAGCTTGAATAATCCGGCTGCTATGTATTGAATGGGCGGTCTATCTCTGAACGCGTCGGCCAGGGTGTAAGGTTGCCAGGCTTCTATTTCTTCTTCCTGGGGGATTTCTTCAGGGTGCAATAATAAATAATTGAAAATGCGCTTATATTCTGGGTCCGCGTTTAGATATTCTTTAGCTGATTCTATGGGTGTTTTTTTTGTTTGTTCGCTCATGCTGTTGCCCCCTTATTGAAAAAGTAACCCAATTTTGATACAATACACATATCGTTTTGTTGTTGCTGTTGTGCTGAATCCCCCTCCTGCCTGGCTGGGGATTTTGCTTTAAGTAATGATGTCATTTTGACCTCTTTTGAGCATAAAATAACTTATGATAATGCCAGTTATTACAAGTAAACCTATTGACCATTAGTTTTTTTGTTTCGCGCGATTTCGGCTTCAACATCTTCAAGCCAGGCTTCGACTCCTTTTTGTTTTTGCTCAAACTCTTGTTGTTCTTCGTATATCTTCGTGCTTGCTTCTCTGACTGCGTTCCAAATTTCATCTTGATCGACCACATTCCCAAAGGCGTTCTTTGGAGGTTTCCGATCGTACTCGTTCCATTCGTTGATACGATCTTCCAGCGTTTTTTCTTCTTCTTCCTCCGGCGCTGTTATTTCTGTGTCTAACCAGTCATGGACCTTGCCCTCAAAAAAGGTTTCTGGTCTGTCTGCTTTCGCTCGTTTTTCAAGCTCTTCTTTGATCGTTCGTTTTACCAGTTTCTCTAATTCTTCATCGTCAAAATATAGATCGCTCATGATTCCATCTCCTCAACTTCGATTTCTTCTTCTTCCTGGATGTCAGACTCTTCGGTTTTCTCTCCCCATTTTGTGGGGTGTATTTTTACATTTTCAGGCGTAACGGTTTTACGGTGTTCCGGTTGGTTGTCGTTCCACATCAACAATTCTGTGATACGTTGCAATAAACCTTTTCCAACACTCTGCCACTGGTAATCTGTCCCGAATAGATCAATGGGTTCGATTTCCTGCTCTGGGGTCCCGAATTGCTCTCGCTCCCGGTTCAGGTGCTTGACCAATTTCATGGCATCGTAGTATGTTGAAAACTGCAATTTCACCAGAGATAAACCTGTGATCATGGCTTCGATCATCTGGGTTTCATTGTTGGCCAGAAATCTTTTTTTAGTTTCCAGATCCTCAATTTTCGCCAGGTGTTCAGCTTTTGCCTGCTCAAATTCTGCCTGTTCTCTGGCTTCTTTTTCCAGGTTTTCGGCATTTGTTGCGAGTTGCTGCTCTATTTCCAACTCCGCAATTTCTGCCAGCAGTTCCGTATATCTTTTTTTGTCCGCTGTGCGTTTTGATTCAGCTAATAAATCAGCTATTGTCTTGGGCTGTTGTTCCATCTTCTTTCTTCTCCTTTTCCATCTTTCTTGCGCCATCATAGGCGTATTCAATTAGTTTTCTGATTAATTCAGATTGACTCAATCGCAGCTCGGTTTTTAGAAAATTCAGCTTTGCTAGTGTGACCGGATCAATTCTTATAAATATTTGTTTTGTTTTCTTTTCTAAATCCACTTTTTTGTCTGCCATTGTTTTCTCCTTCAAAAAAAATAGAGTTTGCTATTGCTGCAAACTCTCTTGATTTTCTAGCTATGTTCTGCTATGATCTGATATACAAAAGAACAATATTGTTCAAGAAAGAGGTCGCCTAGAGTTTGCAGCTGTGAGGCGATTTCTTTTTGTATTTACCTTATGTATTTCATTATACGAGAAAAACAGTAATATACAAGCAAAAACAGGGATCAACAACCTTAAACTTTTCTCGAATGACAGAACAATTGTTCAATAAATTAGGCGTGATTTTTCTCAATCTCCATATTCGCCAGGCAACATAATAAGAGTTTTCTTTCCCCATTTGGTGGCATATAGATCAAGGACCCTCAAGGGGAAATATACATAATCGATGAACTCTCGAAAAATAATATTCTCGTTTCCATCCTCGCATTCCAGTTTGCCCATGAAGGCATTATCAACCCAGAGGGTCCAGTGCTGAAATTCTTCGATGTGATACTCGTCATTGATTACCTGGTGCAGCGCGATCTTATCCATCAACCAATACGCACCCCCGCGATCAGCCACATATTTAGCCCCATCGCTCAATAATACGTCTGGGGTCAATGTGCTGAATGAATGCATGTTTTCTATACTGGTAAATTTAGCTAATGTTTGGTGATCTAAAGTATCGTCCATATTTCTATTCCCTGTTTGTCGGAAACTAGAATAATCCCTGTTGTTTGGCGTCTTTTTCTTCTACTTTTGCTTTTTTGAATGACGATCCTCCCATTGAGAAATCTCTGTATTGTGGTTTTTTTCCGTTCAACAATTCTCCTATGGTCAGGATTTGAATTTTAGGAAATTGTTCATCGTAAGAATTTACATAATACCCGGCGCTGACCGCTTCGGTTTTCATTGGACCCGTTGGTTCTGCCAGGGTGACAAATAAACCTATCTGTGCATTTTCTCTTTCAACTGTATTTTTTAGATCCGCGATCATAGTGCGGGTGACACTCTCACCACCTTTTACCGAGACGATAATCTTCTTTGCACCGGTGTTGTCATCCTGGAAGAAGATAATCCCGTCTGTTCCACCATCAGCGCCTTTCTTTTTACCTTGATAAGGTTGCGCATTTACCAGCGAGCAAGCCCACCATTGGAATTGATATTTATCTCTTTCGGCCAGGTCTCTTGCGCTGGCAAGAGATTTAGGTGTCCCGAATACTTCGTATTGAATAGACGGAAAAGCATCTCGTAATCTTTTTTCAATCAATGTTATTGCTAAATGAGTGATATCAATACCAACCCATTGCCGGCCTAATTTTTGAGCCGCATGGACAGCAGTACCACAGCCACAGAATGGATCCAAGACAATATCACCTGGATCAGACGATGCTTGAATTATTCGTTCAAGCAATAATAACGGCTTTTGTGTTGGATACCCGAGAGCTTCATTACCCATAGAATTAATTAAATCAATATCCCCCCAAAAGTCTGATAACGGAACGCCTTTATTTTGGTCTAAGTAATATTTGAGTCTTGGTGTTCCATCTTCTTTCTTTGGAAAAGCTACCAAGCCTTGTTTAACATATTCTTCCAATTTGTCGTGAGTAGTTAGCCAATGCATTCCGGACTTTCCGCGAGTATTAGGGTCATAGCCTCGCCACGGCTTACCTGTCTCCCCACTAGAGACTTTTCCACTACCCATTAGAGGAACTAATTGATATTTTCCTCGTTCGTCTGACTGATTGTACTTTTTTAATAGTGTCTCATCTTTTTCTTTGTAAATTATATTAAATTTATAGTTATCAGTTTTGCTTACAAAAAAAATTACATCATGTGCCCTTCTAAAAATTTTATAAATAGACGATCTTCGACCACTTCTGAGCCAGCTGATTTCATTTCGAAAATTTTCAGCTCCAAAAATCGTATCCATTACAATTTTTAAATAATGGCTTGCTGTAGGATCGCAATGTAGATAAATACTTCCTGTATCTTTTAACACTCTGTGCATCTCTAATAATCTTGAAGCCATCATGACCAAATATGCCATCATGTCACTCTCTTTAAGAAAACGACGCATGGATATGATCATTTCAGAAACGTTCGTGTTTGGCTGTCTCAATAATGCCATATACTCTTCTTCTGCCTGTTCTCCCCAATGCCAGGTGTCATCAAATGCGGTTATTTGCGCGTCTGATTGCTCCCCTTTTGGAGAAACCATATAGACGTTGTAGGCGCGTTTTGAATTGAATGGAGGATCAAGGTAAATCAAATCAACTGAATTGTCTTTCAGATGTTCCCGCATAATATCGAGATTGTCGCCAAAGTAAAGCCTGTTCATAAATACCCCTATCACATTGAATAATACTATTTATATTTGATATATGTTTCTTGTAAAGCAATGTTAGCTATATATTTCTATAATGGCTTGATTGTTTTCCTGGTCACTTTTTCGGTTTTTATTTCATACTCGCCAGCGTCATAACGTCTCAAAAATTCTCTCATGGCAAATTGCATTATTGCATGAGTTGATTCTCCCAGATCCTTTGCAATTCCGGCCAGTTTTTCTTTTTCTTCTGTTGTGAGATACACAGACAAAGGACTTGATTTAGCTTTTGGTTCTTTTTCTTTCGATGTTTTTGAAAATAAATTATTGTCTATTGTTTTCCTAGCCATGTGATAACCTCTCTTGTAAATTCTCTGTATTCTTTTGATCGTTGGCCAGATGGATCATAGTCCACCAAAGGACGGCCAACCCCTGCGCTCTCCGCTGCTTTGATTGTTTTCCCGATCCTGGTTTCGTACAACGGCAACCCGGATTTTTCCAGTATTTCTACTGCTTCCTGGTGATGATTCAGCCGGCTTTCAAATTGACAGATTAGAACGCCCAATAATTTTGCATCCGGGTTCAGATCCTCCAATGATTCCAGGCTTTGAATAAATAATTTCAATCCTCGCAGGTCTGCTGCCTGTGGCAATACTGGACTAATGACCCCTTGACATGCTGTCAGTGCGTTTACTGTCAAAATAGAAAGACTTGGAGGGCAATCAATAAGACAAACATGATAATTAGCCCGCACTTTTGATAGTGCTTTCTTTAGCACGTTTTCACGCCCTAAACGGGCAGTCAATCCCAGTTCACAATTAGCTAATGTTAGATCGCTGGGTGCAACATGCAAATAAAAATGATCCTCGATGGGAATATCGATCACAATTTTTTCAATCCCCATTGTTCCCGGATCGCTGCCCCCCATGACTTCGGCCATCGATCGGCCAAACCTGTTATCAATTCCTAATGACGCTGTTAGACTTGCCTGCGGGTCCAGGTCAACCAATAAAACTTTATAACCCGCCTGGACTAGCAGAGATCCTAAATTGATCGCTGTTGTTGTTTTTCCTACGCCCCCCTTATGATTGGCCACTGCAATTATTATCATTAGACCGCCTTTATTGTTATGCTAGTATAGCTTGAATTTCTACACATGCAACCCATACAAAATCAAGCATTACAAGCATTTATTTTATATCAATATCATTTTATATCTGATAAATAAAAAACGGG
>OBLN01000956.1_pt1 | contig 10297 bp, 9 predicted proteins | sample 1519301 | NCBI WGS metagenome assembly OBLN01 (sample SAMEA2452533, study PRJEB22499) | sediment metagenome | reverse complement strand
GATGAGATCCTGGAGGTGCCGCTGGGTACAGTAGCCTTTGATGCAGAAACCAAAGAGCGACTTGGAGAGATCACGGAACACGAACAAAAGCTGGTGATTGCCAAAGGCGGAAAGGGTGGGCTTGGGAACTGGCATTTTAAAAGTTCAACCAATCAAACGCCGCAGTATGCACAGGAAGGAAAACCCGGTGAGGAACGGGTGGTGGAACTGGAATTGAAGCTGATCGCTGATGTGGGATTGGTTGGTTTCCCGAATGCCGGAAAGAGTACCTTGCTGTCTGCATTGTCGCATGCCAAGCCAAAAATTGCCGATTATCCTTTTACTACGCTTGAGCCCAATCTCGGGGTGGTCAAGTTTTCAGATTACCGCAGTTTTGTAATGGCTGATATCCCCGGCATCATTGAAGAAGCCCATGAAGGGAAAGGGCTTGGGATTCAGTTTCTGAGGCATATTGAGCGAAATAATGTACTATTGTTTATGGTAAGCGCTATCTCTGATATTGAGTACGAGTACAAAGCCTTACTGAATGAACTGAGATCGTACCGAAAAGACCTTCTTGACAAACCCCGTGTTCTGGCCATCACAAAAATGGACCTTAAGGAAGGCTATGAGTTAGATCAGGAACTTCACTTTGATGACGAAATTCCCGTTATTCCTATTTCTTCGGCAACCGGCCACGGTGTCGATGAGCTTAGAGAGAAACTTTGGGAATTGATTCAAGATGTTAAAAAACAAGAAGAAACTTAGGGTACTATTAGCATTAAGCATTATACCGGGCTTTGGTTGCCGGCGCGTTTATAACCTCATCAGATATACCAAAGATCCGGAAAAGATCTTTCACCTTGGCAAGCGAGAGCTGCGGTCAGTAGAGGGCATTGGCGAAGCATCAGCCTTATCAGTACTTGCGTTTAATGAATGGGAGAAGGTTGATCATATTTTAGAGCAGACCGAGAAGAATGGATCTAAGATCATTACGCTGGCTGATCCTGAATATCCTGACCTTTTGAAGCAGATCTACGATCCTCCTGTTCTTTTCTGGATCAAGGGAAATGCAGAAGCTTTGAAACAACCGGGGGTAGCCGTGGTCGGGACCCGGAATACGTCACCATACGGCCGCAAAATGGCCAGGAAATTTACGGAGGACCTGGCTGGTCAAAATTTATGCATATTCAGTGGCTTGGCTCATGGAATTGATTCCATTGCGCACCAAACGGCGCTGGATAACAATACCCAAACAGTAGCTGTACTTGGTTCAGGGATCGATAATTTGTACCCACGCGAAAACGCCGGGCTCGCAAATGACATTGTGAGATCAGGTGGGGCTGTGATCACAGAATATCCGCTTGGTACGAATCCTGATGCCGGAAATTTCCCGGTTCGAAACCGGATCGTCAGTGGTATGAGTTTGGGGGTTTTAGTAATTGAATCAGGTATAAAGGGTGGCAGCATGATCACAGCTGATCTGGCTCTTGATCAAAACAGGGAAGTATTCGCATTGCCTCATCCCGTTGTGAGTCCTTCCGGTACCGGATGTAACTATCTGATCAAAAGAGGGGCAGCTAAACTTGTACAAACGGTGGATGATATTATTGAAGAATTGCCTGTAGATGTGAATTCTGAAAGTAGCAGTGATGGGGCAAAGGTTCAGGAGCTGAATAAAAAGGATTGGAGAAAAGAAGACCTTGATGAGAATTCCATCAAAATATGCAAGTTACTTCAGCGAAAACCGTATCAGGTTGATGACCTGAGTGAAGAAGTGGGCATGGACACCAGTCAGCTTTTGGTGGCTTTGTTACAGCTGGAAATGGAAGGCCTGGTTTCACAGAAAGCAGGGAAGATCTTTGAGTTGAAATAAAGTTCACGCACAATCCTTTTAACGCGGTGCAGAATTTCTTTTGTAACTAAAGATAAATGCTTGATAATAGGCAGTTGTTTATTGTATTGAGAAGTGGCATCCTTTATTAAGGAATCTTAATATTTCAGTCATAATCATATAATTCATCTGAAAGGCGCATTATGGAAACCAATGTACCAGGCCCGATTCCTGATAAGGAATATGACAGGATCATGGAGCTATCGGAGCTTGATCTTGATTACTCCAATCTGAATTCACAGTTCAAGGACCTGACCAAGCTGGCTGCCAAAGTAGCCGGTACCGATATTTCTCTTATAAATCTGATCGACACTTTTACGCAGTGGTCAATTGCTCATTATGGCTTACCGGTCGAACAGATGCCAAGGGAAAACTCGGTTTGTCAATACACAATATTGGATAACCAACCAATGGAGATCAAAGATCTTAGTTCTGATGAACGCTTCAATAGCTTCGATTATGTAACCATAGATCCAAACCTGCGATACTACTATGGTGTCCCTCTAACCACAGAGAATGGAAATAATATCGGGGCACTTTGTGTGCTTGATGATGATCATAAGCAACTCTCACCTGAAAAGACCGAAATGTTGCAGATCATAGCTGATGAGATCGTAGACAGGCTGGCGGCATTCAAGATATTGAATGATCTGAAAGATGAGCTTGAAGAAACCCGAAAGTCACAGCGAAAATTAAGTCATGATATCAGAGGACCATTGGGTGGAATCATAGGCGTTGCAGACCTGATCAAAGAACAGGGACAGGAAAATAAAATTGATGACATTCTTGAACTCATCAATTTGATCAAGCAGGGCGGACAATCGTTACTTGAACTGGCTGATGATGTATTGACCAATAATTCTGATGGTGAAACGCGCCCTCCTAATTCTTCGGAATTTAATTTACTTACCCTCAAGGAAAAGCTTGAGAAATTGTACGCTCCTCAGGCTATAGCCAAAAATATTTCGTTCACGGTGGTCAATGAATCTGAGAATTCTGATATCCCTTTTCCAAAGAATAAGATCCTTCAAATACTCGGAAATGTGATCTCAAATGCCATTAAATTCACTCCCGATGGAGGAATGGTCAAGGTTCAGCAAAAGCTGAAAATTGATGAGGAGTCGGAAAATGCCAGGCTTTTATTTCTGGTTGAAGATACCGGAATGGGAATCAGTGAAGATAAGATTCAGGATATACTCAAAGGAGAGGCAAGCAGTACATCCGGTACGAAGGGAGAATCCGGCTTTGGGTTTGGTTTGCCGTTGGTGAAACATCTTATCGATAAGCTGAATGGCACCCTGGATATCAGTTCTGAAGAAGGGAAGGGTTCCTTGTTTAAGATCGCCTTACCGTTCAAATAAGTATATAAGAGTAGATCAGAAAAAAATACCGGTTCCGTTAGGCAGAAAGATGGTCAAATACATTCTTTTGATCGTTTATTCTATCTTGGTTTCCACGGAACCGGTTTCTTATTTGTTTAGGTTTTGTACCGGTAAATGGCTGCAAGTCCGGAGTTTTCTGGGACCTGTTCCTGCGACAGGCCATAAAGTGTACTGCCATTTCGGATAGCAGAAATGGCTGCAAAATTGATCAGGTCAATGGTTTTGCCATTCATCTTATCAGAGATCTCCACCTGATTTTTATCCGGATCAAAAATACCATACTGATGATAACCCATCGGCACGAAAAGGGTATCTACTTTTCCAAAGTAGGCACTCTTTATCACATCACTGATGTCAGTTGAGATCAGTTCACTGCCTTTCAGGTTATTAAAGCGTTCAATATCACTGTCTATTTCTTCACGAAAATAAGCTTCAACAATACTCCATGATTCATCTTCTAACTCTTTAACGCTTTTATTGTCGCAATTACCGGCAATGTAGTTATCGAGTACGTTGAAGTACTTGTTAGCCTTTTTATAGAATGAGACCATTTTCTCAGGTCCGGCAAGCACTAATGGACCGTTTACTTTCTTAAGATACTTGGTGACCTTGTTTTCAATGTGTTTCAGGAACAATTCCAGTTCCTTGTTGTTTTCGTCAGCTTCACCGCCTTGTCCATGGAAAACAGCTCCGCCGCCTCGGGCTCCGGAATGATGCTGCATGGATCGTTCATGCACATGGTATTTCAGATGATCTTCCATACTTGTGGGTACGCTTTCAAAAGCGATCTGTGTGGTCTCATCCGGTTCCACCCTGAACATCTTGGTCTCATTCTGGCTGAGAAGAAGTATGTGGTAAGAACTGTGATGATTTTGAAGTTCAAGCAATGGAGTGATTAGAAAATTTTCAGAGATGTAGTAATTTTCTTTGGGAGACACAGGAATCTTAAAGAAATCGAAATAATTTTCGTTGGCATAGATCGCTAATCCCTTGTCCTGATGCAGCCAGAATTGATTTTCTTCGGTCTTATCAACAACCGGTTTAAACAGTTCATCAACCCTATTTTCTTTCCAGCCTAAGTCGATTAGATCTGTTTTGGCTTTTTGGATCAAATTCTTAAGCCGTATGGAATCCTGTTTGGCTTCTTCCCCTGTTTTATGGGTTGGCAGAAAGATAGTGACATTTAACTCCTGGGTTTGCCCAAGAAGTTTCTCAATGGTTTCTCTTCTTACTACACTCATTTATAACTCCTCTTTTAATTTAGATGTAGTTGTATATCTATATATCACAACACATTCTGGGACTCAGTGTTCCCAAAAAATGTGGAGTTCACAACACGCAATTAATGAGGTTTGGCAATTAAAGTAAAGTGGATTTAATGCCCGGATGCTATTTTTAGGATCAGGAACTTAGAGCCTCGATCATGACATCAATTTTCTTATCCAAAGTAGCCACAGCAGGCCCGTAGTCTTCGGCACTCATCAGGTTTACATTGACGCTGCAGTAGAATTTGATTTTCGGTTCAGTGCCGGATGGGCGAACCGATACCATGCTTCCATCTTCTGTGATGAACTGCAGTACATTGGAGGCGGGCAGGTCAATGTCGGTTACTTCCCCGGTAGCCATATTCTTTTCTTTTGAGCTTTGGTAATCCTTGATGGTCACAACCTGAGAGCCCGCCAGTTTTTTAGGGGGATTGGAGCGGAAGTTCATCATCATTTTCTTGATCTCTTCAGCTCCTGATTTTCCTTTCTTGTACACTGATTTCAGGTCTTCCCGGAAAAGTCCGTATTCGACATACATATCAAGCAGGGCTTCGTACAAACTGCTCCCCTGATCTTTGTAGTAAGCGGCCATTTCTGCGATCATGGCACATGAGATCACGGCATCTTTATCTCTGACGTGTTCCCCGATCAGGTATCCATAGCTTTCCTCACCCCCGGCAATAAACTGTTTTTTACCTTCCAGTTTGGTCATCAGCTCACCAATGTACTTGAATCCGGTAAGGGTGTTAAAGCACTCAACCCCTTTATCTTCCGCAATACGATCAATGATATAGGAAGTCACAACCGTCTTGACGATATACTCATTTCCGGTGATCTTTCCGGCCTTTTCCCAGGCTTCCAGTATATAATGGATCAGCAGGGAGCCGGTTTGATTACCATTCAGAAGAACCAGTTCTCCCTCCGTATTCCTAACAGCAATACCAACACGGTCGGCATCAGGATCGGTAGCCATCACCAGGTCAGCACCGGTTTCCCGGGCTTTATCAAGGGCCATATCCAGGGCTTCTTTTTCTTCAGGATTCGGATATACCACCGTTGGGAAATTTCCGTCGGCTGTCATCTGTTCATCCACAAGAATGACATTCTCGAACCCAAAGCGCTTCAAGGCATCAGGTACAAGTTTTCGGGAAGTGCCGTGAATTGGGGAGAACACGATTTTCATGTCCTTTTGACGGCTGATGGCATCTTTTGAAACGGACAATTTTTCAAGTTCCTCGAGGTAACGTTCATCGATCTCTGCTCCGATCACTTCTATCAGATCTTCGTTACGCTCAAACTTGACCTCATCTACCGAATTGATGTTTTGAACTTCATCCATCACCATTTTGTCATACGGGGCGACCAACTGTCCACCATCGGCACCGTAAGCCTTATATCCGTTGTATTCCTTAGGATTGTGAGAAGCCGTCAGCATGACACCACTATGGCATTTCAATTCTCTGATAGCAAAGGATAATTCCGGGGTAGGGCGCAGGGCATCGAAAAAGTAAACCTTGATACCGTTAGCTGAAAATACATCAGCCACAACATTTGCCAGTTCTGTTGAATGGTTTCGGCAATCGTGAGCGATCACCACTTTGATGTCCTCTCCGGTATATTGTTTTTTCAGGAAATTGGAGAGCCCCTGAGTGGCCATGCCAAAGGTATATTTATTTACACGGTTTGAACCGATTCCCATTATGCCCCGAAGTCCGCCGGTACCAAACTCAAGATCTTTATAGAACGCATCCGTCAGTTCATCAAATTTCTTTTCATCTAAAAGTCTTTGGATCTCATTCTTAGTGTCCTCATCATAACTACCTGATAGCCATTGGTCGATCTTATTTTGTACAGCCGAATCTAATGCGTCCATCTTCTGAATATATCTGTGTTTTTGGATTCTTTATTTAGGAGAGTGAATATAAATAATTAAAGCAGGGGTTTCATGAAAAGATTACCCGCCGGGGGACCCATCCTTGTTCCTTCCCTCCGTGACGCTAACGCTCCGCAAGGAAGGAGACGCACTGGTGAAATTGGATGTTGGTTTTGCTACCGAGCCCAAAAGGAGATTCGTTTTGGTTGAATTGTACTACCTGCCAAAATTCTTACCAAGGCGTCCTCTTTCCCTTGGCGTGAGCGGCATAATGCAAGCGAACGTTAGGGAAAGAGCCAGAGATAGGGTTTTGTTGGACAGGGCATCAAAGTCATTCGGGCATAAACTCCAAAATCCGCTCCAAAACCCCATCCATATCCACCAACTCCTCATTTTTAATTCGCAGCACTCTCAAACCCAATCCGTTCAAAACCAAGTCCCGCTGGTAATCATATTCTTTTTGGAAATTGTGAATTTTCCCATCTACTTCAATTACTAGGTTTAATTCGGCACAGTAAAAGTCAGCGATATAAAAGTATCGACGGTTCTCTCGCTGCTCATGTACAAATGGTTTTTGACGGAGTAATTTATAGCCTTGGAGCTGGCGTTTTCTTAGATGTTTCCAAAGCAGTTTTTCAGATGCCGTTGGATTTTTTCGAAGCTCCCGGGCTATTTCTGTTATGGATTTCCATGTTAGGTTCATGGTGGAAATAGGTTCTTTTTTGGGAAAACTGCAAGCCCGGCCGGGGGACCCATCCTTGTTCCTTCCCTAACGCCCAAGGGCGCCAAGGAAGGAGACGCCTGTATTGTTTGGGAGGTTGCTATCTCCATCAAGCCAGAAAAAGAGAATCATTAAGCCCAAAAACGACTACCTGCCAAGATTCTTCCCAAAGCGACCCCTTGCCCTGCGGCGGTGAAATGGTTTCAGTTGAATGAATATATGAGCCGGAGGGAAAGGGATAGGGATAGGGTCCTGTAAGTCATGGCAATCAACCCCGATCTGACGGGTGGACACGCCACGTACCTTCAAATCTTGCAATGAGCTGTCTGATCGATGAATTAAGCTTCAAATGTTAGACATGCTTAAAGAAGAACAGGCTTGGGTGGTACCTTCATCGATCGGTCAGACGGGTAATCCGTCAGACCGAGATAACAAAATTATTTAGTTACTTATTATCATCAAGATCTTTCAGGGATAATCCCTCCATTAGAGCCTCATAGTTGGAGATATCTTTTGGCAGGATCACGTTGTTTTCATCCCGACCCAGACCGGATAGAGTATCCAGGTATTTTTCGGAAAGCTGAAGCTTCATGGCTTCTTTTCCTTTAGGCTGGGAAAGGGCAGAAGCTACTTCTTCAATAGATTTGGCCGTAGCCTCAGCAATGGAAAGGATCTCTTCAGCATAACCTTCTGCTTCATTGATGCGACGCTGCATTTCGGCTTCAGAAATGTTGATGATCTCCGCCCTCATACCTTCGGCATCATTTATTTTCGAACCTTTGACGCCTTCCGATTTAGCAATAATGGCACGGCGATCACGTTCGGCGGTCATTTGTCGTTCCATAGCTTTTTGCACGGTTCGCGGAGTAACAATATTCTTGATCTCATAACGGTGTACTTTGATCCCCCAGACCTGTTCAACCTCACTGAGTACTTTCACCACTTCTTTACTCATAGCGGCACGCTCTTCGAAAGTTTCGTCAAGATCCATATTACCCAGAACTGAACGGGTCGTGGTTTGTGCCAGCTGTACAGCGGCATACCGGTAATCAGTGACCCCATAACTGGCATTGACCGGATCAACCACACTCAGATAGATCACCCCATCCACTTCTACCTTAACGTTATCTTTGGTGAAGCATTCCTGAGGTTCCACTTCGATGGTTTCCTCTCTCAGGTCCTGTTTGTACACCACCTTATCAATGATCGGGATGAGGGCGTGAAACCCTGGCCCCAGGGTTTTGTGATAATTACCAAGCCGTTCTACAATAAAAGCAAACTGATTGGGTACCATCCTGAGTGACCGAATAAACTGATACATCACATAAATGGAGAAGAGTCCTAATAATACCTTACTGATCGATTCCATGATTTCCATTGTGATACTCCTTATTTACCGGTTTGGGTTGATGGGTCTTTAGTGTGGTCACTGATCTGACTAACCCCTTCAAAAAAGGTCTTCAGGTTTGCAGTTTCGGTAGGCAGGACAGAGACATTCGACTTTTTGATGATATTCCCAAACTGCTTGATGTATTGTTCTACCAACTTCGTTTTTACGGCAAGGTCACCACCCGGTTTTTCGATCGCTTCCGCCACGCGGCGAATGCCCTTGGCAGTTGCTGTAGCCACCAGCTCAATTTCCTTAGCCCGGCCTTTAGCTTCATTGATACGTTTTTGGCGATTTGCTTCAGAAACCAGCACCTGACTTTGCTGCTCACCTTCTGACTCATAGATCCGTGCCTGCCGGTGACCTTCTGAATTGGTGATCTCAGCCCGTTTCTCCCGTTCGGCCTCCATTTGCCGCTCCATGGTATCCACGATCTCATTGGATGGGTTGATGTTTTTTAACTCATAACGCATTACTTTAACGCCCCAAGGATCGGCTGCTTTGTCGATCTCACGAACAATATTTTCATTCATTTTATCCCGTTCCGAAAAGGTATCATCCAGGGTCATTTTACCGATCTCAGATCGCATGGTGGTTTGAGCCAGATTAACTGCAGCAGCCTGATAGTTTGAGATACCATAACTCGCTTTATAGGAATCCATCACTTTTAGATAAACCAAACCATCCACAGACACTTCAATATTGTCTTTGGTGATACAGGTTTGGCTGGGAACGTCGATTACCTGTTCGCGCATTTCCTGACTGTAAGCCGGGCGGTCGACGAAGGGGATGAGAAAGTGAAACCCGGGTTTCAAGGTTTTCTTGTATTTACCAAGGCGTTCCTGAATCACTTCTTCCCGAAATTCCACGATCTGGAATAAACGGGTAAGAATGAAATATGATAAAACGATTACGATCAGCAGTGTAGTCCAAATCATGTCAGTTTCTATTTGAGTCTTTAAGTTGATGACCTGTCTGGTCAATTAGGTCGACCGGTTCTACGATCCACGTGGTGTTATCACGGTATTTGATGCGAACCTGTACTCCGGCGGGAATATCACCCTCAAGCGAACGTGCCTGCCATGAGATCCCCTGAAACCGGATCCGCCCATCATTGTTAAATTCGTTGATCGGTTCCGTTACTTCCACCACCTGATCCATAGCTTCAAAGTCCTCATCCGCTAATTTATACGAACTTTCGCCTTTAAAGTATTTATTGATGAATGGCCGAATGGCGATGGTCATAACTGTGGAAGAGAACAGCCAAATGAATGTAGCCGTCAGCGGATCCTCTAAAAAACCAAAATATCTAAGTATGCCCACACCCAAACCGCTTAGGCCTAATAAAATGGCTACGCCACCGGGTAATACTGCCTCAAGTAAGATCAGGAGTATTCCACCGATAAGGAATATCCAGGTCAGAATTTCACTATCCATTTGTAACACCTTTTAATTTGCTTATAGATAGGCAAATGAATTCAAAAAAACTAAGCAGATTCACCGATCAATTATCAGCATCAAAAGCTTCGACTACCTCCGTAAAACTCATTTGCTGTAATAGCCCTTTTTCATTGAGTTGATCCAGAAACTCCGGAGTCACTCCGGCTTCAAAGTATGCAACGACCGCTGGAAATGATGATATCTGCAAATAACCCGCTTCATTTAACCCATTGAGGTATTCCATGGTAACATTGCTCTCGTAGTAAGCAATTACGGCAGGAAAGGATAGATCATCCAAGAAACCGGATATTTTAAGTTGATCGAGATATTCCAAAGTAACCCCAGATTCATGAAAA
>OBLN01000955.1_pt1 | contig 10298 bp, 9 predicted proteins | sample 1519301 | NCBI WGS metagenome assembly OBLN01 (sample SAMEA2452533, study PRJEB22499) | sediment metagenome | reverse complement strand
GATGGAGTGGAGGTCAAGGTTGTAAGCATAGGTTTTATTGAGAACAAGGATATTTCTTATGACAAGGACCACTTTGACAGGATGAGCGAGGAAGGTAAGACCGTTGTCTTTGTCCTTAAGGAGGGTAAGCTCATTGGAATGATCGGTCTTGCCGATATGGTTAGGGAAACCGCCAAGGAGGCCATTGAAACCCTTAAGGAAATGGGAGTCAAGTCCATTATGCTTACAGGGGACAACCAGAAGGTTGCTGACTGGGTAGCCAAACAGCTGGGAATTGATGAGGTCTATGCCGAAGTCCTTCCTGATGACAAGGCCAACCAGATAAAGAAAATCAAGGAGGACAAGGGCTGGAAGGTAGCAATGACAGGTGATGGGGTAAACGATGCACCCGCCCTTGCTACAGCAGACCTTGGAATAGCCATAGGAGCTGGAACCGATGTGGCCATGGAGACGGCGGATGTAGTTCTTGTTAAGAGCAACCCCAATGATGTGGTTGCCCTTATGGACCTTTCCAGGAAGACCTATAGGAAGATGGTCCAGAACCTTTGGTGGGCAAGCGGCTACAATATAATCGCAATACCCCTTGCCGCAGGAGTGCTGGCTCCCTGGGGGATAGTCCTTAGCCCTGCGGTTGGAGCTATACTGATGAGCATGAGTACGGTTATTGTTGCAATTAACGCCAAGATGCTGAAGGCATAGCTTCAGAAATACCCTTTTGAATGGATTGTAAATACACAAATCCTTTCAAAGGGTATTTTTCTTTTTCAAATATTTTTGATTATCTCCAGTAGTCTTTCAGGGTATGGATTGAGCATAAGGCCCGCCGACAGACAAACTCCTGCAATTCCAGTATCTGCGAGCTCTTTTACATTTTCCTCATTTATTCCACCTATGGCAAATATTGGGAGGGAGGTGCTTTTGGCAAGAAGTCTGAGTTGATCCTTGCTTATTCTTTCAGCATCTTTTTTTGTATTTGTTTCAAAGATTGCCCCTGACCCGAAATAATTGACCCCGTTGATTTCCCCGTTCCTGATGGCGTGGATGGTTCTTGCTGACGCACCGATTATCTTCTTTGGACCCAGGATTTTTCGTGCTTCTTCAAGGGGTAGGTCGTCCTTGCCAAGATGCACACCGTCTGCATCCAATGCCATACAGATATCAACCCTGTTGTTTATGATCAGCGGTGTATTGTATTTTTTGCAAAGAAATTTCAGCTTCCTGGCCCTTTCATACATGGTCAGGGTTGAGCTTTGCCTCTCCCTGTACTGGAGCATATCTATCCCAGACTTGAGAATTCTTTCAATTTGTTCAAACCATGGACTCTCATCCTTCATATCACCTGTAATAAGATAAATTTTCATTGGCCAAAACCTCCAATTCTGTTAGTAAGTTTTCCTGAATCCTCCCATATGGAAGCTCAGGGGGAATTTTTCCCGCAATTTTTGACATTATATTTGCCGAAATAATTGATGCATCAAAAGGAGAAAAATCCTTCAACAAAAGACAGCCTATGATGGTACCCAGTATGCAACCTGTTCCAGGAAGCTTGTTTATTTTGCTTGCTGGCATTTCCACCAACTCATGTCTTTTTCCCTGCGTTATTCGGATTGTCCTACCCGTAGTCACTAGCACAGTATTGTACTCAAGGGTGAAAATTTCTTCTGGTTTTCCATGGAGAAGAGTGCTTATCTCGCTCAGATTTCCTTTTATAACAGAAATTCCTTTGTTTTTAATTAGCTCACTTGCAAGATCTCTTCTGGAACTTGATAATGAGATCCCAACTGGATCAAGGACGATTGGTTTTCCGGTCCTTTCATAAACTGGGATGGTTTTTCTTATCGCCATAAGCTTGTCTGGATTAGGCATTCCCAGATTCAGTACAAGCCCAGAAGACATGGAGGCTATTTCATGGGCATCCAGGCTGCTGTTACCCATTATCGGTGACAACCCCATAAGCTCTGTTACCTGTGCTTGAAGGTTTGAGGCCACTTCATTTGTTATGTGGTGTAGGACTTGGATTTTTTTACTTTCCACATCATCATTCCTCTCTTTGAAGTATAGTATAGCAGTGAAACTATGGTCATTACGGGCAAAGTGGTTCCAATGGACAGGTCTATGCTTACAAACAACCTATATACACCAACCCCAACAAGCCAAAGAATCAGGGCAAGGATGTCAGATCTGGATTGATTACCCAGTATGTAGTAATCAGTGATCAAGATGGCAAACAGGGGTACAAACAAGGCGCCTATCCAGAGGAGAAAGCTTTCATATGCCGTCATTGGAAAGGTTAATGCTATGAATGTTGAGATAGCAACGACCCATGTTCCAAGCTGCTTCTCAGACAGGCTGGGTACAAGATTTTTAATGGAAAGTCCTGCACTGAAGGCATCCAGATAGGTTGTGGAGATGGTGGAGAGCATTATTATCAGAACGCCAACAAGTCCGTAGCCCTGATTAAGGAGTATGGAGCCTATGTCCGTGCTGCCAAATCCCAATGCTGCAATTAGACCTACAAAGTACATAAGTGAGCTACCAAAAAAATATCCGATAAATGTACCTAAATTACCCCCAATTTTGCTTTTGCTATCCCTTGTGTAGTCTGCCACAAGTGGTACCCATGAGATTGGCATAACTATGGTCAGTTCAATTGCCAGGCCGATGGATATGTTATTTATATTGGGCACTGATGTAATACCTTCAGTAGCAAGACCAATGTTTATAACGATAAGGGTTAGGGCAAGCATTAAGATGCCTATTATGGCATTTCCGATTTTCCAAAGACCTTTGCCAACATACAGCCAAAGGGCTATAAGTAGACCAAGAACAATTATCCAGGTTGAAGTACCACCAAAGGAGAATATGTTCTGGGTAAGCACAGATGTGGCAGCACCTCCTGAAATAAGCATGATGACTGTCCATCCAACAAGCTGGGTTGCGTTAAGAAATGAGAACAGGGTTTTCCCATACTTTCCAAAGGTGAGTTCAGTGGATTCCATGCTCGCAAGTCCCTTTTCGTAGCCTATGTTACCTGCAGCTACCATTATAAGGCCACCGATTACATGACCGATAATGATTATAAACAGACCAAGCTTGAAACCCAAAGGAGCCAGCAGGCCTCCAGTCATTATTTCCGCTACTGAAATTGCAGCTCCAAACCAAAGGGCTGTAAGATTTAATCCGCTGAATTTATTCATCATGGCTACCACCTTTATATAAATTATGAAAATGATGAAGGGCCCCGACGCCCTTTCCCACTGAAAAGCCATTCCTGATGCTTTCATATACATAGAATTTCCCTTCTTCGACAGCTGCTTCCAGGCTGTAACCCTTGGCAAGATTGGAACAAATTGCCGATGATAGGGCGCATCCTGTGCCGTGGTTGTTGTTGGAAGAAATCCTGTCAACTTCGAATCTTTTTATTTGATTACCGTCATGGAGAATATCAACTGCAGGACCATCAAGGTGCCCACCCTTGAGGAGGACGCTTCCGCATCCAAGACTCATAAGCTCCTTGGCTGCCCTGATCATATCATCTTCACCCATTATCTTCATGCCGGTCAGAACTTCCGCTTCAGGGATATTTGGTGTTATGAGGAATGCCATGGGAATCAGTTGCTCCTTAAGGGCATTTACTGCAGCTGGCTGCAGGAGATTTGAACCACTCTTTGATACCATTACAGGATCCAGTACAATCTTGGGCAAACAATAAAGGCTTAGGGTTCTGGCTATCATTTCTATGGTGTCAGGAATGGATACCATGCCAATTTTGATTCCATCGATTGCAACATCATTGAATAAAGCCTTTATCTGTGCTTGGATCACTTCCTTTGGGATGTCGTGGACCATGTAAACTCCCTGTGTGTTTTGTGCAGTCACCGCAGTAATAACACTCATCCCAAAGGTTTCATTTGCAGAAAATGCCTTTAAATCTCCCTGTATACCCGCTCCTCCTGAAGAATCACTACCAGCTATTGTTAAGACTTTTTTCATTTCAACAACACCCCATTTCCAAGACCACTAAGTGATTTGACTGTGAAGATTCCAAGAACTGCTCCGACGAGGCTTGAAATCAGAAAAGGGGGGATAAAGAAGAAAGCACCAGTTTCTGACCCCAGAAGGAATCGTGACAGGGGAAATGCAACCAGACTTCCAACAATCCCTGTACCAATCACTTCACCTATGCCAGCGGAAAATTCATTTTTAAAATGCTTGTAAAACAGACCTGCAAGCATTGCTCCAAATATGCTACCTGGAAATGCAAGTACTGACCCGACTCCCAAAATGTTTCTCAAAAGAGAAATCAGTAATGCATTGGCAACAGCATAACCGGGTCCCAGCATCACAGCTCCAATAACATTAATTGTGTGCTGCAAAGGATATGCCTTTGCAACACCGACCGGAACCACTATCACATGGCTTGCAAGTACACCAAATGATACAAGTAATCCACTTAAAACGAGCCTCTTTGTTTGCATAAGAAAACCTCCTTGTATTTTTGTACTAGGAGGCAATGTGTCTGCAAGGAATTAAAAATGCATATCCCCTTGCGTTGGAATATGCATATCATGCAGTAGTTACTTTCCTACGCTGGTATTATCCAGATCAGGTATGAGGGTAAGAAACTTACGGGTTTCACTTTCAGCTGGCCATCCCAGCTCCCCTAGTACAATTGTCTATTAACTTGAGAATAATATATCAGAAATGAAAATGGGTGTCAAACACTATTCTTAAAGGGATGTCATTACAGGCGAATAGAATTGTCTTGTGGCTGTAGCTAGGTGAAGGGTATAAATCAAATAGAACTAATAAGCTAGGGGCTTAGGGTTGGATAAGGTGATTTGGTTGTTCTTGCATGAAATGGTAATTAGTGAGACAAGGCTGACTTATGGAGGAGGGATGCGAAATGGATGAAGGAATTTACGTACCGTGGAAGCTAATTGGAGATTTTATGGTTGCAGCCTTTAAGAAGGTTGGGGTTCCAGAGGAGGATGCAAAAATCTGCGCCGAAATCCTTATGGAAAGCGACAGGAGAGGGATTGAAAGCCATGGCGTCAACAGATTTAAGCCCATATATATCGATAGGATAAACCAGGGAATCCTGAACCCGGTAACTGATATGGAGACAGTGAGGGAGACTCCAACAACCGCTGTGGTAGACGGTCACAACGGCATGGGTATGGTGATCTCATACAGATCCATGAAGCTGGCAATTGAAAAGGCCAAGAAGTATGGAATGGGCATGGTGGCTGTTAGGAATTCAACCCACTACGGAATCGCCGGCTACTATGTGACCATGGCAACAGAGGAGGACATGATTGGAATCACAGGAACCAATGCAAGGCCTTCCATTGCTCCAACCTTTGGGGTTGAGAATATGCTTGGGACAAATCCCCTTACCTTTGGACTGCCCACTGATGAGAATTTTCCCTTTGTTCTTGACTGTGCAACCAGCATAACCCAGAGGGGAAAAATCGAGTACTATGCCCGTCTTGGAAAGGATACCCCGGCAGGCATGGTTGTTGGCAGCGATGGAAGTGCAATGACTGACAGCGAAAAAATCCTCAAGGACCTACTTACAGGGGAGGCAGCATTTGCACCCCTTGGGGGGATTGGTGAGGAGATGGGAGGACACAAGGGCTATGGCTATGCAACCGTTGTGGAGATATTGTCGGCTGCCCTTCAGGCTGGAAGCTATCTGAGAATGCTTTCAGGAATGGGGGAGGATGGACAGAAGATACCCTATCCCCTTGGTCACTTCTTTATTGCCATAGATACGGAGGCCTTTATGGGTGCGGAATCCTTTAGAAGAACAGCAGGAAACATCCTCAGAGAACTTAGAAGCTCAAAGGTGGCACCTGGTGAGGAGAGGATATATACTGCAGGTGAGAAGGAATACCTGATTAAGCAGGAAAGGGACAAGAAGGGAGTACCTGTGAACAAGGGTGTACAAAAGGACCTTTTAGAAATTAGGGACAGCCTGGAACTTGACTTCAGGTTTCCATTCGAGGACTAGCAAATGACAAATTTCCATTAGACGCTTGACATTGAAGGCCAGTTTGATATAATTAGCAACAATATATTAATACTTTAAGTCGATGAGTTGGAGAGTACCATCCAGTAGTTTGGAATAGCGAGTTGGGGACGGTGGAAGCCTGATGTTCAAGCCTGGTGGGAAGAGGGCCAAGGAGACTTTCTCTGAAATTTGAGTAGGAGGAACGTTAGCCAGCGATAAGGCTTTGAGTGGACATGTTATATGTCAATTTGAGTGGTACCACGGCAATCCCGTCTCTTAACTTTAAGAGATCGGGATTTTTTATTGCATAAATTTAAAAGAAGAGGTGATGTAAGTGAAGCTATGGGGTGGACGTTTTGAAAATCAGACTGAAAAGGCAGCCTTTGATTTCCAATCCTCAATTCACGTTGATAGGCGGTTATACAGGGAGGACATACTTGGAAGCATTGCTCATGCCAAGACCTTGAACAGGTGTGGAGTCCTTACTGATGAGGAGATTATAGAGGTTGAAAAGGCCCTGAATGAAATACTAAAGGACATAGAGGATGGAAAGCTTCAAATTGGAATGGACCATGAGGATATCCATACCTTTGTTGAAAGCACATTGACGGAAAGGATTGGAGACCTGGGCAAGAAAATCCATACTGGAAGGAGCAGGAACGACCAGGTGGCAACGGACTTCAGGCTCTACCTTGGCAGGGAGGTTGACAACATCGTGGAGCTTGTAAAGGACCTTGAGGAGGCCTTGCTGTCCATAGCTGAGGATAACCTGGATACAATACTTTCAGGCTACACCCATATGCAGAAGGCCCAGCCCCTGACACTTGGACACCACATGATGGCATACTTTGAAATGTTCAGGCGGGACATTGAAAGGCTTCTTGATGCAAAAAAGAGGATCATGGTCATGCCCCTTGGCTCAGGAGCCCTGGCGGGAACTACCTTTGATCTGGACAGGGAATATACTTGTCAGCTACTAGGCTTTGATGACATCACATACAACAGTCTGGATGGGGTCAGCGACAGGGACTTCGCCCTTGAGCTGGTTTCAGACCTTTCAATAATCATGATGCATCTCAGCAGGTTTTGCGAGGAGATAATACTCTGGGCAACCGGAGAGTTTTCATATGTGGAGATGGATGACGGCTACAGCACGGGCAGCAGCATAATGCCCCAGAAGAAGAATCCTGACATGGCTGAGCTGATACGGGGCAAGACAGGTAGGGTCTACGGATCCAACATCACCCTCTTGACCATGATGAAGTCGCTGCCTCTTGCCTACAACAAGGACATGCAGGAGGACAAGGAGGCTGTCTTTGATGCGATAGACACCGTAAAGGCATGTGTAGAGGTATTTACGGGAATGATAAGGACCACAAGGTTCAAGAAGGATAGGATGTACCAGGCATCAGAGGATGGCTACACAAACGCCACTGACCTGGCGGACTATCTGGTCAGGAAGGGTGTTCCCTTCAGGGAGACCCATGAAATATCAGGGCAGATTGTTCAGTTCGCAATAAGGCAGGAGAAAAAGCTATCAGAGCTAACCCTGGAGGAACTTAAAGGCTTCAGTGACCTTATAGAGGAAGATATATACAAGGAAATATCAGTGGAGACATGTGTAAGCAAAAGGAACTTGATTGGAGGACCTGCCAGGGAGGCAGTTTTAAAGTCCATCCAAAGGGGAAAGGAATTCTTGAGAAAATAGATGGGAGAGTGTAGAGGTATGAAGAAGGTTGTATTGGCTTTTTCAGGAGGTTTGGACACTTCATTCTGTGTCCAGTATCTGAAGGAGAAGGGCTATGATGTGGTTACGGCGGTTGTGAACACTGGTGGATTTGATGATGAGAAGCTGAAGGAGATAGAGGAAAAGTCCAAGGAGCTTGGAAGCATAAAGCATTATACGGTGGATGCCACAGAGGTGATATATGAGAACATAATGCAGTACCTTATAAAGCTCAATGGCCTTTATGAGGATGAGTACCCCTTGATGTGTGCAGACAGATACATCATTGCAGAGGAGATTTTAAAGATAGCGGAAGAGGAGGGAACAGACACAGTCGCCCACGGTTCCACAGCCGTTGGTAACGACCAGGTTAGGTTTGAGGCTTCCCTTATCACACTTAATCCAAACGGTAATATCATTGCACCAATAAAGGAGCTGAACATCACAAGGGCCAAGGAGATAGAGTATCTGGAGGAAAGAGGCTTCCAGGTCAATAAGGAGCTTAAGAAGTACTCCATCAACGAGAATATCTTCGGAATAACAGTTTCAGGAACTGAAATCGATCAGAACAAGGAGCCGGATGAGTTTGCCTACACGCTGACAAAGAGGGACCCTTCAAAGACAGAGGAGTACCTGAAGCTTGAGTTTGAAAAAGGGCTTCCAGTTAAGCTTAACGACCAGGAGATAAAGGGCGTGGACCTTATATCAAAGCTTAATGCAATCCTTGGATCCTATGGGTATGGAAGCAGGATCTATGTGGGTGACTGCATAATCGGAATAAAGGGACGGATAATGTTTGAATCCCCGGCACTTTTGGCCCTGATTGAGGCCCACAAGAAGCTGGAGCAGATTGTATTGACCAAAAGACAGATAATGTTTGGCAAGCAGGCAGCAACAGAGTGGTCAGACCTTGTGTATGGGGGACTCTACTATGAACCTCTGGTTAAGAATATAGAGGCCTTGGCGGATTCGGTGCAGGAAAGTGTGAACGGGACAGTTACATTAAAGGTTCAGCCAAACAGCATCCAGATTGTGGAGCTGAGCTCACCAAACTCCCTGGTGAATGCAAACATCGCCATGTATGCACAGGAATCCAAATGGAGCGGAACTGAGGCAAACGGATTTATCAAGCTTTACTCAATGCAGCAAAGACTTGCAAATATAGATTGGGAGGAATAAGAAATGAATGAACTATTGAAAAAGTATGAGAACCTAAACCTTGAGGTATTTATAGTTGTAAACAGACTGCACTGGGACAAGTACAAGGCCCTTATGGAGGGCTTCCCCTTCAAGACCGTCTTCATTGACCCATCAACAACTGAGGGCTATGACTTCACCTATGAGATGGTACAGCTTAATGAGAAGGCATATGGAGTCGGAATGGCCGCTCCGGACTGGGCATTTGCAAACTTTGGAACCATTGGAGCTGGCTTGACAGCGGGCTTTCTAATAGATGGGATACCGGTTGGAAAGCTATGTGTGGTCGGGAATGTATCTGACCCCAAGATAGCCCATGAATGGACACTTCTTGTGGATCCAGCCCATGAGGGAGAGGGACTTGGGTCACTTACCTTTGCACTGGCTCTGCACCTTGTTCAGGATAAGGACTACCTGACCTTCATAATCCAGACTGACAATCCGAGCTCAAATATTTATCTTAAGAATGTCAATCCACTTAACATCCTGTCCTACGGCTTTGTTCATACCCGTAAGAACAGTATGCTGGTAAAGACCAAGATACCTAAGGAGAACACCTTTGAAACAGTACTAGGGAATACAACGGAGAAGTTTGAGCTTGATGACTACCCAATGGCAAAAGACGAATTGGAAGGCCTGGGGGATACCTTCTGGATTCAGCAGAACAATTCCAAGGTCTACAGAATGATAAATGAAGAGATCAAGAAGGGCAAGAAATACATTATAAAGGGCAAGTATCAGGATAATGGAATATCGTATTTCCTGATTTCTGAAATTACTCCTGACCAGGAAGTATAGAAGAGGAAAGTAGGTAGTTGGATGAAATTGTTGTCAGACCTAATAGGAATAAACACATATGAGGGAAATTACAGAAAGATGATTAACTACCTGGTAAAGAGACTGAAGGCTATGGATGGCTGCCAGGTTCATACCCAGGAGATCAGCTGGAACAAGGCCAATGTGATAGGCATCTTTGGCGAGCCTGAGCTCCTGATCAACTGTCATATGGATACGGTCAAGCCTTCCAAGGCCTGGACCCATGACCCTCTTTCCATGTACCAGAAGGAGGGCAGGGTCTACGGTCTGGGGGCCTGTGACACCAAGGGAAACATCTATATGACACTGAAGGCTCTGGAGGAGAAGAGGCCCAAAAACCTTATGGTCCTGTTTTCAGTTGATGAGGAGTCTGGAATAAAGACCGGGGTCAAATACTTCCTGGAATCCAAGTACATGGAGGGAATCAAGAGGGCCATAGTCTGTGAGCCTACAGAACTAGGGCTTGTCAACAGGCACAGGGGCTACTATTCCTTTACTCTGGAGGACACTTCTGAATCAGCCCATTCCTCCACAGGGGCAAAG
>OBLN01000953.1_pt1 | contig 10317 bp, 11 predicted proteins | sample 1519301 | NCBI WGS metagenome assembly OBLN01 (sample SAMEA2452533, study PRJEB22499) | sediment metagenome | reverse complement strand
CCTCATTAATTGTTTTATTCTAATAGATAATTGTATGTATTATAGCATTTTCAATCCTATTTTCAAACTGTTTTCCTAGTTCATTTTAAACCTTTATCTTTATTGCATCTTTTTATTGCTATATTTAACTGTAAATTAAATTATTTAAAGAAATTTGATTAAGATTAAAAAAATATGAGTATATATAAATAGACAAAACTAAGGAGGATTTTATGACAAAGATCAGATTATACACGTGGACCTACTGCCCTTTTTGCATAAAAGCAAAACGATTGTTAGATGAACGAGAAATTCCATATATGGAAATAGCAATTGATGGCGATAATGCAAAGAAGCAAGAGCTTTACAAGGAGACTGGACAAAGTACAGTACCCTTTATTTTTATAGACAAAAAATTTCTTGGAGGCAGCACGGATCTAGAAAAATATATTAACAATGGAAAATTAGAAGAAATGCTTCATGATGCTAGTTCATAAAGATTTGCATGATTTTATTAAAATTATTTATTTTAAAAGGACTTGTAGTTACTTATAACAGCAAACGAAATAAAGTGGAGGTTTACATTCTACTTTATAGAGTTTAAATATTTAAGAAAAATTAGGAGGATTTATAATGAAAAAGTATGATCTAAAAGGAACTAAAACGGAAAAGAATTTAAGAGAAGCTTTTGCAGGTGAAGCTCAAGCTTACACTAAATATAGCTATTTTGCTAGCGCAGCAAAAAAAGAAGGCTATGAACAAATTATGGGTATCTTCGAAGAAACAGCTAAAAATGAAAAGGAACATGCAAAATTATGGTTTAAGTACCTGAATGGTATAGGTGATACAGCGCAGAATCTAGCTAACGCAGCAGAAGGCGAAAATTTTGAATGGACAGATATGTATGACCGAATGGTAAAGGATGCAAGAGAAGAAGGATTCGATGAAATCGCCGATAAAATGGAAGGTGTTTTGAAAATCGAAAAAGAACATGAAGAAAGATATAGGAAACTCTTAGAAAGGGTAGAATCACAAACCGTATTTATCGACGGTGATGAATACATGGTTTGGAAATGCAGAAACTGTGGACATATTCACATAGGAAAAGAAGCACCAACAGTTTGTCCAGTATGTGATCATGCAAAAGCGCACTTTGAAAGAAGAGCTATAAATTACTAAAAACAGGCTTAGTCCTGTTTTTTCTCTTGACAGACATTTTCCTATATGTTATATTTTACTCAACTTAATAAATACTTCAGGGCAGGGTGAAATTCCCGACCGGCGGTAAAGTCCGCGAGCCTTTTTAGGTTGACTTGGTGAAATTCCAAGACCGACAGTAAAGTCTGGATGGAAGAAGTAGGTACTTAGGATTTAGGATGCAAATGATTAATTTTATTTGCAATTATTAGCCTTGGTATTAAAGCTCTGAAAGATTTATTTCAGAGCTTTTTTTTCGTAAAAAAACATAAATATTATTCCTTACGGTTTATAGTAAACAGCTAGGGAACACCACTTAATCACACAAAGACTACTTTTTTGCTCTAGATGTAAATATTAAACATATTATTCATTTTTTTGAAGGAGGGATACTCATCGATACCATGTATATGCAACGAGCTCTTGAGCTAGCTACGCGCGGTAGAGGGTTTACAAATCCTAATCCTCTAGTTGGTGCAATCATTGTAAAAGAAGGACGAATTATCGGTGAAGGCTATCACCAATATTTAGGTGGACCTCATGCAGAAATTCATGCCCTACAAAATGCTACAGAGGATGTATCCGGCTCTACTCTTTATGTAACTTTAGAACCTTGTTCTCATTATGGACGCACTCCCCCTTGTGCAGAGGCCATAATTAAAAATAAGATAGCTAAAGTCGTCATAGCTATGACAGATCCTAATCCATTAGTATCTGGTAAAGGAATTCAACTGTTACAAAGACAGGGTATACAAGTTGTAACAAATGTCTTAAAAGCTGAAGCCATGAAAGTCAATGAAATATTTATTAAGTATATTAAGACAAAAGAACCCTTTTGCATTTTAAAAACAGCAATGACAATGGATGGAAAAATCGCAACAGTTAATGGCGAATCAAAGTGGATTACTGGAGAACCTTCTAGAAACCTCGTCCACCAACTCCGTCACCAGGTATCTAGTATTATGGTGGGTATTGGAACCATTTTAAACGATGACCCTTCCTTGACCACTAGGTTAGAGGATGGTAAGGGAATTGATCCTATACGCATTGTCGTTGACAGTAAAGCTCGTATACCACTAAATGCAAAAGTTCTAAATATAGAATCTGATGCAAAAACAATTATTATCACTACAGAGGAGGCAGATCCAATAAAGCTAGAAGCATTAAAGAAAAAAGGCGCCCAAATACTTATAACGCCGTCAAAGGATAATATGGTAGACCTTTGCGTGCTTAATAAACAGCTAGGACAAATGGGAATAGATAGCCTCTTACTAGAAGGAGGATCTGAATTAAATTTCAGTGCTATAAATTCCTCCATTGTAGATAAGGTTATTACCTTTATCGCCCCTAAAATAATCGGTGGACGCGCTTCAAAAACACCCATTGGAGGTATAGGAATAGGCGATTTATCAAAAGCTTATACTTTAGAACAGGTAAACGTATCTAAGGTCGGCGAGGACATCATGATAGAAGCGTATCCAAGGAGGTAATTTAATGTTTACAGGATTAGTTGAAGAAATAGGTAGTGTAAAATCCATACAAAAATCAAGCCAATCTGCCAGAATAACCATCAAAGCAAAGACCGTTTTAGAAGATGTAAAGATCGGTGACAGTATCTGTACAAATGGAGTATGCTTAACGGTAACCACTATTAAAGATGATCATTTTTCTGTAGATGTAATGCCTGAAACAATCCGCAATAGTAGCTTAAAATCTCTCAGTATAGGCAGCACAGTTAATCTTGAAAGAGCACTAAAAGCTAGTGATCGTTTAGGAGGTCACATCGTCTCTGGCCATATTGATGGTGTGGGTTTTATCCAAAACTTTAAAGAAGAAGAAAATGCTACTTGGATTACTATTTCAGCATCTAAAGATATACTCAAGTACATTATAGAAAGAGGGTCTATTGCAATCGATGGTACCAGTTTAACCGTTGCTTATGTAGATGAAAAAGTATTTAAAGTATCCATTATCCCTCATACTAAGGAAAAAACCATCCTTCTTCGCAAAAAAACAGGTGATGAAGTCAATTTAGAATGCGATGTCATTGGAAAATACGTAGAAAAGCTTACAAAATACAATAACGAAAAAACCTTAGATATGGATTTTCTGGCAAGCAATGGATTTCTGTAAAGGTTGAGGAAGGTAGGATATAGATCCTTCGCTTTTGCTCAGGTGATAAGAAAAATCAGGATGATAAAAAAATTAAGGTGACAAAATTACTAAGTAGGATAAAAACTTAGTTTGATAAAGAAAGTTTAAAATAATATAAGAAATAGCTAAAACTTAAAAGGTAAAAGTTTTTTACATAATAAAAAAGGAGTGAATGAAATGGCACCATTTAATACTATTGAAGAAGCATTAGAAGATGTTAAAACAGGTAAAGCAATTGTCATTGTAGACGATGAGAATCGAGAAAATGAAGGTGATTTATACGTTGCTGCAGAAAAGGCAACTCCTGAAAATATCAACTTCATGGCAAAGTACGGAAGAGGGCTTATTTGTACTCCTATGAAGAAGCAAAGATTAGAGGAATTGGGAATTTCGCAAATGACAACAATCAATACGGATCCCAAATGTACTGCTTTTACTGTCTCTGTTGACGCTACAGAAGTGACAACAGGAATTTCTGCTTACGAAAGATCAACGACGATACTCAAACTAACTCAACCAGATGCTATGAATAAAGGTTTTACTAGCCCTGGTCATGTTTTCCCACTAGCAGCCGCAAAAGGTGGAGTTCTAGAAAGAGAAGGTCATACAGAAGCAGCTGTAGAATTAGCGGAACTAGCCGGCCTCTATCCTGCAGGCGTAATCTGCGAAATCATGAGCGATGATGGTACCATGGCAAGAGTTCCAGAATTAAGAGAATATTGTAAAACTCATGACTTAAAAATGATTACTATTGCGGATTTAATAGAGTATAAAAAAAAAACAAAGCGTTTAATTGAGTATGGTGCACGGGCTAAAATGCCTACAAAATACGGTGACTTTGAAATCGTAGCCTATAAGGAAAAGTATACTCATCTAGAACATGTCGCTTTAGTAAAGGGAGATATCTCTAATGGGGATCCTGTTCTCGTCAGGGTACATTCTGAATGTTTAACCGGTGATGTATTTCATTCTTTAAAATGCGATTGCGGTCAACAATTAGATCAAGCCATTAAAAACATTGCAAAAGAGGGCCGTGGTGTTCTTTTATATTTAAATCAAGAAGGTCGTGGTATTGGCCTTGTTAATAAAATTAAAGCATATGCTTTACAGGATCAAGGTTTAGATACTATAGAAGCAAATCTAGCATTGGGCTTTCCTGAAGATATGAGAGATTACAGGGTAGGTACACAAATTCTACAAGACTTAGGCATAAAAAAGATCAGGCTCATGACGAATAATCCCCTTAAAATATATGATCTATCTCATTATGGCATGGATATTGTGGAAAGAGTGCCGATACAAATGGAGTCCAATAGCAAAAACAAAAACTATCTTTTGACTAAGCAAGAAAAGATGGGTCACATAACAAATTATTAATAGGAGGATTTATTGATGAAAATTTATGAAGGAACATTAATTTCTAAAGGAAAAAAATATGGTATTGTCGTAGGAAGATTTAATGAATTTATTGGGAGTAAATTGCTATCAGGAGCTATTGACGGTTTAAAAAGACATGGCGTACAAGAGGATGAAATAGAAATTGCATGGGTTCCAGGTGCTTTTGAAATTCCTTTAACAGCAAAAAAAATGGCAGCAACTAAAAAATACGATGCAATTATTTGCTTAGGCGCAGTTATTAGAGGCTCTACTTCCCATTATGAACTAGTAGCTGGAGAAGCTACAAAAGGCATTGCACATGCTTCTTTAGAAATGGGTTTGCCGATTATCTTCGGAATATTGACAACAGAAAACATAGAACAAGCCATTGAAAGAGCTGGCACAAAATCAGGCAACAAAGGATACGAAGCTGCAACAACAGCGATTGAAATGGTAAATCTTTTTGATGAAATTTAAAAAAGATAGTACCCAGTCGCCAGCCATCAGCTACCAGGTTAGGGTATTCCTATGGGGTCATAAGCTACCAGAGGTAGCATAGGTGATGATTGCTGATCGTTGAAGACTATTTCTATAAAAACAAAATAATAGAATTTTCCTTTTCCATCTGGTATACTTTTCCTTTAATAATGGAATACTAGAAGAAAATACATAAGAGGTGCTAGAATATGAACCTAAAAAAGACCATACTACTTATTGCTACCTTTTTTATCATTATTGGGCTAATTGCGCTCACCTATGATTTTCTCCTTTCCCCTACTAAAAATCTAGTAGGGGAACCTTTATTTGAAGTAAATACCGGTAGTAGTATTAGTCAAATTGCTAGAAATTTAGAAGAACAAAAATATATTCGAAGCGCGTTGGTTTTTAAGTTATACCTTAAATCAAGTCACATCAATGGTTTTAAGGCAGGGACCTACGAATTGCAAACTTCAATGAATGCTAAGGCTATTGCTGATAAATTATCTAAAGGGGAATCCATTCGGAAAGATATTAAAGTAACCTTCCCAGAAGGTACAACGCTAATAGAAATGGCAGAAATTCTATCTCGACATACTAATTATACAAAGGAAGAGATCATCTTAAGTTGGAATCATCCCAGTTTTATTGACCAGGTCATTGCTGAGTTTGGTTTTATAACAGAGGAAATAAAGGAAGTGGGAATTACCTACCCTCTAAATGGATACCTATTTCCAGATACGTATTACATCGCTAATAATGCATCCCCGCAAGATATTGCATTAAAAATGATTAGGCGAATGGAGCAAGTTCTTTCTCCTTATATGGAAGAAATAAAGACGCACCCCTTATCTTTGCATCAATTACTTACTTTAGCGTCTATTGTAGAGTATGAAGCCATAGAAAATGAAGATCGTCCTAAAGTTGCAGGGGTTTTTCATAATCGATTGAATAATAATATGAAGCTAGAAAGTTGTGCCACTCTTGAAATGGCTTTAGGGGTTCATAAGGAGATCTATACAAGTAATGATATTGAAGTGATTTCTCCTTACAATACTTATCATATCACTGGATTACCCATTGCCCCTGGAAACAATCCGGGGCAGGAGTCAATTAAATCATGCATCTTCCCTGAAAAACATGAATTCTATTATTTCTTATCCGATATCTATGGAGATAACAAAATGTACTATTCTAAAACTTTAAAAGAACACAATGCACTAAAAGCAAAATATTTAAGTAAGAATCGGTAGTCAACTTCTCTCCTTTATTATAAAGTAAAACTAAACACTATTTTGTAACAATGGTTACAACTATTTTGGGTAAATTGTTTTACAATATGTTTAAAGACAAAGAAAATATCATTTATGGAGGGATAAAGATAATGTTAAGGGATATTATTATTATAGATGAAGATAAATGCGACGGCTGTGGAATTTGCATAGATGCATGCCATGAAGGTGCACTGAAGATAATTGATGGAAAAGCTAAATTAATTTCCGAATCCTACTGCGATGGCTTTGGTGATTGCTTACCAAATTGTCCAACTGATGCAATTACTATTGAAAAAAGAGAAGTAGCTGCTTACGATGAGGAAGCTGTAGCAAAAAACATAGCTAGAAGGAATACACAAAATTCTGTTCAACCTGCAGGTTGTCCAGGAACCATGGCTAAAATGATCAAACATGAAGAAAACCCTGCTACATCAAACCATGATAGTCCACAGATGACTTCACAACTTGGACAATGGCCTTGTCAAATCAAGCTTGTCAACCCTACAGCTCCTTACTTTAACGATGCACATCTTCTCATTGCGGCAGATTGTACTGCGTTTGCCTATGCAAATATACACAATGACTATATGAAGGGTAAAATTACTATTATAGGATGCCCCAAACTAGACAATATTGATTATAGTGAGAAATTAACAGATATTTTAACTAATAATAATATTAAAAGCGTTCAGGTTTTAAAAATGCAAGTACCCTGCTGCACAGGCATTGCACATGCTACGGTAAAAGCTTTGCAAGATTGTAAAAAAATGATTCCTTGGAGTGTTACAACTATGTCTGTAACCGGGGAGATAATAGAAGATTAATATCTACTACTCACTAGAAAGATTCCCTTAAGGAGTCTTTCTTTTTAAAATTGTAGTATAAATAAACTATAATCTGTTTATAATATGTTAATATAATGTCTATATTTGCAATTTTTTGCTGATATTTATCGAAATGTTGTTGATAACTTTATTATTCACATTTCAACCTCTTGAATCGACATAATTCTATTATAATCCCTAATTTTCAACATTATTCGTCATTTTTTTAGAAATAATGTCAAAATTTGTGTGGATAAACCTAAAAAAAATGTTCATATCCTCTTAATAATTATTGCCAAATTGTAGACAATGTGTTTATAAGATGTTATAATAAATAAAACGTTTACAAAATATTTAAAAGGGGATTAAAATATGATCTGCAGTAAGGAAAAACTTTTAACAAAATATGTGTTAAAGAATTACATATTCATCTATTCTCTACTAGTATGCCTTATTTTTCTCCTTATTTCTTTTTTTATATTTAATTTTTTTACTACTTCTGAATCTAAATGGCACACCTTTTTTGATGTAATATGTTTAATTATAACGATATATATTTTATGCATAGTTTTGCCTGCCTTAAAGGAAGCTTACACCAGAACTGTTGTATACCCTTATAAAAAATTAGAAAGTAAAAATAAACAATTAAACAAAATATTAGATAGCTTACCTGTAGGCATTATAGGTTACCAAGAGGGCTTAGGTATTTATTATGCCAATAAAACTCTTTTAGACTTATTAGAATGCACTGTAGAGGATCTTGAACAATTATCACATGGACTAAACATTCATTTTAGCGATGAAGTTAAAAAGTGTACATTAACCACTCCTAATGGTAAAGTTAAAACAATAACGGGGAAATTTATAAATATCAAAGATAATAATAATAATGTTATTGGTTACACCTATATCGCTAATGATGTGCCTCATATGTTTGAAGATCAAACGAAACTTCAACAACAGGAAAAGTACGCTTTAATTGGTCAAATGGGGAATGGTATTGTGCATGAAATAAAAAATTACTTAGCCTCTATTAAGGGATACTGCGATCTATTGACCTTTAATATGAAAAGCAAAAGTTTAAGAAATTACATATCAAAAATTGAGTTTATAGTCAGTGACGTTAATGGATTAGTATTAAAATACTTGGATTTATCCAAACCAGATCAATGTAAGTCTATTCCTGACATTCTCTCTTTAAACGAGTTAATTGAATCTATTCTTTATATTATTAAAAGCCCTTCCTTCTTAAACGAAGCCACATTAGAATTAGATTTATCTATGGAGGAGAAGGAAATTTTAGCAAATGAATCACAAATCCAGCATGTAATAATTAATTTAGCTAAAAATGCTGTAGAGGCAATGAAAGGCCAAAAGCATCCTCATCTTACGATAGCCACTCAATTAAAAGATAACTTTATGGAAATCGTAGTGAGCGACAACGGATGTGGAATATCCAAGGAAGACTTAAAAAAAATTGGTTCACCTTTTTTTACTACAAAGAAAACCGGTACAGGTTTAGGTTTAGCCAATTGTTACAAAATGATAAGAGATAATCATGGTCAAATTTCTGTAGATAGCAAAGAAGGAAGGGGTACCACTTTTTCCGTGAAGTTTCCGGTTTATGAAGATGGTATGCTTTTCGAAGAAGCCAACATAATCTAGTCATCTGTCCTTAATCACGCTTTTGCAACCATTCCCATGAAGTAAAACAAGGTAGTAAGGTGATCAGGTGTCTGTACCCTTATAATGTACATCACTGCATTGTTTACAGGTTCCATAAAGTTCTAACTTATGTTCTTCTAGATTGAATTCTTTTTCTTTAGATAGTTGCTGCAAAGTTTCTATAGGACAAAAATCAATGGCTTCTGTTTTACCACAATTTTTGCAAATAAGGTGATGATGATGCCCCTTATAATTACAATTGAGTTTATACAATGCATTTTCTCCATCTGCTACTTTATATATAAGATTTAGTTTTTTAAAAATATCTGAGTTTCGATATACGGTAGACCTATTTGTCTTAGGGTAGAGTTCCTTTGAACTTGAATATAAAGCTTGGGTAGTTATTAAATTGGATTTGTTTTCAATTAAAGTTTGAATGATTGCTTTTCGTTGAGGAGTAATTTTATAATTATTCTTCTTTAAAGCGCATACTAAATCCTCATAATTCATAGAATCCCTCCTAGAGCTTATTATATACATTTAACCCGACTTTCTATCTTGAATTATCATATCATAAAAACAAGAAAAATAAAGCGAAAATGCAGAGCTAGCTGCCAAATTGGTAAAAAGACAGTGACATTCTAACACCTAAAAAAATAGCAAGAAATGTAGATGATCTCATCTCTTACTATTATCCTTATGCTAACTCAATGGATTTTCAAATTTCTGCCTCTGTGCTTCGATCATTCTTTTAACCATTTGACCACCTATAGGTCCTCCCTCATTCCCGTTTTGTTTCGATGTTAAATCACCCTTATAGTGATCATTATGTTCTTTGCAATACTGTAAATGCCCAATTTCAGCAGCACATTCTAATTTAAATTTAGTCATTGCCTCTCTGGCCTCAGGTACTAATGTTTTCTTTGGTTTTGACATGTTTTTCATCTCCTATTTCGTTTTATTTACCTAATATTATTATGTGATTTTTTCAAATAAAAATTAATACTTTTTATGTCAATTTACTAAAAGTATTAAAGTTACGCACAAATTACCAAGTTATCCACATAAATAAGAGAATAGATTTCTTTATTTTTCAATGAACTTTACGTTATTATCGATAATTACACACTCTATTCACAGTTTGTTGACAATTATTCACATTTTAAAAACATATATATATAACTTGTTCATCTATTATTCACAGGTTGTTTCCCCGATCCTTCATTTCTCACATACTTATTTACTTTTATAAATTATTTTAAAGAATAAAAAAAGGCTTTTAGCTATAGCTAAAAGCTTCCAATACTATCTAAATATGTTTGTTTATATATTCCACCTTTTTTAAATTCAATGCCGTATAATTTTGTTTT
>OBLN01000951.1_pt1 | contig 10336 bp, 8 predicted proteins | sample 1519301 | NCBI WGS metagenome assembly OBLN01 (sample SAMEA2452533, study PRJEB22499) | sediment metagenome | reverse complement strand
AATTTGATAATAGCGCCTTCAAGATCTCTTACATTCGATTTGAAGTTATGTGCGATGAATTCAATGATCTGAGGGTCGATCTCGATACCGTTGTCATTTGCCTTGCGTTCAAGGATGGCATAACGGGTTTCGTATTCAGGCATTTTAAGGTCAGCGCTCAGTCCCCAGCCAAAGCGGGAGATAAGTCGCTCTTCAATATCAGGAACGTCCTTTGGGGCACGGTCACTGCTAAGAATGATCTGCTTGCCATCCTGATGCAAGGCGTTAAAGATGTGGAAGAATTCTTCCTGTGTTTTTTCCTTGCCACTGAAGAACTGAATATCATCCACCATCAATACATCAATATTGCGGTAAAACATGGAAAACTCACTGGCCCGGTTATTACGGATGGCGTGTACGAATTCATTCGTGAAAGCCTCAGACGAGATATAAAGAACTGATTTTTCATCCCCGAATTTCTCTTTGATCTTGTTGCCTATACTTTGAACGAGATGTGTTTTCCCGAGTCCGGTAGGGCCATACACAAAAAATGGGTTGAATGAGTTACTGCCGGGATTATCAGCGATCGCCATAGCGGCAGACCGGGCAAGACGGTTGCAATCACCTTCAATGAATCGTTCGAACACATAATTGTTATTCAGGTTCGAGTCGATCTTGGTCTTTTTAATGCCGGGGATCACAAACGGATTCTCAATACGATCCGGTTGGTATTCAGGATAGCCGGCCGATTCCTGAGGTTGAACCGGACCCATGGGGCGTTGCGGCATTCTCACTGAACGGTTGTTTTCAAACTGATCAGATTTTTCCATTACTATAGAGTACTCGAGTTTGCCTTCCGGTCCCAGTACTTTTGCCAGTGTTGAACGCAACATATTATAGTAGTGCTCTTCCAGCCATTCATACCAAAACTGACTGGGTACCTGTATGGTGAGCGTGTTGTCTTTTAATGACACCGGTTTGATCGGTTCAAACCATGATTTATACTTCTGATAGCTGATGTTGTCCTTAATAATTTCGAGGCAGTTATCCCATGCCTTCTCAACCGATAACTCGTGCAATTGTCCAAATCCCCCTAACGGTGTTAGCTTAAAATAGTTTGATCCATTCCTCGTCAGTTATCCACAAGTAAAGATAATGGGCTGACTTCGTTCGATTTTGAAAATGGTAATTTATTGGGCACTTGTCAAACCTATGTTTAGCTATTTTTGAAAAGTTATCCACATTGCATTAAACAGTATAAGTTATTGGTGCACAATAGTTAATAGAAAACCTCAAAAAATTCCTAAAAAGAGCTTGACACCCCGTAACATTGCCGTAACACTGAATTAACCTTTTTGAAAAACAGGCATTAGCAGTACTAAAAACTTTTCCACAAGTTTTCCACATTTGCAGAAAGTTTTACACCGATAAATTTCCGTGCAAAAAATCAAGCCTTTTTTGCTTTAAAAAATCTCTTTTTTTCATCGAGATCTTTCAGGGTTTCTGAAGACCAATCGGAGGCGTCGAAAAGCTTTGTTACCTTAGTACCTAACTCGTGGTGGAGTTCAAAGTATATCGTTCCGTTTTCTTTCAAAGATGACCTGCAAATGGCCTCAAGAGCTTTGTACATCTTGTCCGTGGATTCACAGAAAAGAGCGAGCTCAGGTTCGAACTCTACCACCTCTTTATCTAAGGTATCTTTTTCGTCCGGCTCAATATAAGGTGGGTTGGAAATGATGATATCAAAGTAGTCAGGCTTGATGTGTTGTGGGTCAAACAGATCATCCTGGAAAAAGGTGATATCCACCTCATTATAAGCTGCATTACCTTTGGCGATCTCCAAAGCTTCTTGGGAAATATCAGTGGCATACACATTCCAGTCGGGCCTTTCTTTTTTGATGGCAACGGGAATGCAACCTGATCCGGTTCCGATATCCAAAATATTCAGATCTTTTTTGTCCTTGTTCTCTTTTAAGATCAGATCTACGAGTTGTTCGGTTTCCTGCCTGGGGATGAGCACTCCCGGTTCAACCTTTATCTGCACGTTCAGAAAATCTGTCTCTCCTGTAATATACTGCAGAGGCTCATGCATCGATCTTCTCTTGACCATGGGCCGTAAGGCATCGAGTTCTTCTGAGGAAAGTGGACGGTCGTACATTAAGTAAAGATCCAGCCGTTTGACGTCTAAAACGTCGGCAAGCAGCCACTCTATACTAAAGCGCGGGGACCTAATCTCTTTTTCTTCAAAGAAATCAGTGGCCCATTCAAGCATGCTAAGAACCGTCCATACGGAGGGTGTGTTAGCCATAAATTATTCTTCTTCAGTTTCAGCCGGTGGCTGTTCTTCCTGAAGAGTTAATCCGTGGCGTTTAGAGAAATCGAGAATAAAATCTATCACGTTAGTCTCAACGGTTTGCTCTTCGGATAGTGAACTACCCCTGAAACCCATGCGACCACCGGTCTTTTTCAATACGATCTTATTGTGTTTCCCTTTACTTTCAAGAATACAGGTAAGGGTAACACTGGAATTGATCTGTTTTTCATATTCTTCGTAAACCGCTACATAAATGGTTTCAGAAGTCCCCTCAGGAGAATATTCGTATAGAAATTTTGGCGGATGTTCTTTAAACAATTTGGATGACATTCTGCGAAGCGTTGCAGTTGGCCCAAATACGAAATATGTTGTGTGTGAATTCATGCTTTGTAGCTTGAATTAATTATTTTATGGATGTGTTTGTTACTAAAAATTTGTGGTGAAAATAACAGGATATTGTATTAACGCAATAAGAAAAAGTAGAAAATTTCGTTAACGTAACGTCTAACGGGCTCAAAACCATTATAAACCCAATATTTATCAATGAAAAAATTTATTGCAGTCTTCCTTTTTGCAGCTCTTTTCTTAACAAATAATGCCCTCGCACAGTTTGGTGAGCCTGAGGTGCGTCAGGTGGATGCCCCGAAGAACTTATTTGATGAAGGTTACAAAACCGGTTTTGGTTTTAACCTGGCTCTCTCAGATTTTGGGTTTGGAGCCGGGGGTCAATTCAGGTTTGGCCTGAGACCCTATACCGAAGCATTGATCACACTTAAGATATCAGGTTTGAAAGATCCGACGGAACAAACCTTCACAGATTTTCTTGGATACCGTACCACACCGGATAAATATCAGCGGATCATTTCTGTTCCGCTATACTTTGGAGTTAAACAGCGATTCTTTCCGGAAAAAATTGCCGATAATTTCAGATTATTCAGTTCGATCAGTGCCGGACCGACTTTCGCTTTTTCGTACAGCTATTTTGACGATGTGAATGAGAATGGTTTCCGGGAAAATGATGCGCGTATTTATGGCTTCACGGAACGCACGAATGATATTTTTACAGGCTGGGGTGATTCTGAAACACACTGGGGTATGGGAGGCGAATTCACCGTAGGAATAGATTTTGGAGATAATTTCGCAAACCTCTCAACGGTGCAGTTTGGCTATACGATGAATTATTTTCCGAATGGTATTCAGGTTCTGCAACCCTGTAAAGCTGACCTGAACAGGATCGGTGAGGCCCCGCTGAACCCATGTGGTGTGGGAGGTAATTACACGGAGGTCTTTTTCCAGGACCAAAGTGGGAATATTTTCTCAGAACAGGCACCACTTGAGAAAGCTAATGACCCCAGAAAATATTTCGGATCTGCTCAGATAAGCTTCATCTTTGGCTGGATGTGGTAAATGATCAGCTTCAGATCAATTGGCTAAACCATACTTCGGGTTCTGAGAGATCATCAAGGATAAGTTCAGGATTATACATCGCCAGATCTTCCCGGCTATACTTCCCGGTAGTAACCGATACGCATTTCATTCCAGCATGTTTTGCACACTGAATATCTCTTGGGGTATCACCGATGATCACAAATCGTGAAGGGTCAGGATCGATGCCCATTTGTTCGCGCACCTGTTCAATGGCTATGAACGGTAAGTTGTTCCGGTCTTTGTCATTTTCACCAAAAGCTCCGATGCTGAAGTCGTTGTCTATTCTGCCTGCCTTTAACTTAATCTCTGCTGCCTTGGGAAAATTACCGGTTAGCAGACCTCTGACAAAATCACGGCTGCTAAAAAAGTTGATGGCTTCATCGACATAGCTGTGGCGATAAACCAGATTGTAATTTAACCGTTGCTCCAATTCTCTGAGGTAGGCAGATTTAAAGGTTTGGTACAGGGCTTTATCATACCCATGGTTCACAAAAAAGGAGGTAAAGATATCATGATCGGTTCGGCCCGAAAATGAATCCTGTTCCAATTGGGGATAGTGAATGCCATGTTCATCCAATAACTCTCTTAACATTGCGCGGTTAAATCCACGATCAACCGTTAACATGGTTCCGTCAATATCGAATAAAATGATCCAAGGGTGACTCATGAATGAATAGTTCATTGATAGTTAATATCATCTTCACTTTAAGTTACGAATATTGAGGTGAAATGGCTTTAAGTACAGGTTAAATAACAGTACCTTTAAGCCGTAAGAATCTCACTTAACTAATCGGAGAATTAATAATGAGTTTTATAGAAGACATTCATGCAAGACAGGTGATCGACTCGCGGGGTAACCCAACCGTGGAAGTTGACGTTACACTTGAAACCGGAACGGTGGGCAGAGCCGCGGTTCCTTCCGGCGCATCAACCGGAGAACACGAAGCCGTAGAATTACGCGATGGTGACAAAGATTATTATTTAGGCAAAAGTGTTCTGAAAGCCGTTGAAAATGTGAACACGGTGATCGCTGAGGAATTATTGGGCCTTTCAACTTTCAATCAGGTGTATCTGGATGATCTCTTACTTGAACTGGATGGCACGCCAAACAAGGCAAAACTGGGAGCCAATGCAATTCTTGGGGTATCCATGGCCGTTGCGAAAGCTGCCGCTAAAGAACTGGATATGCCGTTGTGGAGATATATAGGTGGCGTAAATGCGAAAGTGATGCCACTACCAATGATGAACATCATCAATGGGGGGTCTCATGCGGATAACAGTGTGGATATGCAGGAATTTATGATCATGCCGGCTGGGGCTGAGACGTTCAGCGAAGCTCTGCAAATGGGATCGGAAATATTTCATAATCTCAAGAAAGTATTGAGCGATGCCGGATACAGCACGGCTGTTGGCGATGAAGGTGGATTTGCTCCAAACCTGAAATCCAATGAAGAAGCGATCGAGGTGATCCTAAAAGCGGTGGAAAAAGCGGGCTATACCCCTGAAGAAGATGTGCTGATCGCGTTGGATCCGGCTGCTTCTGAATTTTATAACACCGAAACAGGACTCTACGAATTCAAATGGAGTGACGGTTCCAAAAAAGATACCGACGACATGGTGAAATATTGGAGTGACTGGGTGGATAAATATCCTATCATTTCCATTGAAGACGGCCTGGCTGAAAATGACTGGGATGCCTGGGAAAAACTGACCGATGCAGTGGGTGATAAAGTACAGCTGGTTGGGGATGACCTGTTCGTAACCAACACCGAGCGATTGGCTACCGGTATCGAAAGGGGTATCGCTAACTCCATACTTATTAAAGTAAATCAGATCGGTACGATCACTGAAACCTTGGATGCTATCGAAATGGCCCATAAGAATGGATACACAGCCGTGATCTCTCACCGTTCAGGTGAAACAGAGGACGTTACCATTGCTGATCTGGCTGTGGCTACAAATGCCGGACAGATCAAAACAGGTTCCATGAGCCGAACCGACCGTATTGCCAAATACAATCAGCTGCTTCGAATTGAAGAACAGCTTGGTGATACGGCCCTGTTCTTAGGAAGAGATACTTTTGGTTTAGGATAAAACCATAAAGCATTCATCTTAAAAAGCCACTGTTCAAGCAGTGGCTTTTTTTGTTGAAGGAAGCCGGTAAAAGTGTGATCAAATTGGTGGATAAAATAAAATTCAAAAAAAGTTAGTATCCGCATAATAAATGGCAGGCTATAGAGTTATAGCATCACTTACATACACATAGTAGCTTTCTAAGGAGCCGGCATTTGGATAGATAGCCGGCTCTTTTTTTATTATTAGCCCCTGTTATAAACTGATAGAATGCGTACCATATAGCGTATGCGAAATACCCACACAGAACTACTTAATTTCAGAAATCACGTAGAGACCAAGATTGATTGGGCTCCGCATTTAAATGTGATCACAGGGCCAAACGGTTCAGGAAAAACCAGTTTGATCGATGCTATTCATTATCTGTGTATGTCGCGTAGTTTTGTATCCAATACCGATATGTATGTGGTCAATCAGGATGAAAGTTATTTTATGATCAAAGGGCATTTCGAAGGGCAGATTCGTTCAGAATTTGATGTATCCTGCTCATATTCCCGAGGAGATGGAAAAAAGATCTTTGTGAATGATTCTCCCCTTGAAAAACTGTCCGATTTGATCGGCATGGTGCCGGTGGTCACCCTAACACCCGATGACAAAAAATTAACGCTGGAAGGACCGGCAGAAAGGCGCAGCTACATCGATTCTTTTATCAGTCAGATCTCACCCGGATATCTGCGGGACCTGATCGAGTTCCGGAGGGTGAGGAAACAACGAAATAGTTTACTTCAGGAATACCGGGGACCGGCTTCGGTACTTGAAGCCTATCTGGAGCCCTGGAATGTGCAGTTGGTTGAGACCGGCTCCAGGATCGTGGCTAAGCGATATGAAGTTCTGGAAAAACTGAAAGATTATCTGGAAGAAGATTATGCTATGATTTCCGGCATGGATCTGACGACCAACCTGGAATATCAGACCTTTTGCACGCCGGGTTCAGATCCGAAAGAAATTGAGAAGGCCTACTTTGAAGAACTTGAAAGAGTACAGGCAAAAGAAATTGAAAGGGAGATCACAACCGTTGGCCCACACAGAGATGAGGTGGTGTTTTATCTGGATGATTTTGAATTGAGGCGGTTTGGGTCACAGGGCCAACATCGCCTGTTTGCACTCTCGTTGAAGCTGGCGCAGCTGCATTATTATTCCGATGAACTTGATGACTTACCTATCCTCATGCTGGATGATGTGTTTGGCGACCTTGACCTGAAAAAAACTGAGATATTGCTTACCGCCCTTCAACAACATAAAGGTCAAATATTCATAACTTCCGCTAACCCGGTACCCTTTAAAGATTACGTGACTTTTGATGGTGAAAATAACCGGTTCTATAAAGTTGATAACGGTAGGGTTGAAGAGGTGAATGTATGAGATTTGATACGCCAAAATCATTGAGTTCTGTACTGGAAGATTTTCTTGAGAAATTTCCTCAGAAGCGAAAGCTTAAACAAGGCATGATCTTGTCGGCTTTTGAGGATGTAGTGGGAAAGCGGATGGCATCAGAAGTCGAGGATCTTCACTTTGAAGGTAACAAGCTGGCAATGAAGGTTAAGCATCCGGCCTGGCGGCACGAAATTCACTCCAATCGGTTTAGCATTGCCAAAAAATTGAACTCAAAAGTAAAAGGCGATATCATTGCTGATATCATTGTTCGCAGTTAGTTGATTAAACTAAACCCTGCATCTATATTCTTTCATGGCAGATTTTTTTAACCACCCATTTATTAATCAGATAAAAGACCTTTTTAAGTCGGGTACCAAACCCGGTGTTGAAGAAGAGGAGGTCAGCTTTCTGCGTCGGGAAAAAGTGGTGGTTTTTATTGGTGCCTACATTATGGCAGTGGCTTTATGGTTTATTGTGAATCTGAGTGGCAGTTATAGCATCAATGTAAATTTGCCCATTGAACCGGGAAATATACCTGAGGACATGGCGCTGACTGAAGAACTTCCTGAATTTGTACAAGCTGATGTTGCCGGTGATGGCTGGCAGTTGCTTTCACTTTTTAATGATCCGCCTACGGTGATCATCAATATTGAGAATGAAGAGGTTAATTTATTTGATCAGGTTCGTCAAAGGCTCAGCTATTTACAAGGAGTGGATATTGCCAAGGTTCAGCCGCTGGTGGTCCGCCTTGATATGGAAGCCAAAGTATCCAAAAAGATCCCAGTGGTACTCAACACAGATATCCAGTTTCAGAACCGATTTGGTATGATCGGTGAACCGGTCATCAGCCCTGATAGCATCATCATAACTGGGGCAGCCTCAAAAGTAGCAGATATTGATGAATGGGTGGTTCAGGATACACTCAGGCTGAAAGGGGTCAGGAATGATATTTCACGGAATATTGAATTACAGAAAAGTACCGGAGTGATCGAACTGTCTGAAACGGAGATACAATTTGAGGCTGATATCTCAGAGTTTACAGAGGGAGAGACTACAGTGTACATCGATACAAGAGGTTTGCCAAGGGGACAAAGCGTTACCTACAATCCGGCTTCTGTAACCATCACGTACGATGTTCCCATCGAGCAATTTGCAGAGGTCGAAAAATTACAGCCTTATCAAGCCTATGTGCCGTATTCGAAGATCATAGAAGACTCAACCGGTTATGTAACGCCAGACATCGACCTCATTGAAACTAACTATGAACTACGCCTCCGAAATTTTAAACCCAAAGCCGTGGCTTACTTTACCGTCATCAACTGATCGGTTAATTTAGAAATTCAGAACCAATCCGATAGAAGGCAGCACTTCCGCCTCATCTGTTCGGTTGACCTGCACCAGGGTTCTTGGTGTGATGACTTCTCCGTTTTCATTGCGGTCTAATCCATATCGTGGTTCAGACGGACCAGACTGAGCCAGCACATTCTGCACTTCCAGATAAATATCAAGACTCAGGTTCTGAAAGTTGAATTTCTTATCCACCCGAACATCAAGTTGGCTCAGAGGGTCGAGCCGGACGGATCCGAGTAGTTCGTAATCTCTGAAAACAGCCGGGTAGTTTTGAAGGGTTAAAGATTGATCGACAGGAGCGTAAGGGGCTTTTCCCAGGTACCGGAATCTACTGCTGATTTCCCAGTTCTTACCAAATTTATAGCCTCCCAACAGAGAAATCAAAGTGCCGTTATCCCAAACGGCAGGTTTATAAGTATTGCTGAAGAGGTTGGTGAATTCACTTTTGTAAAATGTAAAGGCGGCAACACCATAGAACTTACCGGTAAATTTTTGCTGATAAAGTAACTCTATGCCATAGGTTCTGCCGTTGCCGGCGCTAACAATCGGTTCACTCCCGGAAACCTCAAAATCACCGCCTTTATTAGCCAGAGAAACACTGTCGGTGGTAGAAACAGGGTAGTTGCTGTAGTACTTGAAAAAACCTTCAGCTGAAATTCTGGCTCTATCGTTTAACAGATACTCAACGCCACCAACAATATGATCGCTTTGAATATAATCTGAATCACTATTTGGGAAACGACCGTTGTTATTCTGAAAGCCAAGGGTGGTGTATGGCAGGATCTTGTAGTACCTGCCGAGTGATGCATTTAGTGTCCACTTTTCATTTTCAGTGAGTTTGTATGAAATAGATGCGCGTGGGCTCAGAGTACGGTAAAGCTGATGGCCGGATTCCGTGAAACTGTCGCCATCTGTTCTGAGGCCTAAGGAAATACCAATTCTGTTCTTACTGAAATTGGCGGATGATTGTATAAACAATCCGTATCTGAAGAAATTAAGGTCTGTGTTAAAAGACCGGTTATTAATGAGGTCTTCAGTTGTATTATTGTAATCGGCATTGATTACATTAAATCCACCGGAAAGAGTCCAGTTATCAACGAACTTTGTGGCTTGATATCTCAGGTGAGTTTCGGTTTCCCTGGAATCATTCTTGAAATATAATCCGGTTTGGTTGACGTTGTCCTCATACCGATAAAACTCATTCCCAAGCGTATTACTGCTGACCACTGTTTCCATGAACCCGCTGTTGTCAGAAAACTGGCGTTTCCATCCGATGCCTACCGTATTGCTGGTTTGCCTGATCACAGGGATCTGATTCTGAATGGCTTCCTGTTCAGGGTCAAAATCATCCAGTTCATTAATGGACAGATCATCGATGGAGCCTACTCCGGTCACATATACTTGGTTGTTCGTGTTGATCCTGTGATTCACTTTGTACTGATAGTCCCAGTAATCCGGAAGGAAAGGCAGGCCGATAGCCTGAAACAACAATTGCAGGTACGATCGCCGAACCGATGCGATGTAGGTCGTATTCGATTCAGTATTATCACCCTTAAAAAGAGTACCCTCCAGTGTTAAGGCAGCTTCACTGGATCCAACCCTTAAGTTTCCGTTAAACTCGCGGTTGTCCCCGTTACGCTGATTAAATTGTAAGATTCCCGATAGAACGTTTTCATATTCGGCTCCAAACGAACTCGCCGTTAATGACACTCCCTCAAAAAAGGAGACATTAACGGCGAGTTCGTTTGGAGCCGAATA
>OBLN01000949.1_pt1 | contig 10343 bp, 14 predicted proteins | sample 1519301 | NCBI WGS metagenome assembly OBLN01 (sample SAMEA2452533, study PRJEB22499) | sediment metagenome | reverse complement strand
GGCCGGCGAACCCGCCACGGCGCCGGAGGCGAAACCGGCCGCGGACCGGCTGAAAGCGGTTCGCGCGAACTTGGGAAAAATTGTCCGGCTGTTGAATGACGCGGACGCCGGGACCGTTGACGCGGCGATAATTGAGATTGTCGGCGTCCTGGACCAGATCGGCGGGATAGATCCCCGTTATTCCAGCGAAGTAAAACGAATCATTGAAAATATGAGGGCGTAAAAATGGCTATCAAGATTGGGCCGAAAACATTTTACACGCCGGGCGAAGTGGGCGAAATTCTGGGGATCCACGCTGTCACCGTCCGAAATCTTATGAGGGCCGGCCGCCTCCCGGCGCACAAATTCGGCGGCCGTTGGTACATTTCGGAGGACAAGCTTTCCGCGGCGTTTTCTGGCGATTGGCAACCGGAGAGACCGGACGAACCCGCCGGCGAGGGCGAATAACTTTGAATGTCCGTAAATATTACATTGCAGACATAGAAAAATGATTGAACTTGAACCCGAAACCATGACCGCGGCGCCGCGAACCCGCGCGGACTTTAGCGAAAACGGACAAATGTCCGAAATCGCTAAAACTTTTCGCCGGCAACCGAACCCGCCGGCGCCGGTCCTGATCGAAACGCCGGAAACGGTTTTCTCCGCGGCGGTCCGGTCGATCAATAAACGCTTTCAGCTGGGGACGCTGGAATATATAGAGGACCACGCGCACGAACTGGCGGAGGATATCCGGCGGGCGCTTGACCGGCTGGATCTGATCTGGTCAAGATGGATCCCCGGCGCCGATCTGCAACCGTTCAAGCGGGCGTTGCGGACTTATTACAATTTGATTATCCGGGCGGTTGATATATTCGAGGGCGCGACAAATGGCAAATAAGCGGAAAAAAGTTTACACGAACGGCGAACACCCGAATATAGAGGGCGTTCTCACCCCGGACGGCTACAAATCGCAAGCGCTGGACGTTATCGCAAAACGCCAGGAGGACGAATTCGCCGGCGTTTATATGGCGCCGCCGGACTATGTTTTTCCGTCCGATGAATCAACCCTCCAGATTATAACCGCGCGGATCGGCGGGAATAATGTCGTTTCGCAAGTAATACAGATTGATAAACAGGCGTTCCGGATTCTTTGGTCACGTTCGCAAGAGGAAACCGCGGAAATCAACAAAGAACAAAAAACCGAACTCCAGGCGGCGCTTGATTGGCAGCTGGAAAAGATAAAACCACAAATTCGGGATGACGGCAGCGCCGGCTCTTTAACGCGGATCGGCGCTTTTTTCCTGATCCTGGGTGAACTGATAGACGGGCGGGCGCTTCCGGCGCGGGCCACGGTCACCGATTTTCTGGAAAGCGCCGTTGCGTTCCTCCGTGAAAAAGAAAATATCTGGGATTGGTTGACCCGCTGGCAAGATATCGCCAGAGGGATAAAACCGAAAAGCAATATTCTGGATAAATCTGTTTTATTGGATCTAACGACACATAAAAATACGAGTAAATGGATCGGCGTTCGCGGCGCTTTCACGGAGGTCCAGAAATACAGATGGGACGAAGATATAATTGAAAGCGAAGAAAAAGCGCTGGGGCGTAAATTAACCAAAGAGGAACGGATCAACGTCCTCCGGCAAGAAAAAGAATATTTAATGAAATCCTCCGTTACACCCGGCGAAATCTTTGTTATAAGTGACCGCTGGGGAGATTTTTCTATTTCAACGTCCGTTCCGCAATTATTCGCCGGGATCAAAAACGAAGAGCGGCGCCGGGAGCTGGAGAGGCGGCTCAAAAATCCGGAATTTTTCGACACGCCGGAATTTGTCGCCGGGCTGAACGCCGAACTTTCAAAGATTATTCTTTATCAGAACGCCGCGAAAATATACCGAATGAGCGTCGCATATTATTACAATACCCGCGACAATCATTTAAAAATTCCGAAAGAGGAGGCGCTGGAATATTTCGGGTTTGATCCGAGCGACAAGGGCGCATACGGCGAGATAGAGCGGGCCGGCTGGGCTATCTATAACGCCAGCGTCATTTTACGGGGCAAATTCCGCGGGGCGTTTCGTTTCTGGTCGAAATTCGTAAAAGATCAAAAGTATTATTATATCGATTTTATCCCTGACGTTTGGCCGGCCACAAAAGAACTTGTGGAATCGTACGGGAAAGAACGGACGCCGGAAAGTTTGGAAATCTTGCAAGAGCGGCGTTATTTCAAATGGCCGCCGCGGCTGGACGCGGCCGGGCTGTCGGCGTATGGCGATTATTACGCCGGGTTTATCTTGCGCGAAACGGGAAACAAGAAAATAAAAGATATTCCGGACGGTCAAAAAGTGATAGCGCGGGCCGGCGCGGATCATTGCGCGGAGGCGAATATCCAGGATTCCAACAGCGGCCGGAGAATGAAATCGATGATATCAACCTGGCGCGAAATCATGAATAAAACGAATATTATTACACGGATTGAACCGTCAATAAAGACGCTGGAGGGATTGACGCCGGGCCGGTTCAGTAGAACACAGATCCACGTTTACGCGACAAGTGACGCGGACGCCATAAGCCAATATCTGAAAGAACACCAACAAATAAAGTAAACAAATACGTCTAAAATATCCCAGAAAGTAAACAAATACGTCTAATTTTACCCGGAAAGTAAACAAATACGTCTAAATCGTTTCCACGGGATTTTTAAAACTGGCAGCGATAGCTTGTTTATTTTCAATTACATGAACGCCGGAAAAAAAGTAAACAAATACGTCTAAAAAACCACTTCTATATTACTTCTATACTATTTATATCATTGAAACGGCGTCCCTCCGCTGACGCTACGGGGACGCCAGAAACAATAAAACCGGAAAAAAGCGCCACGGCTGCGAACTTGGTATTTTATTTGCACTAAATCATACTGAATTTAACAGATCGGCGGACTTTATGAATGATTTTAAAAAACGAATCGGCCGGATCGAGGCGCGGATCCTGGCCGGCCGGGATGATACCACGGACGCGGACCATTGCGCGGCGTGTACCTGGTTCGCTGACGCTATGCGAACGCTGAACGCCGGCGGCGAACTGGCGCAGATTGACGCGGCTATCTGGAATGATATTTTCGAGAACGGGATCGATTCAACGAAAGCCTGGCGGAAATGGCAAACTACAAACGGCGCATTAACCGTATAACGGCGCGGATCGGCGCGGTCCGGGATGATCTGACCGATCAAGAGGCGGCCGAAATCTGGACGTTTTTTGAACCCCGGATTAAACTTGTCGAATCCGGCGGGGATTTATCGCTGGAGGATTGGCAAACCTGGGACCGCTACACGAAGCGATTAAAAGAGGCTTGGGGCTTATGAGGGATTGCAGGGCGCGGATCGGACGAATCGAAAAACAGCTGGGGACCGCTGGCGAAGATGGACCGCGGACCGTTGCGGATATCGTTCAATGGATCGGAAAACGTGAAGCGGCCGCCGGCGGAAAGCTGACGCCGGAGGATCGGGAGCGGGCGGAATATTACTGGCGCCGGCTATTCGATGAAGCGGACGCCAGGGAGGCGGCGGGCGGCCGTCCTGGGTTCGGCGCGAAACCCTCCAGGCGGCGGCGATGATCGGGAACGTTAAACCGATTACGGCCGGTCCGGCGGAGGCGCCGCGGCTGACAACCCGCCAGCGGAAAGTTATTGCGGCGATTATTGCGGCGCCGTCTTATGAGGACGCTATCCAGGCGGCGGGCGTTTGCCGGCAAACGTTTTATTCATACTTGCGCCAGGATCATTTCAAAACCGAACTGAACCGCCAGCTAAACGAACTGACGGACGGCGCTTTCACCCGGCTAAAAACCGCCAGCGGGGAGGCGGTCGAAACGCTGCGGACTTTACTGAAATCGGAATCTGAAAACGTCCGTTTGCGCGCGGCGCAAGCTATCGTTGACTATGTTATTAAAGCGCGCGAACTGAACGAAATAGAAACCCGGCTGGACGCCATAGAGGCGCACATTGACGGCGGCCGCTGATCGGCGGGAAATGTCATATCGAAATGACAAACGGGAGGGCGTGAACGTGGGAAATTTTAAACGGCGAGTCAAAGACTTTGAAAAGCGGCTGGATATCGGCGCCGGAAATCAGATAATCCGGGTTCCTCCGCCTCCGCCGGCTATCAATCCCCAGGCGGTCGAATCGCTGGGGACATTCCCCAGGCGGACGGGAGAAACGGACCAGGAATATCTTGACCGCTACAATGATCCAGGGCCGGCCGGCTGGATTTATGAGGGTTGTATCGATTGCGGAAAAATCGGAATCGCTTTTCCGTCACGTTCCAGAAACCAGGGGCAACCATGAACGCAAAAGCACGAATCAAGCGGGCCGAATCGGCGCTATCCTCCGCCAGCGGCGTTAAACTGGTTTGGGTTGAACCGGACGAAAACGGGAATTTCCCGCCGGATCCTCCCGGATCCCAGACAATTACAATCAAGTGGGATCCAAACGACAACCCGAACCAGGACGAAACCCTCCCGGCCGCCTCCGAATAAGCGCCAGCGGTCCGCCGGCAACCCGCCGGCGCCGCGCGGACTTTATAAAAAATGGACAAATGTCCGAAACTTATAAAACTTTCCAGCCGCCGGTCCGGATCAAAAGTTCAATCTGAACTTTTGATTTTCACCCGGCGCCGCTGATCGGCGCGCGCCTCCCTCCCGCCTCCCGGCGGACTTTGCGAAATTCCCGGATCAAAAATTCAATCTGAACTTTTGATTTTCTAAACACAAACCCCACGGGCCGGCGGACGCTGAACGGCTGTTGAACGGACGTTGAACGAACCCGGCCGCGGTTTGCTGGTTACTGCGAACAACAGCAAACCCGCCATATAAAACCCGTTGCAAAATGAGCGCGAAAGTTTACGATGATGGTTTACAGTAACAACGAACTATCATATTCGAACCCCGTTGCGAGAATGTCACCTATCCAACGTCACATTCCTTCGGATAACAACGAACTATCATATTCAAACCCCGTTGCAAGTTTTCCGGGGTGGGTAAATTTACCCTACCCGAACGAGTAACAACGAACCGTCATATTCAAACCCCGTTGCAAGTTTATAAGAATCGGCAATATTGCCGTTTTTTATAGTAACAACGAACCGTCATATCAAACCCCGTTGCAAGAATAATTTGTCCACTATAGTGGACAAATTACCAGGTAACAACGAACCGTCATATCAAACCCCGTTGCAAGGGCCATATATTGACGTTTTCCAGCTGGCGGCCGCCGCAAGATATAGACGCCGGCGCCAGCGGACCGGGAAACCCGCCGCCGCGGTTCTATGTTAACATAATCTGTATTATGCATACACCGATTGTTATTTATCAATAAGTTAGCGCCTTAAGGGGTGTATGACAATATGGCAGAAACGAAATATAATAAAATTGAACGCTTTCAATACAATATTAAAGAATATAAATTCACTTGACAATAAAACGAATAATCGCTATATTGGGACCAGGGACGGAACCCCAATCAAGCGGAGGCGCGAACCATGAACGAACTTGTTTCCATAGACGGACCGGCGGGCGCGGTCACCACGCCGGCGGCCGTTGCGGACTTTGGCGGTTTGGTCGATCTGTTTCTATGTTCCCAGGATATCCGGGACGCCAGCAAACGGACGTATCGGCGGGCGCTGAAACAGTTTGGCCGCTGGATCGAAGCGGCGCCGCGCGGTCAATTCACGCGGGAAACCGTCCTCCAGTTTAAAACGGATCTGATCGGCCGCGGGTTGTCGGCGTTTACTGTTTCCTGCTATCTGACCGCGGTCAAGCGCTTTTTCACGTGGGCGGAGGGCGCCGGATATTTCCCGAATATTGCAAAAGATATCAAGTTAATGAAGCGCGGCCGGGCGTTCCAGAAAGACGCTTTCACGCCGGACCAGGCGCGCGAACTGTTGGCCGCTATCAAAACGCGAACCCTCCGCGGAAAGCGGGATTTTGCCATTGTAAACTTGATGATCCGGACCGGACTCCGGACCGTGGAGATTATCCGCGCGGACGCCGGCGATATTGCGAACCAGGGAGGGAAAACCGTTCTTTATATCCAGGGCAAGGGCCGGGACGGGAAAAGCGATTTTGTGGTATTGACGCCGGCAACCCTGACGCCGATAAATAGCTATCTGAAAACCCGCGGCGCGGTTGATCCCGGCGCGCCATTGTTTGCGGCTGTTTCAAACCGCAACCACGGCGGCCGGCTGACAACCCGAAGCGTTTCGCGGCTGACGAAATCCGCCATTGAAAGAATCGCTCCCGGCCGGGACCGGCTGACGGCGCACAGCTGCCGCCATTCGGCCGTCACGTTTGCGCTTTTGGGCGGCGCCACGGTCCAAGAGGCGCGGGCGCTGGCGCGCCACGCCGATATTAATACAACCCTGATTTACGCGCACAATATAGACCGGCTGGCGGCGGCGCCGGAAATCAAGATCGATACGGTTCTGAACGGTTAACCAGGGAGGCGGGAGAATGGAAAATCAAGAAATGAACTGGGATGATCTGACGGACGGACAGCGCGAACTTGCCGGATATCTGGCGGGAATTAATGAGGACCAGCTGGCGGCGCTTCGGGATCTGTTGACCGCGACAATCAAACGGAACGCGGTTGAACGGGACGCTTTCAACTTTAATAGCGATGGATTGCGATTCAACGTAAACATGAATTAAAGAGGGCCACAAAATGAGCGATTTAGTCAAGTTAACCGGACTTTGGAAATCAAAAACCAAAAAGGGCGAAACGTTGCTTTCTGGATCATTGAACGCCGTTTCCTCCCTGGTTATCCTCCCGAACACCTACAAAAAGACGGAGAAAGATCCGGATTTTTACGTCTATCTGAAAGCGCGCGACAAAGACGCGGCCGCGGCGAAGCCGGCGGCGCCGGCGGATGATCTGGACTTTTGACCGTCACGGCGAATAATGGAAAACATTTCCAAAAAGCGCGGCCGGCCGCGAATGATTCGGGATGAACTCCGGGCGGTTTATTGCGATAACGGGCGGCGCCAGCAAGACAATAAGGCGCGAATGTTTGACTTTATCCGGCTGATCTATCCGGACGGCGCCGCCAGCGAACCCCTGGATTCGGTTTTTCTCTTTTTGTGGGATATCAAAAACGAAAAGATGAAAACAACCATATTAGCCGAACTTGGGCGGCTGACGGTCCGGGCTGGGGATGATATCGCTTTAAAAGCGGCGCGCGTCATTTGCGAACATAAAATGAACACGGCGCGGGCTTTGGCGTTTTTGCGGCGATTCAGAAAAACGAAAACCGGCGCCGGCTGGTCCGTCCTACAAAAAATATTGCGGCTGATTGATGATAGCTTGTTATCGGCGGACGAACGGGAAACCCTCCGCCAGAACTTGAATTATTTCTTATCACCCCAAAAACAAGAGGGCGAATAAATGGCGATTGGACCCGGATTCAAGCGGGCGGGAATGCCGCACGACAAAGAAATGGAAATTGCGGCGCTGGGTTGTATGTTGACCGGATACCCCGAAGCCGTTTCTTGTGTTTGCGAAATGTTGGATCTGTCTTGTTTCTATGATCCGCAACACCAGGCGATTTTCAAAGCCGGCGCCTCCCTATATCAGCGCGGCGCGGCGGTCGATATCTTGACCGTTCGGGACGAACTGGAACAGATCGGCCAGCTTGAAAAGCTGGAGGATCCGGACTATCTAAATTATTTGATTGAGCGGACCATTTCAACCGCGAATATCGAACAATATTGCAAGATCCTCCGGGATAGCGCCGGATCAAGAAAAGCGCTGACTTTATTCCAGGACGCTATCAATTCAATCCTGGAGAATCCGCAGCGGCCGGACGTGGACGAAATCCGGCAAAAATTCGAAGATATCGCCGGCGGACTGGCGCCAATCGGGGATATTATCCAGGCGTATAAATTTTCAGAATATGAACAATCGATGCAGACCGAACCGGACGCCATAAAAACCGGATACAATGAGCTGGATCGAATCGCTCCCGTTACACCCGGCGCAATTACTATTATCGCCGGCCGTCCCTCCCACGGGAAAACCACGTTTCTGTTAAATCTTATGATGCAACAGGCGGCGGCGTATCCTGATAAACATTTTTTCTTTTTCAGTTATGAACAAACCAGAAACCAGCTTATGACGCGGCTATTGATGCGGGAGGCTAATCTTGTTTTGGATCCATACGGGAACAATTACACGCAATATAAAAGATATATCAAGTATAAAAACCAGGACGAACCCGCCATTGAGGCGGCGCGGCGCCGGCTGGCGGACTTTGACAACCGAATCTTTTTGATCGATGAACGTTACACGGTCGAACAGCTGACGGGCGTCCTGGCGCAGCTGGCGAAGCGTCACCGGATCGGCGCCGTTTATATCGATTATATCCAAAAGATCGGGACGAAATTCAAGAGTTATTCACGACAAACCGAACTGCAAACTATTTCCAATCAGCTGTTGGATCGGGCGCTATCGCTAAAGATCCCGGTTATCATGGGAGCGCAATTCAACCGGGAGGGCGTCAAAACCGGCCGCCAGCCGTCCAAAACCGGCGAACCCGGCGCGAACAAAAAGCGCAAACCGATAACGGAGGATTATATCCGGGAGGCGGGCGATATTGAACAGGACGCCAATTTAATATTGGGTTTGTGGGATGATCGGAAAGATGGCGGGAAAGAGGACGGGCTGGCGGTCTACGTTTTAAAGAACCGGGACGGCGAACCGCGCCACGAACCGATAACTTTAAATTATTCGCGCGAAGTTTACAGGATAACGGACGGGAAAGAATCGCCCGAACAATCCGCCGGCGGTCCGGAGGCGGCGGGCGGCGAGGTGATGGGCGGCGAGGTGATGCCGTGGGAAAAAGATTAACCAGGAGGGCGCACACAATGGAAATTATCGCTTTTATGAATCAAAAGGGCGGCGTTGGCAAAACAACCGCGGCCGTTAATATCGCCGCCGGAATGTCGCTGATCGGCCGCCGGGTTCTGTTGGTCGATATGGACCCGCAAGCGCACGCCACGCAATCGCTGGGAATATCGGAGGAGGGCGAAAAGAGAAAGACGGTTTTTGAGGTTCTGGACGAAACCGCGGCCGCGGCGGATGTTATCCTGGACCGCGGCGGGCTGGCGGTCCTCCCGTCCGGGTTGACGCTGGCGAACGCTGAACTTTATTTCCTGGGGACGCCGGGCCGTGAAATGATGTTATCGAACGCCCTAAAAGCTATCCGCGCGGACTTTGAATATATTTTTATTGATTGTCCTCCCTCCCTGGGCGTTCTGACAATGAACGCTTTGGCCGCCGCAACCGGCGTTTATGTCCCAATCAAAACCGAATTTCTCCCAATGCAGGGAATAACGCAGCTGATAAAAACGGTCGATCTGATCCGCCAGCGAATAAACGCAGCGCTGAAAATAACCGGCGTTTTCGGGACGTTTTACGACAACCGCCGGACGCTGAACCGGGAGGTAATGGCGGCGGTCCGGGAGATCTTCGGCGCGGCCGTCTTTGAAACGACAATCCGGAATAACGTTGCGCTGGCGGAGGCGCCGGGAGCGGGAAAGACAATATTTGAACACGCGCCAGGATCCCACGGCGCAGAGGACTTTAGCGCACTTTGCCGCGAAATCATTTCCAGGGAGGACGGTCAATAATGGCAAAAACGGCGAACGTTGCAAACTCCGCTATCGCTAAAGAACTGAAAGCGGCGAAAGAGGCGGCGGACCGCGGCGAACTTTCAAACGAATTAACCCACGTTCTCGCAGCGGATCGGCCGGCGCCGGAGGGCGTCAAGCTGGAGGCGGTCAAGATGCACGCGGTCCAGAACTTGACCGAACACCCGTTAAACCGCGAATATTTTCAACCATTGCCGGCGGACGAATACGAAAAGCTGAAAGAGGATATCCGGCGCCGCGGCGTCCTAGTCCCAATTATCGCCACGGCGGCCGGCGTCATTCTATCCGGTCACCGGCGGGCGCAGATTGCGCGCGAACTTGGCCGGACGTTTGTCCCAGTCCAGTTTATCGCCGGCAAGCTGACGGAGGCGCAAGAGCGCGAATTTCTGATAAAAGATAATCTGTTACGGCGCCAGCTGGGACCGGAGGAAAAGAAAGCGCTGATTGTCGCCGTATACGGGGAGGAGATAGACCGGGACCGGCGCGGCGGGGATCGGAGGAGCGCGGCCGCAAAATCAAAAGTTCAATCTGAACTTTTGATCCACGGCGAACCCTCCGCAACCCTCCCGGAACGGATCGAACGGGAAACCGGCGGCGCTATCACGGCCGGGACCGGGCGCCGGCTGATTGCGGAAATCAAGAGGGACCGCCAGCGCGCGGCGGCC
>OBLN01000948.1_pt1 | contig 10345 bp, 7 predicted proteins | sample 1519301 | NCBI WGS metagenome assembly OBLN01 (sample SAMEA2452533, study PRJEB22499) | sediment metagenome | reverse complement strand
CTTATTTTCCTCTAAAAAACTATGCTTCTGACCACCCTTTCGATAGCCAATGATTGTCTCTAGGTTCACATTGTGAACACTGGCAAAAATATTTTGATCAATATGGGAGTTAATTTTCCTAAATTCTTTTATTAATGATTTCATTTCGTCCCTCTTAGAGCCTCCATTTTCATCTTCTGGAATAGAATTTTCCGTTAAAGGACATGCACATTGGATAAATTGCAAATCGTTATATCTTTTCCATGCTAGTATATCTGCTTCCTTCACCTTGTACATAGGACGAATAAGTTCAAGACCTTCGAAATTGGTACTTCGTAATTTAGGCATCATGGTTTTAAATTCTCCTGCATAGAGCATACTCATTAAAATTGTTTCAATAACATCATCAAAATGATGACCTAAGGCTATTTTATTACAACCTAATTCTTGAGCATTCTTATATAAATATCCTCTTCTCATCCTTGCACATAAATAACAAGGTGAATCATCAATATCCTTTACAATACGAAAAATATCCGACTTAAATATATGTATAGGAATATTCATTATCTTAGCATTATCTATAATTCGTTTCCGGTTGACTTCATGATAGCCTGGGTCCATGACTATAAATTCTAATTCAAAGTGAACTTTACCATGTCGCTTTAATTCTTGCATACATTTCGCCATCAGCATAGAATCTTTCCCACCGGAGATGCAAACAGCTATTTTATCGCCTTCTTGTATTAAATCATAATCATTAATACCCTCAACAAACTTCTTCCAAATCTCTTTTCGATACTTTTTAATAATACTTCGTTCAATTATTCTATACTTTTCCATATTCTACCTCTTTTATCTATAACTATAAAACATTCTTTATTGCTTTTTTTACTTACAACTCAGAACGTATATCTGGTAAATAATCATGGTCTATTGTAATAATGCTATGGTAATTTGGGTCTATTTTTTTTATTTCATTCTCGATGATGCCCACTAATTCTTCATTATCGTGGTTAAAATCATAGGGCACGACGATATCAAATATAAGGTTTGAATGGCTTATTCCCCAAACCACTCGAAAATCATGCATACTCAGCTCGTGAGAGATATTCTTAATAATACTTTTTACGGTTTCCCTTAATTGATTCGTCCGTTCATCATTCGTAACTATAGGATCTATGTGGATAACCAGCTGAATTCCATCTTCTCGCATAAAATCTCGCTCTATATTGTCAATAATATCGTGACTAACCATTATATCTTCCTCTGCCGGGACCTCGCAGTGCACAGTGGCAAAAATTTGTCCTTCGCCGTAACTATGTACTTGTAAATCATGAAGTGATACTACACCCTTGTAACTAAGAATTTTTTTGTAAATATACACGATTAGCTCTCTAGAAGGAGCAATTCCCAATAGGGGATTTACGGTATCAATGATAAGTTTTATTCCACTGATAATAATTAAAATAGCAACAGCAAGCCCTAAATATCCATCCAGATTAAAACCAGTATATCGGGGAATAAGTATCCCTATAAGTATTACAGTAGTAGATAAAATATCATTTCTACTATCTGTAGAAGTGGCAATCAATGTTGTAGAGTTAATTAACCTGCCTACTTTTCTATAAAATAAAAACTGCCATAGCTTTCCTAAAATCGCAATAATCATTATCCATACGGAAATCATACTGAAAATTGCTTCCTCAGGCTGGATAATTTTTTTTATTGCACTTTGAAATAGCTGAAAACCTAAAAGGGTAATAAAAAAAGATACGATTAAACCAGCAATATACTCCATACGTGCATGACCATAGGGATGCCCTTTATCCGCAGGTTTTCCAGCAATCTTAAATCCTATCAATGTAACCAAAGACGAACTCGAGTCCGATAAATTGTTAATTGCATCAGCCGTTATAGCAATACTATTAAATCCGATCCCTGCAATAATCTTTATGGTAAATAAGATTAAATTAGTAACAATACCTACTATGCTTGCAAACTTTCCATATCTCATGCGAACTTTCGAAACCGTTGTCTTTTCATAATCCTTTACAAATAGTTTTATCAGTATGCTTGTCAACTGCTATCCCTCCACATAAAAGTTTTTGATGTGTAATAGCTTACTCTTGTTTTACCGATTTTTCGTGCTACAAGAAAATATAGGTTAATAATATAGTATATCATAGATTACATTCATATTAATTTATTTTTTAAATACATAGATCTACTGTTCTTTATAGATACCAGTGGTCAGCTATAAGTGCTATGGTACTCCTTTCGGGTCTTAAAATTCTTCGACTTACGCCTCAGGATGACTGAAGTAGAAACTGAGGGTCAATCTGCTGATTCGCATATCATAAATTTGAAAACTATATCTCAACTCTTATTGTCTACTTCGAAATTTTCGATAGATAATATAAGATATTACGGACAAAAGAGCGGTAATTACTATGGAAATAATAAATTCAGGAGAGGTTGGATCGGTAATGGTTGCTCCAATAAAAGTAGTTGCTAACATTCCGGGAAGGATTCCTAATAGAGAACCTGTGATATACGGTGTAAACCTTAGCCCGATCGACCCTAAAAACAGGCTTACTAAATCTCCAGGTAGTATGCTTATTACCCTTAGAAAGTACGAGAAAAAACATTGATTTCGAATGACAGACATCCTTGAAATTTCGCCAAATTTTTTATACCTTTTCATAAGATTAATGACAAAGTCTCTACCTAAAAGTCTTCCAATTAAAAATGGAATGACAGAGGCAACAAAAGTGCCCACTAGATTAATAACAATAGCCCAAAAAGGAGAGAAAATCATTCCTGCACTAATATGCAATACGATAAGGGGAAAAACTATAGAAATGGATTTTAAACCATAAAGTCCTATAATAACACTTGCTGCCATTAATGGATTTTTAGGCGTATAGCTTACTATTTGCTCTACACTGATATCCTTATATTGTAAACCGATAAAAAGTCCTATAGCAATAAGAGCAACAATAGGTAATAATTTGATGTACCTTAAAGTTGCATCGGATATTTTCCGCTCCAAATCTATGCACTCCTTTTTTAAATAGTGTGCCCAATTAGGAGATTGTCATTATTCTTATGAAAAAATGGAGGTATACGTAAAGTGGGATAAACAGCTTCTTAAGGGATAACCTCCTTGTACGAATAATGTAAAGGAGCAAATTTCATAGGAAATCTGCTCCTTCTACTTTTATTCCTTTTCGGATGGCAGTTGTAAAATAGCCCCTTGATCTGCGGATGTTACGAGATGGGCATACCGTGCTAAGTAGCCAGTAGTCACTTTAGGCGCTTTAGGCGTCCAATGTGCCCTTCTCTTTTCTAATTCTTCATTGGTAATATCTATATCGATAGTATTTGCATCAATATCAATTTTAATAATATCCCCTTCTTCTACAAGGGCGATATTTCCCCCTACTGCAGCCTCTGGAGAAACATGACCTATTGAAGCCCCTCTAGAAGCTCCACTGAAACGGCCATCCGTGATGAGAGCGACAGTACTATCTAAACCCATACCTGCAATAGCAGAAGTAGGATTTAGCATTTCTCGCATTCCAGGTCCACCTTTAGGGCCTTCATATCGAATAACTACCACATCACCTTCTACAATTTCTCCGCCTTTGATGGCCTTGATTGCATCTTCCTCACAATCAAACACTCTCGCTGGACCTTGATGTTTCATCATTTCAGGAGCAACAGCTGAACGTTTAACTACACATGAGTTTGGGGCAAGATTTCCTTTTAATACAGCTATTCCACCTGTTTCGCTATATGGTTGTTCAATTGGACGGATTACTCCATGATCTTTATTTATACAACCTTCAATGTTTTCCCCTACGGTTTTACCCGAAACGGTTAGTGCATCCGTCTTAAGAAGACCCTTTTTACTTAATTCATTCATAACGGCGTGAACGCCGCCTGCTTCGTTTAGTTCTTCAATATACGTATGTCCAGCTGGGGCTAAATGACATAAATTTGGTGTATTTGCGCTAATTTCATTTGCAATATCCAAATTGAGTTTAATTCCAGCTTCATGAGCGATTGCAGGTAGATGAAGCATAGTATTTGTACTGCATCCTAAAGCCATATCTACGGTTAATGCATTCATAAAGGCATCTTCTGTCATAATATCCTTTGGCTTAATATCCTTTTGAACTAATTCCATTATTTGCATACCCGCGTGCTTGGCCAATTGGATACGAGCAGAGTATACAGCTGGTATAGTTCCATTTCCTTTAAGTCCCATTCCTATGACTTCTGTTAGGCAGTTCATGCTATTCGCAGTATACATACCAGAGCAAGAGCCACAAGTAGGACATGCTTTATTTTCAAATTCCTCAACATCTTCTAAAGTCATTTTACCTGCGCTATAAGCACCTACCGCCTCAAACATGGAGGATAAGCTAGTCTTTTTTCCTTTTACTGTTCCAGCTAACATTGGACCACCACTAACAAAGATAGTTGGAATATTTACCCTTGCTGCTGCCATGAGTAGTCCTGGAACATTTTTATCGCAATTAGGGACCATAACAAGCCCATCAAAAGCATGTGCCATTGCCACGGCTTCTGTTGAATCTGCAATTAAATCTCTAGTAACCAGCGAGTATTTCATTCCTAAATGGCCCATAGCGATTCCATCGCAAACTGCTATAGCAGGGAATACGACAGGTGTTCCACCAGCCATTGCTACACCTAATTTTACTGCATCTACAATTTTATCTATATTCATATGACCTGGGACAATCTCATTATAAGAGCTAACGATGCCAATTAACGGTCTGTCCAATTCTTCTTTTGTCATACCTAAAGCATTAAACAAAGAACGATGTGGAGATTGTTGCATACCTTTTGTAACTGAGTCACTTCTCATTATTTTCACCCTTTCAAAATAGCTTAAAAATGTATATGTATCTAAAACGGATAGTTGTACAAATTCACTTTTTAGTCGTAACTCTATTTTAAACTATTGATTTTGCTTTTACAAGCCTGTTACTATTAGTTGTAAGTTCTAAGTTCTATGTTTTAAGTAAAAACAAATAGGCACCTGCGGTGACCGTTACATGGAATGATGAGGTAATTATTTCGGTGGATCGAAGGAAATCATCTGGATTACTCAGGTTAGAGCTTAGGTAAAGCTCTTGGGTCAATAAGTTCTATGTAAAGTAGATGGCCACTCAGTGATAATTTACTTTACTGTCCAACTGTCCAACTATTATGCAAAAAGTCACCCGAAGGTGACTAGATTCTTTTACATAGAACTTAGAACTTAAAACTTAGAACTTAAAACTTAGAACTTAAAACTTAGAACTTATACCAACTTAGAACTTTGTTATTTTGTTCCGAAAATTCGATCTCCAGCATCGCCTAAGCCTGGAACAATATAAGCATTTTCGTTTAGCTCTTTATCTACTGCCCCACAGAAAATAGGCACATCAGGGTGGTCTTTATGCAATCGTTCAACTCCAGCTTCTGCGGCGATAATACATACCCATTTTATATTTTTAACTCCTCTTTTCTTAATGAAATCAATGGCAGCAGAACCGGAACCTCCAGTTGCAAGCATTGGGTCAAGAATGATTACTTCGCTTTCGTCTGTATTTTGTGGAAGCTTACAATAATATTCTACAGGTTCTTTTGTTTCTGGATCACGATATAATCCGATATGACCTACTCTTGCAGTGGGAATAATCTTTAGCATTCCATCAACCATACCAAGACCAGCCCGCAAGATAGGAACTAAAGTAACCTTTTTATCCGTCAAAACTTTCGTCTTTGCCCTGGCCATAGGTGTTTCAATTTCTATTTCTGTCAATGGAAAGTCTTTTGTCACTTCATAAGCCATTAGCATAGATACCTCTTCAACCAATTCCCTAAAGGATTTGCTATTGGTACTTTTATCTCTTAGAAGAGAGATTTTATGTTGAATCATTGGATGATTAAAAATAAATACATTGTCCTGTTCGCCTATCATCGTATTCCTCCTATGTAATAACATTTAGTTAGTCTGAAATTCAATCTATTTTAGCACAATATTCTTCATTTGTATATAAATCTAATAAAGTCTTTTAGTAGGAATTTAAGGAAATCTACTCTTTTAATCAGTATGCCCTTTGGGTATATAAAATATAGTGAGCAAATAAATGAATTAGATATCCCATGTGATTTTAAATTATTCTAGTTGCCATTAAATATATGGAGATGATAAAAATGAGTAATTGCAAATTAGAAGAAACAAATCGCCAACCCACTCTTTCTATGAAAATCACTACATCGGTGAACTCATTAATTAAAGATTTGAAAAAGGGGTATGCCCACATTGACCTTTATTTAGATGAACTAGGTGAAGTGCCTGTCGGTCCTCCTTATACTGCATATTATAACTGGGAAGGAGATTCTATAGAGGTAGAATTAGGTTATCCTGTAAAAAAGGCCTTACCAGGAAAAGGCTGCATCTTTCCCTATGAGATACCATCCGGGAAAAAAGCTACATTAATGTATTATGGGCGATTACAGAAAATCGCACCATCCTACAAATCCCTCAACACTTGGATAGAAAAAAGTGGCTACCAAGCAGGAGTAAATTACGAATTTTACTATAATCTATTAGAAAACGTACCTGATGAACAGTTAGTAACGAAAATTTCATATATCATTACTAAAATTTAAAATTCTCAAGACAAAAATTTAATTAAAGTTTTGTTACGTTATCTTTAATTTCAAGATATATTTGTTTAAGTTTGTCGACTTTTTTGTTATTATAATAAAGTCAATAATAATCTTGGAGGTAAATGATGACGATAAAAATGATAATTGGTCTTATTGGAGGACTAGGACTTTTTATTTATGGAATGAGCATTATGTCCGATGGCCTTAAGGCAGTTGCTGGTGACCGGATGAAAAGCCTTTTAGAATTCTTAACGAACAACCGCTTTATGGCAATTCTTGTAGGTACTGTAGTCACGATGATTGTCCAGAGTTCTAGTACTACAACGGTTATGGTTATCGGCTTCGTCAATGCTGGACTTATGAATTTGATGCAAGCAGCAGGGGTCATACTGGGTTCCAATATTGGTACTACTATTACATCCCAGATGATAGCATTCGACGTGGCGGGTATTGCCCCCTTATTTGTAGGGATAGGGGTAGTAGTAACTCTTTTTTCTAAAAAGAAGCGAAATAGACAAATTGGTGAAATTATTTTAGGTTTTGGTATTTTGTTTGTTGGTATTAACACCATGTCAGAGGTGATGAAACCATTAAGAGACAATCAAGGATTTATCGATATTTTAATTTCTTTTGGCCGTAACCCACTTCTTGGACTACTTGCAGGTGCAGCAATTACCGCCATTATACAAAGCAGTAGTGCCACAGTTGGTTTACTTCAAGCTGCAGCCATGTCAGGCGCTTTTGATGGTATAGGTGGGATAACTCCACTTTCTATTATAATTCCTATTATTCTAGGAATGAATATTGGTACTTGCGTAACAGCATTACTATCTAGTATCGGGACGAACATTACAGCAAAGAAAGCAGCAGTTATACATATCTTTGTTAATATTATCGGATCAGTTTGGGTAATGATCCTAATGGGAGCGCTCAACACAGTAACAAATGGCAACAATTCATTTTATGAATTTTTAATTGCTATTTCTGGGAATAGAATAGTAGACGGGCAAAGCATACCCGATATAAACAGGCAAATAGCTAATTTCCATACCCTTTTTAATACAGCAAATATGCTTATTTTACTTCCTTTTATGACGCCTTTAGTTCACTTTATTAATCAATTAATGCCTGATAAAATCAATCCAGAAGAGGTTAGGGTTCAACTAGATGAACGTATGATAGAAAACCCCGCTATTGCCATCGGCCAATTGACAAAAGAAGTAGTGCGCATGGGTAACCTAGCAAACAAAAATTTAATTCAATCCGTTGAAGCAATATTAAACAAGGATGAATACTTAGTTGAAAAGGTACTCAAGAGGGAAAAGCTAGTAAATGACTTTGAAAGAGATATCACTAAGTACCTTGTACAATTATCTAATAGCCCCTTGTCTGAAAAGGAGCATAATTGGGTACTCCATCTCTTCAATTGTATTCACAATATAGAGAGAATTAGCGACCATACCGAAAACTTAGCTGAATTAGCCCAGTACCGCATTGATAATAAAGTCAGCTTTAGCAATACAGCTGTCGAGGAATTAAAAGTCATGATGGATACGGTTATTGAAGCTTGCCAAAACGTCATCACAAGCATCGAGATAAAAGATCGTTCCCTTGCTGTAAAAACGATTAGAATAGAAGAAAAGATAAACATTATGGAAGAAGAATTAAGAACTGGTCACATAAGCAGACTAAATCAGCAAATCTGTAATCCAACTACTGGTGTGATTTTTTTAGATATTGTGGGTAATTTAGAGCGTGTAGGAGACCATGCAAATAATATTGCAGAATTAATCTTATCGAAGTAAATGAAAGGTATAGCATTACCTATAATTTAAAAATACATACTAAAGCGCCTAAGGCGGCTTAGTATGTATTTTTTTATCTTATGATCAAATGCATTATTCAATTACATTTCTTATTCTTTTTTTCACTTTATCCTCGCCCATAATTTGCTGTAAAGACCAGACATCAGGTGAAGTTGTTCGTCCAACAATAGCTAAGCGAACCACAGTACTCACATCCCCAACGTGACCTTTATACAGTTCTGGATTTTTCTTAAAGTCCTTTGGTTTTGCTGCATATCCATGAGAAATAGCAATTTCTCTAATCTTATTAAACCATTCACTTTGATCGTCGTCGTGTTTATATGACTCTAAATAATCCTTTAAAAGTGTCTTTGCCTCTGTTTCATCGATATTTTCAGGATAGGAATCCTCCATAGTATAGAATTCATCAAAAAAGTAATGTATAAATTCAAAAATCTGTTCACAGTAGATTAAGTCTTTACGCGGATTTTTATCTTCTCTCCCTACAGATAGTAATTTTTGAACTTCCTCTTTATAATTAATGAGTAGATGAACAACCTCTGTTTTATATTCTGTTGCCCACTGTAGTAAAAACGCATAGATTTCTTCTACGTGGATTTTAATCAGTACGTCCTTACTAATATCATTAAGCTTATTTAAATCAAACAATGCTCCAGAGTTACTCATTTTATTTAGTGAAAAATTAAATTCAGCAATATCTGCCTCAGGATTTGCTATTCGCCACTCTTCAAAGTTGGAATTTAAGATTGTCATTAAGTACTCACGAACGGCCTCTGGATGGTAACCAAGGCTTTTATAGTAATTCAGTCCTAATTCGGGATCTTTTCTCTTTGAAAGCTTTCTCTTAGCTCCATTATCCATCTTCATTAAAAGGGCCGTATGGCAATATACCGGCAAATCCCAGCCTAATATAGTAAACAACTCATAATGAATGGGTAAGGTAGAAAGCCACTCTTCGCCCCTTACCACATGAGTTACTTTCATCAAATGATCATCTACAACATGAGCAAAATGGTAAGTAGGAATACCATTGGCTTTTAAAAGGACGATATCTTGTTGATTTACTGGCATGGTAAGTTTCCCTCGAATAGCGTCTTCTATTTCAAAAGTCTCTTCATCTTCCCCCAATGATTTTAAGCGAAGGACATAAGGTTCTTTGTTTTGAAGATGATGCTCAATTTCCTCTAAAGATGCATCTCGGTATTTGGCCCATTTGCCATAATAGCCGGTATTGACACTTTCTTTTATCTGTTCTTCCCTAATTTCGCTAAGTTCTTCCTCGGTACAGAAACATGGATAGGCTCTGCCTATTTCTACTAAGTATTTTGCAATAGCCTGATAAATCTTTCCCCTATGACTTTGAAAATAGGGACCATAGTTTCCTATTTCTCCATTGATAGTTGCTCCCTCATCAAATTGTAAGCCAAAGTACTCTAATGAAGAAATAATCGTTTGTACAGCACCCTCAACTTTTCTCTTTTCATCTGTATCCTCTATGCGAAGCATAAACACACCATCGCTTTGATGAGCTAAACGCTCATCTACAAAAGCTCCATAAAGGTTTCCTAAGTGAATAAAACCTGTAGGACTTGGCGCAAGCCTAGTTACTTTTGCACCTTCCTTTAATCTTCTATCAGGAAACATTTTCTCTTCGTAATAAGTTATCGATTCTGTACTTTCAGAAAAAAGTAATTCCGCCAACTGCTTATAATCCATCGTTTTTACCGCCTCTATTTCTATATATTCTATATTTAAAATATCTCCACTTGTAATAGGAAGAATATTCTTACTACTAAATTATAAAATGAAAGACGGTTTTCCTCGTGTATACGAAAAACCGTCTT
>OBLN01000947.1_pt1 | contig 10347 bp, 11 predicted proteins | sample 1519301 | NCBI WGS metagenome assembly OBLN01 (sample SAMEA2452533, study PRJEB22499) | sediment metagenome | reverse complement strand
GTTACTATAATCAAGTTCACAATTGTTAATTTGCTGCGGTTTGCAAAGCAGGCAATTCCATTTGCTGAAAATTGCCGGGGCTTACATCGTGGCATTTTGACTTCACGAGTGTATAATTATGAATACCGAATTGAGTGCAACTGTCAAGGCGGATCTGCTGAGCATAGGAAGTGTTCAGGTAGACACTGCTCTTCTCCCTGCGCAGCTCAAAAGTCTGGCTACTGCCGGGCCCGGAGCAGGTGGGTCTTCAATTTTTTTCAGGTCGGGGGACCGGCGGGTACGCCTTACAATTAATGAGCTTTCTCCTTTGCGTGCAGTGCCGGAAGACGGAGATGTGGTTCTCATTAAAGGCAACGATATGATTGCCAGAGGTGCACTTGAGCATCCGCTCTGCCACTGTCCGGAACAGGCATACATTACATTGTCTGAAAAGTGTATATATGACTGCCAGTTTTGCCCTGTGCCGAAAATGAATGGCGGGATAAAAGACAGCAAAAAAGTGCTTCAAATGGTTGCTGAGGCTTATGCAACTGGTGAATTAAAGGCAATTTCCCTTACAAGCGGTGTTGCAGTCTCGCCGGAGAAAGAAGTGCAGAGAATGGCAGGGATAGTAAAACAGCTCAGGCGTGAATATGACCTTCCGATAGGAGTTTCAGTCTACCCCACAGAACATTCTTCTGAAAGGCTGTATGCCGCAGGGGCATGCGAGATAAAATACAATGTAGAGACAATGGACCCTGCGCTTTTCCGCCGTGTCTGTCCTGACCTTTCCCTCCAGACAGTTCTTGATTCGCTCGAAAACGCAGTGGATTACTTCGGAAGAAACAGGGTCTCTTCAAACTTTATAATCGGGCTCGGAGAAACCGATGAAGCTGTCCGGAAAGGACTAAAGCAGCTTACTGACAGGTGTGTAATCCCTATTATCAGGCCAATATCACCCCATCCTCTAAGGAAAGATGTGATTAATATCCAGCGCCCGGATGCTTCACGGCTTCTGAAGCTGGGAGGTATGCTAAGGGAGATGCTTGACTGCCAGTCCCTCTGCGCAGAAAAATCGAAAACAATGTGCCTCCTCTGCACGGGCTGCGACCTGACACCCCACCGGGATATTTGAACCTGTGCTTGAATCTCTGAACTTTAAAGCAAACAATTATTGATTCCAGGTAGAAGTTAGACCAATGTCGGTGTGTGACCTGAGGTCTCAGTTCTCTTATTATATTTTATGAACTCCCGTTCTTTGGAGAACATTGGAGATCTTCGGAGACCATTGGAGATTATTTTGATTCAGATTAGTTCATTATTTCCTGATATATTCTCATATTATCTCGATAAGGAAATTATATCTTGATAATCTGGCTTTTTGGGATAATATTTTTTAATTTATGGAAAACCTTATAAAACCCGGACCTGAATTGTTGATTACATGACACAGCAGTTTACTCTCACCATTGAATCCGGGAAGAATAGACTTGGAGAACAGGAAGGGTTCGACAGGATCGAAATCAGTCCCGGAGACACCCTGTCAATAGTTGGTCCGACAGGTTCGGGAAAATCCGCTTTAATTAACGATATCGAAACTCTCGCACAGGGGGACACTGTAACAGGCAGGAGGATTCTCATTAACGGGGAAGAACCGCCCGAGTCTTTTGTACGGGAACCTGCTTTTAAGCCAATTTCCCTGATCACACAAAACACACGCTGTCTGGCAGACCTATCGGTCGAAGAATTTCTACTCATGCACATAAGGGCAAGGAAACCCGGTAGGGAAGACCTTCTTGAGGAGACCATAAACCTTGCAAACACATTTACCGGCGAAGAGATCGGCCTTAAAAGCCGGATGAGTGGTCTTTCCGGAGGCCAGACTCGGTCTCTTATGATTGCGGATGCCCTTGTGATTGGTGATACTCCTATTCTCCTCCTTGACGAGATTGAAAATGCAGGTATCTTCAAAGACCGTGTAATCCAGGCCCTCCAGGGAGGAAACAAGGCTGTTATCCTTGTAACACACGACCCTTACCTTGCACTTACAGCCGGCAGGCGCATAGTAATGAGGCATGGGGGGGTTTTCTCGGTGATCGAACCTACAGGACAGGAGCAGGACCTTATTGAAGACCTTGCCCTGATTGAGGACAGGCTGCATAATATCAGAGAAAAACTCAGGCTTGGAGCTTCTTTCCCAGTGGGTTCTTCATCAGGCTCTTCATCCATTTCTTCGGAAGCTTTAATGGCTGCCATTAACAGGGTGTGATCTGAGATGAAACTCCTTATAATCGCGGGCCCCCCCAGCGGAGGAAAAACTGCTGTAATCCGCCAGATAATAAAGAACCTGCCTGAGGGCTCGCTTCCTGCTTTCCTTAAGATCGATGTTGTGCATGCAACGGAAGACCAGGAACTTGCAGAGGATTTCGGCATTCCTGTCAAAAAGGTATATTCCGGGGATGTATGCCCTGACCATATGGGAATCCTTGTCCTTGACGATGCGCTGCGCTGGGCTGAGAGCCTGTCAAGAAATATCCTGATTATCGAGAGTGCAGGGCTCTGCCTGAGGTGCACTCCTTATACGACATATTCCCTTGGAATTGCGGTTGTAAGCGCAATCTCCGGGACAAATTCACCTTTCAAAATGGCACCTCTGCTTGCTCTTGCAGATGTGGCGGTTGTTACGAAAACCGACCTTGTGTCCCAGGCGGAAAAAGAAGTCTTCAGGGAAAGCATCAGAAAAGTCGTCCCTGATATTGACATCGTAGAGACGAATGCAATCCAGGGCACAGGACTCAGGTACCTGATGCGGAGAATTGCCAGTCAGCCGGAAATAGGAACGGAGGCTATCGTACTTAGAGGTGCTCCTCCTCTTGGCGTATGCACGGTATGTATTGGCAAAAAAGAGATCGGATGGAAAAACCATTTTGGGATCATTCGTCCTCTGGATATGCCTGAACCCCTGTATAGAGGTGACTGATGGTGATAAACTGGAACCCCCCTGGTAAAAACTGTGGAGCTTGCGGTTCCCAGACCTGTTCTGACTTTGTTTCCAGGCTTGAAACAGGGTCAACAGAGATAGACCTGTGTCCATTTTACAGTATTGAAAATATTTTGCGCCCGGAAAAAATCACAGACTATGAAAATCTGGCAATCCAGGCAAGAAATATCACTTATTCAGGCGTGGATGTTGTCGGAAAAGAATACGATTTCGTCCTCCTCCCGTTTCCCGGTGAGCCTTCAGCCCGCAAATACATAGTGCCCTTCAGGGCAGACCTTGTGGAAAAGTGGGACATTAAAAAGGGAGACCTTGTAACCGGCAGGCCGGCGGGTCCAGGATGTCCTGTTTACCATGCTTTGAGGGTACTCAGTGCAAATCAGGTAACGGGTGTCATTGAATGCCATACCGTAGGTCCCATGACTGCAAGAGCAGAAGAAGTTCACGATGTCCAGGCATACCATGTCCATGCCTTTGAAGGAATAGCAAGTACTGTGAGGAAACCCCCTGTATTCGGGACCCGCCAGTACTTTCTGCCCGGCAACTGCATGATAGGGCTTGCACATACTGCACTTGTAAACATGAGTTTTCAAAAACCCTCAGGACTCCATGTCCGGCTTGAGGATATAAGAATCTTATAAAAATGGCCTTAAAAACAACCAAAGAAACTGGGAAATTATGAAAACTATTGACGAGATAAATGAAAAGATCGCCAATAATGAAGCGATAATCCTGACTGCTGCCGAGCTCAAGTCCATGGTGCGTGACGGAAAAGAGGTGACTATTGATGATGTGGATGTTGTCACTACCGGGACTTTCGGAGTTATGTCAGGCACAATGGCAGTCATGATGGTGCCTGTTGCCGGGAAATGCAGCTTTGAAAGGGCAGATGCCATCTGGCTGAATGGGGTGCCTGCCCAGCCCGGCCCCTGCCCGAACGAAAAACTCGGGGTTGTGGACCTCGTAATAAATGGGACAGCCCATGCAAACGATAAGTATGGTGGAGGTCACCTTTTCCGCGACCTCGTGCAGGGAAAAGAAATTGATGTCCTTGTAGAAGCACATGGCAGAAGATACGAAAATCGGGTCACGCTTGAGGATATTGATTTTGCCAGGATAATTACCACAAGGCTTGCGTTTAAAAACTACCATGCACTGATTAACCCCACCCCCTCCACAATCAATACCATATTTTCCGTGACAGGTCTGACAGGTCCTTTTACGGAGACAACGGTATCAGGGTGCGGTGAAATTAACCCTCTGCAGAACGACCCCTCCCACAGGTCGATAGGCGTGGGCACAAGAGTCCTTTTAAACGGTGCACCCGGCTACATTATGGGAAAAGGGACGAGGGCAAGCCCTGATAAACCGAACGTCTCAGCCTACGCAGACATGAAAGGAATGGACCCTACCATGATGGGCGGGATGATAACTGCCCACGGTCCCGAATGCCTTACCTCTCTTGCAGTCCCTATACCTGTCCTTGATGAAGAGATCCTTTCGGGACTAAAAATCCTGGACCGGAATGTCCCGTTACCCGTATCAGACATAAACGGGCGTAATGCACATTCAAAAGTAAACTACGGGCATATCTGGGGAGAAAATACTGATAAAGTTATCCGCGTTGATAAAGAAAAGTGCCTGCACCACCCGGACTGTGCCGCAGTGCGCACATGCCCCACGGAAGCGATCTCAAATAATTTCGACATCAATAGAAACCTCTGTATCAACTGTGGGACATGTACTCTCCAGTGCCCTGAAGGCGTATTCCGCGCAAGGCTCGGGTCTATAGAGATAGCTGAAGGTACCATCCCCGTATCATTGAGGCAATCAGACAGGGCAAGGGCAGAAAGGCTCTGTACGATGTTTAAGAACCGTATCCTTAAGCAGGAGTTCGTGCCTACGAAGATGCTTGAACCTCTCTGATGAGGGGTTCTTTGCTTCCTTTAGCCATTCTGATAAAGGCTTTCAATTTTAGTTTGGTCCGGTATTTTGATCCGGCACGCCGGTTTGATTCTGCTTCCAATATTATCAGATACAAATAAGAAGAATAGAATTAATTCTATATTGGGGGATTTTATGGACGAAAAATCGATATACTCAGCCGGTATCTGGTCTGTTAAAGCTGGCAGGGAAGAGGAGTTTCTAAAAACCTGGACGGATTTCGCCAACTGGACGATAAAGAACCAGAAAGGCAGCCGCAGCGTTATTATGCTACAAAATCTGGAGCAGAAGAATTTATTTATGTCCTTCGGTCCGTGGGATAATCTGGAAAGTTTGCAGGAATGGCGGCAGCGGCCTGAATTTCAAACTGCGTTTACGAAACTCAAAGAGCTCTGTGACGAGATAAAACCCAACACCATGAGAAGTGTGGCTAATATTTCTCCTGAGACTATCGAAAAATGATAATTTACTCCAGTTCAATATTTTTTAAAACCGATGTTTTTTTTAAATTTTGTACGGCCCTGGTATGGCTTTGCACAATTCTTCCTGTTCTTCTCACTCATATTGCGGTTTTTTGCTTCCGGGACAAAAAGTATTTTACCAATAAATGTCCTTTTCGAATATTCACAATTGTGAATTCTGCCCGGAAGTTCAAAACTTTTTGAACTCGCAGAACGAAACTGTCCTATCAGGCGGTCAGTATCAAATAAATGGGCGGCATATATCCATGCAAAGACAAAATGTACGCGAAGAGCTAATAAGAAAGCTTGCAGGAATGGAACACCTGCTTATTGCATATTCAGGGGGCATAGACAGTACCTTGCTTTCAGTACTTGCGCAGGAAGCGCTCCCTGGAAAGGTCAGATGTGTACTCCTCGATGCCCCTATTGTTCCGAGAAGAGGTATTGATGATGCGGTAGGAAATGCGCACCAGCTGGGTTTATCCTGTGAGGTAATGCCTTTTCCTGTAATGGAAAATGAAGTATTCAGAAAAAACAACCCTGACCGCTGTTATATCTGCAAAAAATTATCCGCCGGGATGCTCCGAAATCGGGCTGAAAAACTCGGGATTTCCAATATCGCGGACGGTATCAATGCTTCTGACCTTAACGAATACCGCCCTGGGCTTAAAGCAGGCAGCGAAGAGGGGATTATCCACCCCTTTCTTTTATCAGGAGTCCGGAAGGCGGAAATAAGGCAGATGGCTCAGGACTGCGGGCTTGATATCTGGAACAAACCTTCCTCCTCGTGCCTTGCATCCAGGATACCTTATGGGGAAGAAATTACGACCGAAAAATTGCAGATGATAGAAAAGGCAGAAGATTTCATGCAGGACCTTGGTTTTTCCCAGCTGCGGGTCCGGATGCACGGCAAAATTGCACGGATCGAATTGCTGCCTGGAGAATTTGAAAGGGCAATAGGCATTCGGCAAAAAGTCGTGGACGTGCTGGAAAGCTTCGGCTTTTCTTATGTTACACTTGACCTTAAAGGATACAGAAGCGGTAGCATGGATGAAGTATTATGAACATTGAAGATTGCCTGGCTGACTTTCCGATTACTCAGCACCTTCATTACATGGACAGCGCTGCAACCAGCCTTATTCCTGAGCCTGTCATAGCTTCGATGAATGAATACGACAGGCAGTATCGGGCAAATGTGGGGAGGGGAATGCACAGGCTTGCAAGGGTTGCAACGCAGAGGTACCAGGACGCACACGATACTGTCAGCAGCTTCATTGGCGGGAAGGGAGGCACGACGGTCTTTACCAGAAATACTACGGAAGCTGTCAATACGGTTGCAGCCGGACTGGACTGGCAACCCGGAGACCGGATAGTTACAACGGTTACGGAGCATCACTCTAACCTGCTTCCCTGGCTCAGGCTCCGCCGGCAAGGTATTGAGGTAACTATTCTCAAGCCTGGTCCGGAAGGCATCTTTGATATCGAGACAGTTGACGAGGCGATAAATGATAATACAAAACTGGTCGCAATAAGCCATGTTTCAAATGTGCTCGGCACTGTCCAGCCTGTCCGTGGAATTGCTGCTATCTGCAAAAAGCGCGGGTCATACCTCCTGGTTGACGGTGCGCAGTCCGTTCCTCACTTTCCCGTAAATGCTCAGGATATGGGATGTGATTTCCTGTGCTTTTCAGGGCACAAAATGCTTGGGCCTACAGGTACCGGCGTGCTCTGGATGAAGGAGGAATTTATTCCCCCTTTTATGGTAGGAGGAGGCACTGTTGATGATGTGGATATCGGAGACTCCACTGCCGGAGGATACATTTTAACCGGGGGCTATAAGCGCTACGAAGCCGGCACGCCTCATATATCCGGAGCAATCGGGCTGGCAAAGGCAGTTAAATATCTCGAAAACCTGGGAATTGACGCTATATTCAGGCATGAACGGAAGCTAACCGAACACCTTCTTTCAGGGCTTGCCGGAATAGATAATGTCAACGTTTATGGGCCTCAGGACATTAAAAACAGGATAGGTGTTGTTTCTTTCACCATAGATAGAATTCACCCCCATGAAGTAGCCTATTTGCTTGACGAAAGGGCAGCAATTCTTGTCCGTTCGGGAGAGCATTGCTGTATCCCGTTAATGAAGCATATGGGGCTTAAGAAAGGAACTGTGAGAGTGAGCCTTTACCTGTACAATACCCTGGAAGAAGTGGACCTCCTCATTGAAACAATTGAAGAAATTGCCCGTATGGTTTAAGGTTGTGATTCGGGGACTATAATGTAAGGATCATTGTATAAAGGAGTATGGTATAAGGATGTATAACACGGTCCCATGTATAAAATACGATAATGGGTCAATGGTCCCGTCATCGCATGAAGTCGTAATGGAAGTGCCTCTTGCAGTTTTTGTCAACGGCCGCCATGCTCTTACCGCGATGGTAAGCCCGACAATGCTTGAAGAGTTTGTAACGGGATTTTTATATACGGAGAAGATTATCCGGAAACTTGAGGACATCGACTCGCTGCGTATAGAAGAAAAAAAAGATAAAGATAAAGAAAAAGATAGTGCTCCTGCTCTCAGTGTCAGTGTCCTGACAAAAGATCCTTTTTCAATAATGCTTTCAGGAAAAACCGTCCTATCAGGATGCGGAGGCGACACTTCATATGTAGATGCTGAAAGGCTCCCGAAAATCCAATCGGACCTGGCCACTGATGTTTCAATAATAAAAAGTATTATGAAAGAAACACTGGTTTCGGACCTCCACACCAGAACAGGCGGCATACATATAGTGGGGCTTTTCGGGCAGGACGGAAAGATCTGCGTAATAGAAGATATCGGCAGGCATAACGCCCTTGACAAGGCAATAGGTTACGGGCTAAAGCACGGTGTGGACTTTTCGAGTACAGTTGTAACCTGCTCGGGAAGGCTTTCTTCGGAGATGGTAAGGAAATGCCTTATGGCAAATATCCCTGTCATCGCGTCCAGAGGTGCAACAACAACTCTTGCTATAAATATGGCAGAGCAGGCTGGCCTTACTATTGTCGGTTTTGTCCGAAGCCAGAAAATGAACATTTACACAGGCGCAGAAAGGATCAGAAATCAGGAGTAAATCCAGCTGCGAGCCTTTGTATTTTCTTATTATCATAACTCTAATCATACAGAATTTAAAATGTCTTTCGAGGAATACTAATGAAAAACCCATTAAAAACAATAAGGGAAACAAAACCTCTGGTACATCATATCACTAACTGGGTAACTATTTACGACTGTGCAAATATAACAAGGGCTTTCGGGGCACTCCCCGTTATGGCACATGCCCCTGAAGAATGTGCTGATATGACAGGGATCTCATCCGCTCTTGTCCTGAATATCGGGACTCTGACTTCCGAGATCATAGATTCCATGCTTCTCTCGGCTGCCGCTGCAAATGAAAAAAAGATCCCTGTGGTGCTCGATGCAGTAGGGGTCGGGGCTACGAAATTCAGGGATGAAATGGCTGCAAAAATCCTCGGTTCCGTCCGTGTTGATATAATCAAAGGAAATTACTCGGAAATTGCGAAGCTGGCAGGAGAAAATGCCGAAACAAAAGGTGTTGAAGCGACCTCTATCAGCGCTGACCCCGAAAAGGTTGCAAAAGAATTTGCAAAATCAAGATCCTCTGTTGTTGTAATGACAGGAAAAGAAGACATAATCAGCGACGGAAACAGAACTTTCATTGTGAAGAACGGTCACGAGCTTATGGGATCTATTGTCGGGACCGGGTGTATGGCTGCTTCAATAATCGGTTCATTTGCTTCGGTAAACCCGGATTACTGTGATGCTGCCAGAGATGCTCTATGCTATTTTGGGGCTGCAGGAGAACTTGCAGCTGAAAAATCAACAGGTCCCGGAAGTTTTAAGGTTAACCTGTATGATGATGTGTTCAATCTGTCAGATGAGACAGTAGAGAAAATGATGAAAGTCGAAGAGCGGTGAGCCTGAATCGCCGTTTTCCTTAAAATACTCCTCACCGGTTTGTTTAGCCGGTTAAATACTTTCAGGCGGGTTCGGGTGAATTGTATTATTTATTCTGATCCCGCCCCCTGTCTGGCGGCTGGAGCTGCCGTCTTTGAGTAAACGTAAGTCTTAATACTGGCACTAAAAAGCTGATTAATAAAATCTTACAGATGGCGTTTGACTTCCGACAAGTTATTTTTAAACATGAGTATTATGGGCTGAAGCATAATGAACCAGAAAAACTGCAACCAGAAAATTTCTAACCAGAAGATTTCCATTCAGGAAAACCTCCGGAAAAATTCCCTTTTAAAAGAGATTGATTTCTATCTTGTAACAGACTCCAGGCTCTCGAAGAAAGGAACCCTTTCAGATGTAAAGGAAGCAGTTGAAGCCGGCTGCAAGATTATTCAATACAGGGAGAAAGATAAAAGCACGAAAGTAATGATCGATGAGGCATCCGGGATCAAGACAATCTGCAGTGATAGAACAATCTTTCTTATAAACGACAGGATAGATATTGCTCTGGCAGTCAATGCGGATGGGGTTCACATAGGCCAGGACGACATGCCGATTGAAACTGCAAGAAAACTCCTGGGTCCGGATAAGATAATCGGCCTGACTGTCCACAACGTTGCTGAAGCAATCGAAGCAGAAAAAAAGGGTGCTGATTATGTAGGCCTCGGCTCCATATTCGATACGTCTACTAAAAAGGACGCAGGAAAAGGAATAGGACCTGCCAGGATAAGAGAAGTCAAAAATGCAATAACAGTTCCCATAGTTGCTATTGGCGGAATAAGCAAAGAAAACTGCAGGAACGTCATTGAAAACGGGGCTGACAGCCTTGTTGCGATTTCTGCAGTCGTATGCAGCGACGATGTAAAAAAAGAAACCAGCGAGTTCATTTATGTTATCCGGGAAATAAAGAACTCAAGCAGCCAATAATAACTCAGTTTGTTTATTCCGGATTA
>OBLN01000946.1_pt1 | contig 10348 bp, 11 predicted proteins | sample 1519301 | NCBI WGS metagenome assembly OBLN01 (sample SAMEA2452533, study PRJEB22499) | sediment metagenome | reverse complement strand
GCTAGATGGGTAAAGCCGAAAAAGAGCACACCGATATAGGTGCCGAACATGAACATCCCCATCAGGGGCGCCACCGCCGGCACCAGCAGGATGATGAGGGCCGAGGCGATAAGGGGGAACAGGATCTTTTCCCTGGTGGAGACCGGCCGGAGCTGACGCATCCGGATTTTGCGCTGCTCGGGTGTCGTGAAGAGCCGCATGATGGGGGGCTGGATGAGCGGAACCATGGCCATGTAGGAATAGGCCGCAAGCGCGTTGGCCCCCAGGAGATGGGGTGCCAGCTTCGCCGTCAGGTAAATGGTGGTGGGGCCGTCCGCACCGCCGATGATGCCGACGGAGGCGGCCTCCTTCAGGGTAAAGCCGAAAAAGAGCACCCCGATATAGGTGACGAAGACCCCGAGCTGGGCACCGGCGCCGATGATGAGGGTCTTGGGATTGGCGATGAGCGGTCCGAAATCCGTCATGGCCCCCAGCCCCAGAAAGATCACGCAGGGAATGATCTCCCATTCCACACCGTATTTGTAGAAGGCCCGGATCAACTCCGGCGTCCCGTGCTCCGTGAAGCCCATGAGGGGGACCAGTGGGAAGTTCACCAGAAAGATTCCGAAGCCGATGGGCACCAGCAGAAGGGGTTCGTAATTTTTGGCCACCGCCAGGTAAAGAAAGAAGAAGGCCACCGCCAGCATGATCACCTGTTTGAACATCAGGTTGGGCAGCCCCGTTTGAGTGGTCAGAATGCTGACAATGAGTTCAAGGACTTGATCCCATGACATCGCGTAATTTCCTTTCTAAAGGGGGATATTGCCGTGCTTTTTGGGGGGATTGACGTCCCGCTTGGTCCGAAGCGCTCTCAGGGCCTGGATGACGCGGGGTCGGGTGTCCGCCGGATCGATGACATCGTCGATGTAGCCGAGTTCCGCAGCCTTGTAAGGATTGGCGAATTTCTCCCGGTACTCGGTCACCAGGCGTTTCCGCTCGGTGTCGGGGTCGGCGGCGCGCTTGATCTCGCCCCGGCTGATGATGTTGACCGCCCCTTCGGCCCCCATGACCGCAATCTCCGCCGTGGGATAGGCGATGACCATATCCCCGCGGATGTGACGGGAGTTCATGACGCAATAGGCGCCGCCGTAGGCCTTTCGGGTAATGAGGGTGATGCGGGGAACGGTGGCCTCGCAGAAGGCGTAGATCAGTTTGGCGCCGTGCTTGATGATGCCGCCGTGCTCCTGCTGGATGCCGGGAAGGAACCCGGGAACGTCCTCGTAGACGATAAGGGGAATGTTGAAGGCATCACAGAAACGGACGAACCGAGCCCCCTTCAGGGAGGCGCCGATATCGAGGCATCCGGCCATGACGGCGGGTTGATTGGCGACGATGCCCACGGCGAAGCCGTCGAGCCGTGCGAACCCGACGACGATGTTCCGGGCATAATGCTCATGAACCTCGAAGAAATAGCCGCTGTCCACGGTGGCGCGGATGATGTCCCGAATGTCATAGGGGGTGTTGGGATCGGGGGGAACCTTATCCCGAAGGGTCTCGTCCCGCCGCAGGGGGTCGTCTCCCGTTTCCACGCGAGGCGGCCCCTCCAGGTTGTTCTGGGGCAGGAAGGTCATGAGTTCGCGAATTCCGGCAAGACAGGATGCGTCATCGGGCATGGCGAAGTGGGCCACGCCGCTGACGGCATTGTGGGCCATGGCGCCGCCCAGATCTTCCTTGGTGACCGTTTCCCGGGTGACGGCCTTGATGACCTCCGGGCCGGTGATGAACATATGACCCGTCTTCTCCACCATGAAGATCCAGTCGGTCAGAGCGGGGGAGTAGACGGCGCCGCCGGCCGACGGACCCATGATAGCCGTAATCTGGGGAACGAGGCCGGAGGCCATGACGTTGCGCAGAAAAATGTCGGCATAGCCCGCCAGACTCATCACCCCTTCCTGAATGCGGGCGCCTCCCGAGTCGCAGAGGCCGATGACCGGCGCACCGACCTTCATGGCCGTCTCCATGACCTTACAGATCTTCTCGGCGTGGGAGAGGGATAGCGACCCGCCGAACACCGTGAAATCCTGGGCAAAGAGAAAGACCTGGCGCCCGTGGATCAGGCCGTGGCCCGTCACCACCCCGTCACCGGGGATCTTCTGGGTATCCATGCCGAAATCGGCGCATCGGTGGACCTTGAACCGGTCCACCTCCACAAAGCTGCCCGGATCCAGAAGCAGATCGATGCGCTCCCGGGCGCTCAGTTTACCGCTCTCATGTTGTTTGCGAACGCGATCTTCGCCGCCCCCGGCCAACGCGTCCCGTGTTTTCCGGGCCAGCGTCTCCCGGATTTTCTGATTCAGGGCCTTCTGCAACGCAACGTTGTCCATTACGCCTCCTTGTTGAAGGATCTGGTGGATGCCGCCCCGCGATCTAAACACGACAGGCAGTCCGTAACGGACTGCCTGTTTTTTTAACCGGTGCGTCGATGCCTGCCCGGAGCCCCGATGCATGGAAACTGCTGCAGGGTCGGAAAACAGTTCCGGATCGGCCCTTTCAGGCCGTGCCTCACCGTTTTGCATGGCATCCGGAAAGACTGCATGGGCGCATCTCATTATTGAGTTGTGGATGGGTTCAGGAGAAATCCCCCCGGTCAGGTTCGACGAGGGTAGATCTCTTTAAAGAATTCGGTGACGTTTTGCAATGGGAAAAATTGAGGACCCGGAATGGATTTGCGGATAGACGTGAAACGTGGATATCCGGAAGCGAATCCGACGTTTCGGGATTTCCCCCGGGACGCCGGATTCCCCGCCGTGATGGTTACTCCTCGAAGAGAATCTTGTGGTCGACCAGGTTCATTCCCCGGATGCGGCCCTTGACGATTTTCTGATCACCGAAAATCCCCACCAGCCGCCAGGCCCCCTCTCCTTCGGGCTCCACCAGATCGACGGATTCCATGATCAGGGTTTCCGCGTCGTTCTTGACCATATACGCATTGGCTTCACACATGGCGCAACACCTCCTTTATCTTTCCCGCCACCACAGCCTCCACCAGGTGCGGCAGCGGTTCTTTGACCATCCCCACGATCTCCACGTTCTCCTGGGACAGGGGCAGGAGAACCTTCAGGGCCGGGCTAGACATGACCGCCTCGGCCATTCGGGGCGTCACCTCGCCGAGCATGGCATTGGCCCAGGTGATCCCGACGGGGCCGACGATGACGTCGGCCTGGAAGGCGGACCGGCAGATGGCATTCTCACCCGACGCCCCCCGATTGGCCCCGGCCTTGAGCATACTCGCCGTGGCGATGGCATTGGTGCCCAGGGCGATCAGCTCCACCGACTCGCCATAGGCGTTTTTCAAGGATTTGATCAGGGTGGCGCCGATGCCGCCGCCCTGCCCGTCAATCACGCAGATCCGCTTTGTCAATTCCCAGTCCCTTTCCACACGGGTCATCCCTCAACTCGACTTTCGACTTTCATGGGCCGCTGATCCGCCGCGGCGCTTAAGCGGCACTAAAACTCACCGCTGAAGGGGCGCAGGCCGTATCCTTCCGGCACCTCTATCCGGTCATCGCATGAAAGCCAAACGTCGAACCCTTAAAAAAAAGCCACGAAGGCGTCTTCCATACCAGTGGAACGACCTTCGTGGCCAGTTTGATTTCGCATTACGGCCTTCGGCTTTCAATGCCGATGCCGCCAAAGGAAGGGCTTTCGCCCACCCGTTCGTATACCGTATTGCCGACTTCTGCCGGAATTTATCTTACAATAAACCTAAACTGAATCACCGCTTACGTCAAGAAAATTCCATCTCCGGGAATCCCGTTGCGAGCGGCGCCCGGCGCGACGGGAAGATGCCCGGCCGGTACAGGTTTCAGACCACCTGGATTCTCTCCTCCGGCCCAGTGATAATTTCCCCGATCTGGGCGGCATCGGCTATACCCCTTTTTTTCATGGCGTCGACGAGTTCATCGGCCTGACCGGCGCTGAGGCTGATCAGGAGCCCGCCCGAGGTCTGGGGATCGAACAGGAGATCCTGCCGGACACGCACCACCGTTTCCGAAAAGCTGACCATCGGCTCCCTGAATTCCCTGTTTTTGTAAGCACCCGCGGGAATCAGTCCCATGGCGGCGAATTCCAGCGCTTCCGGGATCACCGGCACCCGATCGGAAAAGATCCGCGCGCTCGCGCCCGACCCGCAGACCATTTCGGCCAGATGTCCGAGCAGGCCGAAACCGGTGACGTCGGTGCAGGCCGTTACATCGAAAGCAGACATGATTTCAGCGGCATCCCGGTTGAGCCGGACCATCAGTTGCGTAATTCTTTCCGTGAGGTCCGCGGACGCCATGCCCGCCTTGATGGCGGTGTTGACGATTCCGGTGCCGAGCGCTTTCGTCAGGACCAGCCGGTCTCCCGGCCGGAGTCCTTTCTTGGTGAGCACCCGAGACGGATGGATCACACCGGTGATTGACAGGCCGTATTTCAGTTCCTTGTCCTCGATGCTGTGGCCGCCGATCAGCACGACCCCGGCCTCGCTCAGCTTGTCGAGCCCTCCCTGGATGATCCGCCGCAGAATCGATATATCCATCTCCTTGACCGGAAAGGCCACCAGGTTCATGGCGGTCTTCGGTGTTCCGCCCATGGCATAGACATCGCTCAGTGCGTTGGCGGCCGCAATCTGGCCGAACCCGTAGGGGTCGTCCACGATGGGGGTAAAAAAATCCACGGTCTGGATCAGCGCCACATCATCCGAAATCTTGTAAACACCGGCGTCGTCGGCACGCTCCAGACCGACGATCACATTTTCATCGGTGGGAAACACTATTCCGCAAAGTGCCTTGTCCAGGTCCCCTGGAGGCAGTTTGGACGCTCAGCCGGCGCCGGTCACCGTCCTGGTCAGTCGCATCTTCTTATCATTATCCGCCATGGATATTCTCCTGATGGTTTAAGCCCATTGCTTTTGACAACGCCCGTGGAATGTTGTCGATCAGTTCCATAACCTGAGTCGCGGGATTCGGATCGGCATAGTGACCGGTCCAGCGATTGACTTCAGCGGCCAGCGCCCCGGCTTCCACCGGTTTCAGATCCGTGCCGCACAGGACGGTCAGCAGACCGGTCAGGGTATCCCCCGTACCGCCGATGGCCTCCATGGCATCAAAAGAGGGGGAATCCACGACTTCGACAATCTGCTTCCTTGCCGCAATATAGTCTGATTTGCCTTTTACCACAAGATGCGCTGCGGCATTGCCGTGCGTATAAGCCCGCTGGATCAAATCAGGCACATTACCATCCTGGTGCAGAATAAACCCTCGTGTGTAAAAGGGATGCGGCGCCATTTCATCCGCCAGAAACGCCAATTCACCGACATCCGGCGTGAAAAAATCATAGCAGGGTGCCTGCCCGCTCATCTTGGCGGCATACATGAATCCGGCGTCGGCAATCAGAATCGGCCGCGGTTTCATCGCATCAACCGCAAACAACACCTTGTTATGCCAATCCGCATCCGGCTGAAGATAATGAAAGGTCAATACCGCAAAATTAAATTCGGATAAATGCCGTTCCAGAAATTGATACAGCCGGCGGCTGCCGTGCCCTTCACCGGTATCCCCCACCAGGAAGGCGTACACTTCCGCACCCCCCAGCCATTCGGAAGCCTTCAGCGCGGCAGCCGCCAGTGCGGGGGTTCCGCGGTTTACGGGTATGTTTCGACCATTCATGCGCAGATGTCCGTCGACCAGGCGGATCTGTCCGTGGGTCAGCGGAAACTGCGGATCGGGAACCGTGCCGACGATGCCTAAAATTTTCGACATAACGCCTCATACGCGAGCTCAAGGGCATAGCCGCAGAGGGTATGCCCCAATTCTCTGGGCCTGGGCGCTTCCGCCAGGGTTTTCCCCACCATTTCCCGGGCCAGGAAGGGTACATCCGGGCATCCGCCGCCGGAAATATTGACGATTTTAAGATCCTTTTTGGATACGGTGATTTTCATGTTGGCCGCCCGCACCATCAGATAATCACCGAAATCTTTGGTATGAAACAGGCTTACGGGTTCAAGCAACGGGGCCGTGACCGGCATGATTGAAAGCGGCTCAATACCGACGCTGTTGAGTTCCCGCAGAATGTTCAACTCTTCCATCAGCGGAAATTCGATCACCAGATCGCAGCCGGTTTGAATGTCGGGCGGCGGCCCCATCACCCGAACCGACCAGCCCGTTTTTTTCAGAACATTTTCAGCCTGAATCACATCACTTGTATTTTCGAAAACCAGAATCCCGCGATCGACCGACGATTTCCGATCTTTTTTTATCCCTGCCGGTTTTTTCTTTTTAAAAAATCTGAGCACGCTCACCTTTTCCTGATCGTAATCCGATATCCTTCCCCTTCAGGGGATACGTCACTGATGTTGCAGCCTTGACTCTCAGCGGCTCGCGTCACATTTTCCCTGGAAGTATCCGTGTCCACCAGAACGATGATATCCGTCTCTTTTCCGTTTTTGATTTCATTCAAGGTCATAATGACCGGCTGAGGGCAGGAAAGTCCCCTCGCATCCACTGTCGCTGGCATCTGAGCCCTCCTTTTATGCGCTTTTCCTTCTCATGGTAAAACCGACAAACAGACAAACCCCAAAGCCCACAACCACTGCAGCAATGCCGTGAGGGCCTACGCCGCCGGGAGAACTTGCCAGCCCGAAATTGTGGGCGAACCCAGCGCCCACGATCATTCCCAGTACGAATACGGCGGCGTCCCCATCCCCTTCACCTGCGAGAAAAAGCTGTCGGCCGGGACATCCGCCGGCCAGAGCGAAAGCAAGTCCTGCCAGGGCCATGCCGGCAAAATTCCAGAAATGCTGGGTGTGCGCCACGGGCTGACCGGCAAAGCCGGGCGTAAACTGGTTGAGTGCGAGGTTGGTCAAAAACGCAAAAACCGCCAGGGCAATGAAACCGGAAAGCAGATGGGTTTGTCCGAACAGCACCACATCCCGAATGGCACCCATGGTGCAGAAACGGCTTCGCTGCGCCAGGAAACCAACGGCGATGCCCACGATCAAAGCAGACAACAGGGGGGCATGCATGGCGCCAGGTCCCTGGAGACTGTAAAACAAGACGCCGCTTTTGTCCTGGCCTTCGACCTGCGGGAATACGAGCATCAACACCAGAAACCCGACCATGATCAGCGGTAGGATCCAACCGACCGCGGTGTGCGTCGCCTGCGTGCGGCCCAAGGTGTATCCTGATTTGAGAAACAGGGTGCCGATCCAAATGCCGACGGTTAACCCCGTCAATCCCAGAATGGCGTTGCCGTCGCCGCCGGCCAACCGCAGGACGGCTCGCCAGGGGCATCCCAGAAACACCAGGGCGCCGATCATGGCGAAAACGCCCAGAACAAACCGGACAATGGGTGCCGAGCCTGCTCTGGGCCTGTATTCCCTGAAAATGTAGGCAGCGACCATCGCGCCGAGGACAAAACCGATGATCTCGGGACGAATGTACTGCACCACCGCCGCCCGATGAAGACCGAGCGCGCCGGCCATGTCGCGTTCAAAGCAGGCCACGCAAATCCCCATGTTGCCGGGATTGCCCAGTTTCTGCAGCACGGGCGCCAGGATTCCGATAACAGCCCCCACCCCGATCACGCCCCATTTCGTTGCGAAAATATTTTTCCCCCCCATCGATCCCTTCATCCTTTCTTTGCTGACCAAGAAACGCTATTCACCGAACGGACAGGATAACTCACCGGCGTGATACACATGCTTTTCGCCGCAAAAGGGGCAGGGGCCGTTGAGGGCCACCTTTGCATCCAGAACCCTGTTCCCGGACCCGTCGGTTATGACGCCCCTGTTATCCAATATTGTGAAATCCGCGCTTTCAAACACCTCGTTTCGCGTCGGACACACAAATATAAATTTCATATCCATGCTCATCCTCCGATATGGGTTCGGTACCGGCCCCTGACAGTTGAAAAACAATGGTTACCCTGTTCAACGACCCGGCGCCTGATCTCATAATGGCTATCGATATAATTCTTATATCATTGTTTTCCCAATGATTCTAATCGATTTATTCTATTCTTCAAGGCTGTTCGATAGAATTTTACGATGCGCATCAAAACGCTTATGGGGCGGGGAGAACCGCTCTCAGACAGGTGCTGATGTCGTTTTTCAGTGTAAAATCAGAAGAGGGGCGTTGAAACGGCTTGGAGAGTTCAAACTCGACATTCGACTTTCATAGGCCGGTGCTATCCGGTCTCACCATCATGAAAGTGGAAAATTGAATTCGAATTTATTGCGAGGGGGCTCAGGGGGGGATTTGAGCAGCCCCTTTCGCTCCGCCGTCGGCATGGCGGCATGACCTTACAGCGGGGAGTCCTCCGGGTCCGACGAATCGTCGGTGTCCGGCGATATAGACGGCGCGTTGTAGGCTTCCAGGCCCAGGGCACGGGCCCGCTTTTCCCATTGCTGCCGGGCCAGCGCCTGCATGTCCTCGACCCGGTCCATCTCGTCGACGATCTCCATGCCCAGGAGCGTTTCCACCACGTCCTCGAGGGTCACCAACCCGACGGTGGCCCCAAAAGCGTCGGCCACGAGAGCGATGTGGCGACGATGGTCGAGGAGATATTCCAGGAGGCCGGAGAGGGGCATATCGTCGGGGACGGTCGTGATCTCACGCTTCAGGCTTTCCAGGCGGACATCCCCCTGCCCCCGGAATTTTGAGAGCAGCATGTCGTCCTTCAGAACAAACCCGGTGATGTCGTCGCGATCCTTCCGGTAGATCGGCAGGCGCGAGAACGGGAGGGCGTCGTCGGCCGCCAGGGCCTCCGTGACCGTCATGTTCTCGCGAAGACCCTGCATCACCGTTCGCGGGGTCATGATATCCCGGGCCTTGAGGGAGCCGAACCGGAACAGGTTCCGGATGATCCGGGATTCGCGTTTGTCGAGCTGTCCGATCTGCTCCCCGATGCCGGCCATAGCGATGAACTCGTCGCGGCTGAACACATGCACCGCCTTCCGGCGGGCGATGAGACGGGTCAGCCCCTCCGATATCCAGATCAGGGGATAGAGAATCGAGATCAGTGCCCTCACGAAGAGCGCCGTGACCCCCGCCAGCCTCTGCCAGTAAACGGCACCGAGGGTCTTGGGAATGATCTCGGAGAGGAACAGGATCATCAATGTCATGACGGCGGAGAAAACACCGAACCATGCCGCGCCGAAGACGTCGGCGGCCTTGGCGCCGGCACCGATGGCGCCGACCGTGTGGGCGATGGTGTTCAACGTCAGAATGGCGGCCAGGGACTGATCGATTCTGTCCTGCTTCAACCGTCGGAGCATGGCCGCAAGCCTCGGTCTGCGCGCTTTCTGTCCGAGGATGTAAGACGGCGTGATGCTGAGCAGGACCGCCTCCGCCACCGAACAGAGAAAGGAGAAGAACAGAGCGAGCAGCACATAGGTCACGAGAAGAACAGCGTCCATATGGGTATTTGAAGCACCGGCGACATCCCCGCTTCCCGGGCTTGCCGCCATGACCGCCCCGGCTCCGATCACCACGCCGGCAACACCCGCCGGCAGGAGGTATCCGCAATGCATTCGCTTCATTCCGCCGCCTTTCCGAGCTTCATGAGACTTGCGAAGACTTCCTGAACCCGCCTCCGGCGGTACTGCAGCCCCTGAACGCCTTGGAAAATCAGCAGAGTCGCCGTTTCCATCCTCCAAATCCACCTTGATCTCCTTTCCCTTGTTTACGACGTTGTCAACATCTTATCATAACGCAACTTCCGACTTTGATGGGCCGGTGTCATCCGGCCACCATCATGAACGTCGAAAATTAACTTTTCTATATACCATTGGAACGGATAGACCTGTAGTTTTTTTGATGCCGCACCCCAAAAGATTTTTGACGGTGCATGCCGTTTTCGGCGTCGAGCGATAACGGATGCCCTTATCGGCGGAATCCGCTACGGTGATCAAAATCAGGTTGAAGACGCCGTGTCAACATCAAAAACTCCCTTATTCCCACAATAATCCGGGGTGCGACGCCGGAAGATCCTCCGGACCGGTCTTCTTGCCGCCCCCTCTTGAAAAATCCGAAAAAGCCCTCATTATATCCCTTGTCCGATGATCAGCAATAACGTCCCGAGACACAAAAGGTAATTATGAAACAAAGCTTAAAGTCCACGCCTTCCGCCCCACCAGCCCCGGCCGAAAGGCCGACCCCTTTCTCCATACGCCGCAAGCCTCTCCCGGCATCCGGGGAACTGGAGGCCATCATCGTCAAGGGCGCGCGGGAACACAATCTCAAGAACATCGACGTGGAGCTGCCCAAGAAAAAGCTCATCGTCTTCACCGGGGTCTCGGGTTCGGGCAAGTCGAGCCTCGCCTTCGACA